>JAEEGG010022002.1_pt1 | contig 12609 bp, 11 predicted proteins | sample 9134161 | NCBI WGS metagenome assembly JAEEGG01 (sample SAMN16246543, study PRJNA631951) | gut metagenome | biome: gut microbiome; feature: rumen; material: CR-attached | host: Bos | place: Iran: Karaj | collected 2018-10
CCTCATGAAAATCCAGTACTATATCGGTAGCCTGGAGGGAGTCTCTCTGAGCCTCTGTCAGGAAACCCGCCTTCTCCATTTGGGAGAGCACTACATTTCGGCGTTCAAGAGAGCGTTTGGGATGTGATTTAGGATTGTAGAGTGATGAATTCTTGCACATACCCACCAGAGTGGCGGCCTCTTCAACACTCAGTTCTGAAGGCAGCTTTCCGAAATAGACACGTGCAGCCGAATGGATACCTACTGCATGATGCACGAAATCATACTTGTTCAGGTAAAGCGTCATGATCTCCTCCTTGGTGTAGTAACGCTCCAGCTTGACTGCCACCACCCACTCTATAGGTTTCTGGAAAGCACGCTGAACCGAACCCCGGGCCGGATGCTCCGTATAAAGCTGCTTGGCCAGCTGCTGTGTAAGGGTACTGCCTCCACCGGCGCTGCGCTGACGCAGTATGACACGTTTCACGATTGCTCTCACCAGTGCCTTGAGGTCAATGCCGGAGTGTTCCTGGAAACGGACATCCTCAGTTGCCACGAGAGCCTGGACCAGATACGGTGAAAGCTCATCAAAATCCACCCATACACGGTTATCGGACGAATAACTGAAAGTGCCTAAGGTGACACCGTCGGCCGATATGATCTGGGTAGCGAACTTGTCTATAGGACTTTCCAGGTCTTCAACCGACGGAGCGTCGCCGATGGACCCGTTACTGATGCCTCTGAAAACGAAATATACTGTAAGAATTCCGGCAATGAATGCCAGCCAGAATCCCAGGATTATACGCTTTACTGTCTTACTCATCACTTTATACCGAAAACACACAAAAATAGCACAAAAACCCCATATCAGAAATACTCTCCGGGCAAAATTTGGCATTTTATGGAAAGTTATGAACACAACCTCCCATAGTTGGTATTTTCTTAGTAATTTTGTACTCCCGAACAAACTATAATCAAATGGACCAAACAGGCAGAAGTCTGATTTCGCTCGAAGGGCTTGACAGGGAAGACATTCTCTGGCTTCTGGGCCACGCGGCAAAATTTGAAGCCAGCCCCAACAGCAAGATCCTTGACGGGAAAATCGTAGCTACACTCTTCTTTGAGCCGTCCACCAGGACAAGGCTGAGTTTTGAAACCGCAGTAAACCGTCTGGGCGGTCGCGTAATCGGCTTTTCGGATGCCGCAACCACCAGTTCATCAAAGGGCGAGACTCTTAAGGACACAATCATGATGGTCAGCAATTACGCAGACCTCATCATCATGCGTCATTATCTGGAGGGTGCAGCCCGTTATGCAAGCGAAGTGTCACCGGTACCAATCATAAACGCCGGCGACGGAGCCAACCAGCACCCTTCACAGACCATGCTTGACCTCTACTCGATGCTCAAGACCCAGGGACGCCTGGATGACCTGCACATTCACCTTGTGGGTGACCTGAAGTACGGCCGCACCGTACACTCTATGCTCACCGCAATGAGATTCTTCAACCCCACCTTCCATTTCATCTCCCCCGATGAACTCAAGATGCCCGAGGAATACAAGGAGTACTGCCGCAACAACGGTATTAAGTTTGAGGAGCACACCCGTTTTGACGAGGAGACCATAGCCGATGCAGATATCCTTTACATGACCCGCGTACAGCGTGAAAGGTTCACCGACCTGATGGAATACGAGCGCGTCAAGGATATGTTCATCCTTAAGAATGACATGCTCCGGAGCGCCAAATCCAACCTGAAGATACTGCATCCGCTCCCCCGCGTAAACGAGATAGCCCAGGATGTTGACTCCAATGAGCACGCTTATTATTTCCAACAGGCCAAGAACGGCTTGTACGTACGCGAGGCCCTGATCTGCAATGCACTCAACCTTCTAAAATGACAGATATGGAAAAGACAGGAAAATCAGAATTGCTGGTAGCGGCACTGGAGAACGGAACTGTTATCGATCATATCCCGTCAGACAAGGTTTTTGACGTGGTAAACCTGCTTAACCTGACCAACATCGACACTCCGATAACCATAGGCGCGAACCTGAGCAGCCGCAAAATGGGCAGCAAGGGAATAATAAAGATCGCCGACAAGTATTTTTCGGAAGAAGAGTGCAGCAAGCTGTCGGTCATCGCGCCCAACATCGTACTCAACATAATACGGGACTACGAGGTTGCAGAGAAGAAAAGGATATCCATGCCCGATGAGGTACGCGGCATAGTGAAATGCGGCAACCCCAAATGCATCACGAACCACGAGCCTATGCAGACTGTATTCGATGTGGTAGACAAAGAAAACGGAACCCTTCGCTGCAGATACTGCAACAAGGACATACACAAAGGTGAAATAAAACTCCTTTGATGACATGAAACTGCGTTTGATAACATCGGCAACGGCACTGCTCCTGTTTTCGGCTGCCCATGCGCAGTTCCTCAACAGGAACTCACTTCCCGCCTTCTCCTACAGCTGGGGAGCCAAGGTGGGTTTTGACGCCAACGCCACCTATGTAATCAACGCCGACATAGAAGGACACGAACTGACAGAATACAAACAGGACACCCAGGTAGGCAACTTTTCGGCTTTAATTATCAGACTCAGTTCCAGAAGTTTATTCTTCCAGTCCGGATTAGGATTTAGTTTCAACAAGTCGTGCTTCTACATTGACCTGAACAGTTGGGATCCGGAATCCGAAACCAAAAGAGAAATGTCATGCTCATACCAGTTCAAGTCCCTGACCCTTCCGCTTCAGGTAGGCTATCACATAGTAAACAGCCCGCCCTATTGCATGTCAGCCTATACGGGACCACGTCTCCATTACACTCCCCAGAAGTTCTACCAGGTAGAATACCAATATCCGGAGCCTTACCAGTTCACAGACACCCCCACCGAACTCATCATGGGTTGGACGATCGGATTGAGCATAAACATCGGAAGGCAGTTCCTGGACTTTGAATACGAGGCCACAATCAACCCCATATCCGGACCGATGACCGACCTCAGCAACACAGACCCGGCAAGCAGCTACAGACTGAACAAACGCCTGGGTATAATGTCGTTCTCATACGGAATAATGTTTTGAACAAGAAACCAACACTATAATAAAAATGAAAAGAGATCAAGAGATTTTTGACATCATTGAGCGCGAGCACCAGCGCCAGGCAAAAGGCATTGAGCTGATTGCTTCAGAGAACTTTGTCAGCGACCAGGTTATGCAGGCTATGGGTTCATGCCTGACAAACAAGTATGCCGAAGGTTATCCCGGCAAGCGTTATTACGGAGGTTGCGAGGTAGTTGATGAAGCTGAAAGTCTTGCAATTGCACGCATCAAGAAGCTGTTCGGAGCCGAGTATGCAAACGTACAGCCCCACTCCGGTGCCCAGGCAAATGCAGCAGTGCTTCAGGCCGTTCTTATGCCGGGTGAAACATTCATGGGTCTTAACCTGGCACATGGCGGTCACCTGTCACACGGATCTGCAGTAAACTCATCAGGTATCCTGTACCACGCTGTAGGTTATGACCTGAATCCCGAAACCGGTCGCGTGGATTACGACAAGATGGAGCAGCTGGCACTTGAAGTCAAGCCCAAGCTGATCATCGGTGGCGGCTCTGCCTACTCACGCGAGTGGGATTACGCCCGTATGCGCAAGATCGCCGATGAGGTAGGTGCTCTTCTGATGATTGATATGGCACATCCTGCAGGTCTGATAGCAGCCGGTCTGCTTGAGAACCCTGTAAAGTACGCCCACATCGTAACCTCAACAACCCACAAGACACTGCGCGGACCCCGCGGCGGTATCATCCTGCTGGGTAAGGACTTTGAGGATCCCCGTGGCCGCAAGACTCCCAAGGGCGAGACCAAGATGATGTCTCAGCTCATTGACTCTGCCGTATTCCCCGGGACTCAGGGAGGTCCTCTGGAGCATGTGATCGCCGCAAAGGCAGTTGCATTCGGCGAGGCCCTGCAGCCCGAGTTCAAGGAGTATCAGATCCAGGTTCAGAAAAACGCCAAGAAGCTGGCCGAAGAGCTGACAAAGCGCGGATTCACCATCGTATCAGGCGGTACAGACAACCACAGCATGCTGGTTGACCTGCGTTCAAAGTACCCCGACCTGACAGGTAAGGTTGCAGAGAAGGCATTGGTTGCAGCCGATATCACCGCCAACAAGAACATGGTTCCTTTTGACTCTCGCAGCGCATTCCAGACATCAGGACTCAGATTCGGTACTCCCGCAATCACGACTCGCGGTGCCAAAGAGGATCTGATGGTTACCATCGCAGAGATGATTGAGGAAGTTCTGAATGATCCGGAGAACGAGGCCGTAATCGCAAAGGTACGTGCCCGTGTAAACAGCATCATGAAGGATTACCCAATGTTTGCTTATTAAAACAGGCTGAAACCTTTTCAGCGACACAATATAAGCCCGGCCACATTGGTCGGGCTTATACTTTTAACAAATACAATCTTTTACAATTTTGCAATTTGTTTTGCAGAATCGTAAATTATTTATATATTTGCAACGCATATGCAATTAAACAATATGAAAAGGACTTTCTTAACCAAGGCATTTTTACCGATTGTTGTTTTCACAATCTTTTCTTGCACTGCAAATGATGAATTCCAGTCATTTGACGGATTCGAAAAAAGCAAGGATGTAAGTTTTGACATCGCTATCACAAGAGACGGAAAGATAAGCACAAGGTCAGACGGAGGATACGGCAATATAGTAACCGAAACAGACAAGGACGCAAAGCTTGACCCGAGCAAGCCTTTCGGACTTATGGGCGTGGATCCGCAGACCTATGAGGTACTGATAAACAACCAACGGGTATTTGAGACCGCCGGAATCAGGTCGACAACATTTGACTCCAGGAACTGGCACAGTACAGAAAACATAATGCTGAGCGCCTACTATCCATATGTAGACGAGACCGAATTCATGAACGGGAACAGGGCTTATGTGATACCATACCGTGCAGAAGAGACCAAGGCGGGTCCTCTCGTATCAAACAGCGTCCAGCACCGTTTGTCATATCTGGACATAGTTCCTCTGGTATTCCGCCACATAACCAATGATATCGGATTCAGGATATGTGACATCACATTTGACCCTCAGTTACAAGGGCACATCAGACTCAGGAAACTCTCCGCGCACAACTTTGCCACGGAAGGATTCTATCTGGACTCCATCGGCAACAACAAGGGAATGTGGATTCAGAAAACCGTTTGCCCGGAGATAGGAGTATTTGAAGGAAACGCCCGAGTCGGTTGCGGTGCTGAAAATGAAATGTTTGTAGGTTTTGACAATCTTGTTTCGGACAGGAAGCTCAGCAGCCGTTTTTACGCCGTTCCCGAAGACATCAAGATGGGAAAGCAATATATAGAGGTGGTATTTGACGTTGATGAATTCGAATACGACGGACACAAGTACAAGGAACTCAAGAACCAGGTACAGAAATTCCCCTTGTACGGAGTCCTTAACGGAAACAGTTGCATATGCGGCAAACAATACACATTCCATCTGGGTCTTGATCTGGGTACACTGTATCAACCCATTGAATTCACCGCATCAGTTTCCGACTGGGAGCACAACTACGGAGTTGACATAAACAGCGTGTGGGGAGAGAACAAGATATATGAAGATAATGATTTCTTCTGATTAAGAACCGACCAAGATGCTTACTGCCGCGCTGTCATTCCTACCCTGTATAACTTGCCTTTTCTGGCTGGTCCTGAACCCACTTATCCGCAAAGCGGACGAAGAGTCCAAGACTCTTGAGCTGTTATTGGCGGTTATGGCCCTGGCTACATTGCCTGATGTGTGGAGGGTTTGCGGCAATAGCATTGTAGCAGTGTCCATTTACCTGTCCAAACAGTTCTTTGCAGTCATAACAATACCGTCAATACTGGCATATATCAGGGTTCAGACACCCGCCTTATCACGTAACAGCTCGGTACAGGCGTGGCTTGCAGTTCCGGTGGCGCTGATTTTTGCCCAAATCATCCTGATCATGCTCATCGGCCCAGACGGTTTCATAAGTTGCATAAGGGACTATCCGGCATTCACTGCTGCAGGATCCGGAAAAGAAGGACATCTGATACAGTTATGCACCGTATGGATTTATGACACCGTGCTTGCCATTCAGTTCCTGCTGCTCACCGCAACAGTAATCAGAGAGAGCCGGGAGAACCCCAACGCTCATTTATTCAATTGCCTGGCATTGTCAGTAATATTTATACTGCAGGATGCCGCAATACCGTTTGACGCATCCCTGTTCCGCATCCTGACACCGCTGATATGGATAATTCTCTCCATAGCCATCTATTATACATCATACTACGACCTGTTCCGTTCATCGGACAACTACTCATTCAAGGTTCTGCTGAATGACATCAGCACAAACAACAGGAATGAAGGCCTCAATACGGCAACGGATTCCGCCCCTGCTTCCGGAAAGCCGGCCGATGACAACAGTCAGATGATGGCCGATGAGGACAGCCTGCGAATCAGATTCGAGGATCTGATAGTGACAGAACAACTGTTCCTGAAACAAGGCATCAGGATTTCCGATATAGCCGCCATGCTGGAAACCAACAGGACATACATATCCAGGCTGGTCAACAACACATACAACATGAGTTTCTCGGACTATATCAACACTCTGAGAATTGACTATGCCGAACAGTATCTGCTGCATCACAGGGACGCCCGACAATCAGACCTGGCTGCGGCATGCGGTTTTCCGAATGCATCGGCATTCAACAACGTATTCAAGAAAATAACAGGCGTGACCCCCAAAAAATGGTTGGCCACGAAATCATAGACAAATAAGGCGTTAGCATATTATGGACAATCCTAAAGACTATTCCAGGTACACGGTTCTCATCGTTGATGACATACCGGTCAACATTATCCTTCTCAAGACAATGTTGGCAAGAATCAATGTGCAGATACTCACGGCAGTAGACGGCGGACAGGCTTTGGAAACGGTCAGAAAACTCAAGCCGGAACTGGTGCTGCTGGACATACAGATGCCTGTAATGAACGGGTTGGATGTATTGAAGGAAATGAAGAATAGCCCCGAGCTTAAGGATATTCCGGTCATTATGGTTTCGGCATACACATCGCCGGAGGATATAGAACAGTCCATGAGCCTTGGAGCATCGGGATTTATAAAAAAGCCCGTCATTATGGACATTCTGCTCTCCAGCGTCACTTCTGAACTGGACAGGATTTGATTTATTTCAAATTCTTGATTATATTTGCCCAAAATAACAAAGGACTATAATATGACACCTACCGACATCAAGAACATTGATCTGTCCAAGCATACCGTGCTGGCAGTTGACGATATACCCATGAATCTGTTGCTGATAAGCAAAATCCTGTCACGTCTGAACATATCAATAAGCACCGCCGCAAACGGCAGGGAGGCTCTGGATTTCATTGCAAAGAAAAAGCCGAGTCTGGTCCTTCTGGACCTTATGATGCCCGAAATAGATGGTTATGAAGTTCTGAGAAGGCTTAGAGAGGACCCTGAGACAAAGGATTTGCGGATTGTCATCCTGTCGGCCCTGAATTCAAATGAAGATATCGTGAAGGGATTCAATCTCGGTGCAAACGATTTCATTACAAAGCCCATAATACTGGAAAAGCTGACAAGCTGTGTAATCACCCAGCTTCAGCTAGTTGAACTTGCAGGGAAATAATCAGATGTGAATTCCCTTCTCCTTCATTTCCAGATCGGCTTTCTTCTTCTCATCCATAAGCAACATAAGGAGCCACTCGCTCTGTTCTTTGCTCATGCCGATATCACGGCAGGCTGACTCATATCTGTTGAGCACCGCCTCCTGATACCGATGATATGTGACCGATTTCTTTATCTCCTCCTCAATGGTTTCATGTTCTATCCTGTAACTGTCCTCGTAATAATCCCGATATGACCTTTCCGTAACCAGTTTAAGGCAGAAATAGAACATAGCACCCGTAAGGATCACTATTCCCGCCACGCCGAGGAACAGAGATACCTTCTGAATAAGGGACATCATTGCCAGCACTCCGCCGACAAGAAAGCACAATACGGCAAAAACCAGATAACGGTTCTTTATTACGAAGCCTTTCAAACCTCCTGTTTTCATATCAGATCAATATTTTGCCTGTTCTGTAACACCTTTATTTTCATCTCATTCTCAATCTCCTTGGATTCCATTGCCTTACGATATGCATTGCGTGCCTCCAGTTCACGGCGGTTCCTTTCACGCAAATCATCCAGACTCTTGTTAAGACTCCACTGCGAGAACTGAATTGCGACCGTAACCAATGCGAACAGCATCAGGAATCCGAACATGATGGACATCTCCTGCTGTGACTTGAGACGTTCGGCCTCCAGTCTTAGACGGGCATTGTTCAGCTCTGCATCCAGGATAGCCATATCCTCATTCTGTACTGCTATGTATATGGAATCCTTGGTATTCATAAGGCTGTTCAGCTGGTCATATGCATTATAATAGTCATTGTCCATCACAAATATGAGGCTTTTCTGGCCGAAACGCTCCTTGTCGGTGGCAAGAGAATCGGATTTGATCAGGGCTTCACGGAGCAGTCCCTGAGAGCGAAGCCAGCATATCTCTATCATAAGTCTGGTATCGCGATCTGTCTGCGAGTAATACAACGGATTATGTACCAACTCAGAGTACACACTGTCAAGGTCCTCTTTCTGTCCCTGGGCATCATACAGATATACCTTAGTCATCAGTGTCTTGACCCTTAGTGAAGGATAGAAATCCTGGAATTCCTCGGCCATGGAACAATACTTTTCGACCTCGTCAAAACGGCCCATCCTTATCAGTTCGCGGGCTATAAGGTTATAAATAACAGGCAACTCCTGTTCCTCCTTTGCAAGCTTGCAGTATTCAGCCGCTTTACTGAAATTGGCAACGGCCAGTTCCGAATTGGAGCGGAATGACTGTATGAGTCCGATCACCCTATGCGAATACATCTGTCCCAGGTTGCTTCCTGCCCGTGCGGCGAAAGAGGACATGGCGCGCGCCTCGAGCATAGCGTCCGATATATTTCCAGACATAATCAGCATATTACAGTAATCATGCATGGTAAGGAAGTAAAACTCCCTCATAGGCAGGTTGTAATCCGACATGGACTTGAGTTCCGCCACTATCTCCCTGACACGCACTGTATCGTTCCGGATGAATCTGGGCGGCAGTTCCAGCGACAGGGCCAGCATCCGGATTCGGGAATCGCTCTTATGCTGTCCGTAGCGGTAAATGGAATCTGCCAACTGTATGTTGGATTCTTCAAACTGTCTGATACGCCCGCCGGCATACTTCAGATACAGTTCATTGCCTACTCCGAGACGGTTTCTTATCTGTCCGGGAGAATTAATGAACGGGACGCTCACCAAAAGCAGCAGCAACAATCGTCTGACCAAACAGTTCATACCGTCAGTTTTTGATATAAGCCTTGAAAGTGGAATGGAAGCAACTGCCTATTCCCGGTTTACTCTCAACGCCCACCGTTCCATCCATTTTCTCGGTAATCATTTTGGCAATGGTAAGTCCCAGCCCCACACCGGTTTTGAACATATCATCCTTCCAGAAAATATTGAAGACCTTATTCAGCCTGCGGCTCTCGATTCCGCAGCCGGTATCATCTACAGAAAGCCTGACACTCTCATCGCTGATATTGTAATGCCACCCCAACCAAACCGTACCCTTCTCCGTAAACTTGAAGGCGTTCTTGATGTATTGTCCCATAACAGCCTGTACCCTTATGGGGTCAACAAGCGCAAATACATGGTCTCGTCCTGGTTCGAATACGAAATCCAGGCCGGAGGGTTTCTTATCATACCACTCGTCAAAAATGCTTTTCATGAGAGGCGCGATCTCCGTCTCCACGGGATTGACATCGACCCTTCCGCTTTCAAACCGTGAGAACTGAAGGATATCCTCTATCATCTCTCCAAGCAATGCGGAATTCTCCCTTATAAGTTTCACTATCTCATCCCGTTCCTCTCCCTGAATAAGGCCGTCATCGGTACTCAAAAGTTGAGCGAAACCCAGAATCGCATTGAGCGGGGTGCGGATCTCATGGCTGATATTCATAAGAAAAGTCTCCTTGTTGGTAATCTCCTCGGCCACTATTGCCGCTTCGGTCATATACTCGTTATACACTACCGTATCATTGATATCAATCACTATACCGGAAAGGCACTCAAGCATTTCCAGGCGATGATCTTCAGATTTTGCCATATTAAGGTTAGGCCTGAACTGCCACCACCTGTAACTCTTGCCCTCATCCTTGGTCAGACGGAAATCCTTGGTCAATACAGGTTTGCCCGATGCCAGCGAAGCCAGCAGTTCTGCAAAGGCTTCCGAATCATCAGGATGCAGCATCGGCTCCAGTTCTATAAGGTCATCGGCAGAACTGATAATTATGCAATCGGCATTCTGGAGTGCCATATCAAGCATTATACGCTCATTGCCTATTTCATCCAGGGCATTCTGCAGCTCGGCATCCCTCTTGCGGAAAAGCATATGAAGTCCGAAATACAGCAAACCTATGAACAGCAGGATGTCAAACAATATCATCAATATGAATCTTACCGGATGCTGTACCCTCCACGGAGCACTTACAATGATAAAATCATTGCAGAAATCACCATATTTAAGATTCAGGAGTTCCATTGCCCTCCAGGACATATAATAATTAGCCTGGTGTTCCTTAATAGGAAGGCTTCCCGCAGATTCTCCACGGAGTATCTGCGCCACATATGCAGCCTGATCCCTTGCGACCGTCTCATACGAAGCGAAGTATCCGCACAAGGCGCGTCTGGATCCGTCACCGAAACCGTCTCTCACAGCCGAGAACTGAGGTTTTAACGTCTTACTGAGAACCTGTTCATTGTCAATATCTCTCTTGACAGTAAGGAACGGAGTCATTGTAAGGCTGTTAAGAATCTTGACTCTGTGCCTGTGATAATCACCGTCACTGCGATAATCATTGAGTTCGGGAGAGGCATTGGAGAATACGTTTATGAATATGGAATCCTTATACTTCTCGGCCAACTGGTCAAGAGGCATATCCTTGATGTGATAATCCATATTATTAACGTACGGAGGCCTGTTCAACTCATTTCTCAGCCTTTCTCTGATACGGTTGTCATATTCAGTAGTATCGAGTTCGATGACAACCACGTTTGAATACATAGGCTGTCCGGGAACCGCGGTATAATGGGCCATGCGTACCGCAAGTTCAATATTACGCTGAATATTGAGCAGATCCGTGCAGACTGCGATATTGGTACTGCGTCTTATAAGGGACCAGTCCGGGCAACGCAGTCCTGCGGCAACCATAGGTATGCTGTCTACAGGCGGCAGCCATTTCCCGTACTCTCCGTTCAGATAGAGGCTGAGAGTCCTGTCATCAATGCAGCAAACCACATCCGGAATCCATTTATCATCATTGAGTCGTTTGAGTGAAGCCTCCAACGCCTCCGACTGGGCCATATCAAGATGTCCGGACGAATAGACATTCCTTATATCAGCCTTAATGCCGTTATCTTCAAGGGACTTGGAAAGCGTTTCCTCATAAATCCTGTAATTTCTGAAAACGGAATCATAGACAAACAGACAGAGGACATTATACTTCTTGTCATCATGACGCACACGATCATTCCTGTTCCCATTGAGGCAGCCCGCAAGCAGGAACGGCAGAATCATTATTATGACAAACAGCCTTTTCATCATAGCTATGCGTCGTTTTGAGTATTGTCAATCGGCAGACGGAACCAGAAACGGCTTCCCTGCCCCAGCTTACTGGTAAACCCATACTGGCCGTTCTGCTTCTCAATGATGGAGCAGCAGATGTCAAGTCCCAGTCCGGTACCTTTATAATTACCCTTGGCCATTCCGAAACGCTGATGTACAAGAACGCTATCCTCCTCGCTTATTCCGATTCCGGTGTCCGATACAAACACCTCGATGCAATTCTCATTCTCCAGTACCGTCCAACCTAATGTAACAGAGCCCTGAAGGGTGTATTTGAATGCATTACTCAGGAAATTGTTGATGACCTGACTGGTTCGTATCGGGTCGGCCATTATCATCACATCATCGCCCTGATAAGGCTCATACCTGAACTTAAGGTGAGAAGGACACAGAATCCTGTTGGTATGGTAACTGTCATTCACGAGTTTTGCGGTGCTTATCCTGCGTATCTTGAAAGACATCGAGTCTGTACTGTCGGAGGGTTTCCGGACAGCCTCATCGATGAGGTCAAGCAATTGGTCCGTGTTATCCTGGATAAGCGAAGCGAAAAGCGCCCTGTCCTCCTGACTGCATCCTTCGGCCAGCAGCTGGGCGAAACCCGAAATAGCATTGAGGGGAGTACGGATATCGTGGGTTATATTGGCTATGAAATTCTCTTTTGAGATAACCTCTTCGGCCCTTATTGCAGACTCCTGCAGATTCTTTTCAAATTCAACTATCTTATCCACACTTATGACGAATCCTATTATCATATCCCCCGTCTCATTCTTACGGAACGAGACTTCCCACCAATGCCAGGTGTCGTTGAGCATCTTGGCGCGGATACGGACTTTTGCCTTT
>JAEEGG010022010.1_pt1 | contig 12605 bp, 9 predicted proteins | sample 9134161 | NCBI WGS metagenome assembly JAEEGG01 (sample SAMN16246543, study PRJNA631951) | gut metagenome | biome: gut microbiome; feature: rumen; material: CR-attached | host: Bos | place: Iran: Karaj | collected 2018-10
CGACGGGCGGGGACGTTGAAAAACAAGTTTTCCACCTTAAAATTACTGCCTATTGGACAATTGACAGGTTCTTGTGCCTCTACTTTCGAAGCCGAAAGCGTCAGATAGGTTCCCAGTTCACTGCCAGCCATCTTGGTACGTAATTCCACTTGCGACACAGCAGCAATAGAGGGCAGGGCCTCCCCGCGAAAGCCCATCGTTGTAAGGGCGAACAAGTCGTCGGCTTTGCGAATCTTAGAGGTAGCATGACGTTCGAAGGCCAGACGCGCATCCGTTTCCGACATACCTTTACCATCGTCAATCACCTGTATTGACGTACGACCTGCGTCAACCACCAACACCTGTATCGTCTTGGCTCCAGCGTCAACGGCATTCTCAATCAGTTCCTTGATGACAGAGGCTGGGCGCTGAATCACCTCACCCGCTGCTATCTGGTTGGCGACGGCATCTGGCAGCAAATGTATGACATCTTTCATCGACTACTCACCCCTCCTTTCTGCCAATCTTCTGTATCGGAGCCTCACGTCGCTTGATTTCCTTCAGTTCCTGACCAGCTTTCTTTGGGCGCCAATTAAAGATATCGGCTTTATTCAGTGGTCGTATATAGTCAAACCATGCATACTGAGGCAGGAAATACTTAGCCGGCGGTATTTGAGTCATCGGATAAAGTGTACCTACAGGTTTCTCCATCCAAATTTTCTGCATCTTACGGTTTGCGAGAAACATCTTCATCTTAGGTGTTTCCGTATAGTTCAGTCCAATAAGTGAACTGTCTGACTCATCAACAGGATAATAGACAATCAGCACATTGCCCACCGCATCCGTCTCACGTATTTCCCCTTTCTCGAAGAAAGCAAACATCTCTTTGGACGATACTTGGTTGAAATGTACCGTATCAGGCATCTGTTCCGTCGAGAAAGCCTGTCCTACGACATGTGCACGGTTGATGGTGGAGTCCTTCATATAAACTCGGATTTCCTCACCAAACAACTGCTGACTGCCGTTCCACACAATGGGGTCACGATACATCGTCATACAGGAATCCTGAGAATTATACACCAGTGAGTCGCAGACAGCCTGTACATCAATACGGTACGCGCGTACCTTATTATACGCATGTATCTTACGATAGACAGAGTCAGTATGGATGTTAAAAGTAAACAACTTAAACGTATCAGCATGCATATAGAGCGTGTCTTTCTGCGAGAAATCCATTGCCACTGCCCTATTGGTAGCCATCGCATAGCCCGTTGAGTCATTATATTCGCAATAGTCGCCCGTTAACGCGTTCTTATTGACGGAGTCAGTGTAAACCACATTCCAATAGGCATAACTGGTTCCTTTCTTAGCATCGTGGTAAACGCTGTCTCCCACGATGGTTCGCCCCTCATCACGCATCACGGAACGTCCGAAGAGCTCGGATGTCTCCGTCTTGGTATTATAATAGCCGTCTTCGCTATAGATATGACTGGTTCCTGATGTAATATTCGATGGTCCTACGATATGCGCACGCGAGGTCTGCGTGTCATAATAGAGCGAGTCGGTAGTCAGGTAGAAGTTCTTGTCGCGCAAGCGCACATCATAATAAAAGATAGCCATTTTGGTATCAGTATGATATTCCCCCCAGTCGCTGGTCAGCGTAGAACCGTTGTCCACCAGTTTTCCACCTTCGAAGAAATTACCGAAATTATATAGGCGGTCGTAGTCGAGACTGTCAGTATATAGCGTCGATTCACGGTGTTTCAGTATCACGTTATAGCGTGCCTGGGCAATCTGGGCATTTCCGTCATAGTAGGCATAGTCGCTGAACAACTTCAACGTATCGCCCTGCAACATCTTCACATGTCCGAAAGCCTCAAAGGAGTTTGTCTGCTGGAAGAAATTGGCACTGTCACAATAGAGGTTAGCCCCCATATGACGGAAATGCACATTACCCACCAGAATCTGTGCGTCGCCATTACGATACTGGTCATATCGCAGTTGGTCGGAATGAACAAGATACACCCTTTTATCCTCCACCTTTTTACGGGGAGTCGTCTTACGCTTGGCAGGCGACATAGCCAGAATCATGCCAAGCGCCAACAAACCTATCAGAACAAACAGGGTCCTCTTCAACGCTCAACTACTTAATCCACCCTTGATATTCAAACTGACAGTCGCGGTATCTGTCATTCACGCGGACATAGGTCGATTTAATCTTATTGACCACCCACTCGTGCAGTTTCTCCTGACGACGCTTTTCCATCACGACATCCTTCATCACCTGGAAATCTTCCGTGATAGTGGCTTTATGTCCTTCCGTACGACTCTTCAACTTGGCAATCACACACATGGTCTTACCACGTTCGTTAATCATCTGGAAAGGACGTGAGATGTTTCCCACCTGCAGTGTATCCACCGCACGGGCTATTTCTGAAGGCAGGTCCTGCAAGCGGAATCGCGAGGTACGACCACTCTGGGTTGCATTAGCCATCAGACCATTGTTGTTGCGCGTATCCTTATCATCTGAGATTACAGAAGCACCAGCCTCGAACGTGAATTTCCCGTCCAGAATCTCCGTACGAATGGAATCAAGACGCGCCAGCGAGCGGTCAATAGCCTCCTGGCTGACAACAGGTTTACGCAGGATATGGCGCACGTTCACCTTGTCACCACGCTTATCAATCAACTGGATAATATGGAAACCGAATTCCGATTCCACAATCTTAGACACCTTCTTGGGGTCGGTGAGATTGAAAGCCACATTGGCAAAAGCCTGGTCCAGTGTGCCTCGTCCCGTGTAACCCAACTCACCTCCGCGACGAGCCGTACCCGGGTCTTCGGAATACATACGGGCCAGTGTCTGGAACGATGTCTCGCCTTTGTTCACACGATCGGTATAGTCACGCAGTTCCTCTTTCACGCGGTTGATTTCTTCCTGATCCACGCGGGGCATCTGCGAGATAATCTGAACCTCCACCTCGGTAGGTACGAAGGGAACACTGTCCTGAGGCAGATCAGCGAAATAGCGACGCACATCGGCAGGAGTCACCGAAATATCCTTTACCAGATGGCGCTGCATTTCCTGCACCATCTGTCGCTCACGGTATGACTCACGGAGCTCATTACGAATCTGCGTCATGTTCTTCTTGTGATACTCCTCCAGTTTCTCACGGGAGCCTATCACAGAGATCATATACTCAATCTGCTGCTCAATACCCTGAGTGATTTCCGCCTCCGTCACCTCAATACTGTCGATAGCGGCCTGATGCAGATACAGTTTCTGAACAGCTATCTGCTCGGGGATGGCACAGTCGGGATCACCTTTCCAACGAACACCCTCCTGCTGCGCCTGTATGCGCATGGCCTCGACGTCCGACTTCAGAATAGCCTCATCGCCTACTACCCAGATTACTTCATCCACAACACTCTGAATACTGTCATTAACAGCCTTTCCCTGTATAGGGAAGACCAGCCACAGCGACATGATTGCAATAATGCTTCGTATCTTCATTCTAATGATGCTTATTTACTGTCTTTAATACTTTCTTATCTATTCTTACCGGGTATTGCTTCCGCAAATCGGCTACCCAATGTTTGTTCATCTCTTCCTGCAAGTCAGCGACAACGAGTTCGCGCACCTCGGTATAGTCTTTGGGCTTGAAACCCTTACGACGATATTTTTTCTTGTTCTTCTTGAAAAAATACTTCAGGGCCTCCTCGTCTTCTGCAGCATGCCTGCCCACCGACTGCTTACTTTGCTCGAAAAGCAGCAGTCCCTCATAGTATTCACGCTGCAAGGGGTCTGCGGGCATCTGAACATCACTCACCACAACAGCTGCCTCCTGTCGCTCAATGATATCACCTTGCAAGGGGGCTGTTGTCGTCAGCTGATGAATCTGCCTATGTCCTGCCTCCGCAGCCAGGTCACCCCTCAGCGCGTCAAAGCGCGCCAGCTGTTTCCTGTCTTTCAACAGCAGGATATGGTAACCGATGGTTGAAAGAAGGGGGCGACTCATCTCCCCTTTCTTCATTCCAAAGGCCGCATCCTCTATTTCCTTGAACAACTGTCCACGACTGAACCACCCCATCTCACCGCCGTTCTGTGCCGACGACTCATCCTGTGAATACTGTCGCGCCAACTGTCCGAAGTCAGCACCCTGTTGCAACTCATGGTATATTCGCTCCATGCGCTGCTGAGCCTGACGCTGTTCCTCCCTACTTGCCTTCTGGGCCACAGGAATGAATATCTGCGAGAGACATATCAGTCCATCGGCACCGGCTCTCCGTCTGAGCTCTTCGTATTGTGCATTGACTGATGAAGCCGGTGCTGTCAACCGCCCCGTCGATGTAACGGCAACGGTCTGCTGCACCGGAGTATTTGCCGACACACTCTGTGCGTATGCCGCCTTGAAGGCACTCGTAGCATCGATATGTGCATCAAGTGCTGCCTTCACCTTCAGTTTATATACGATATACGACTCCAGATAGTCAGCCACCGACTGAGGTGCCTGTCCGAAGCCTACCATCTTCAGATACGACTGTTCGAACTCCGTACGTGTGACAGGCATATCACCCACCATAAACAGTATCGGATCCTCAGCTGCCGCCACCCCTACAGGAGTCAGCATCGTCAAGACGAACAGTAGCAGAGACTTCATCTTAATCGTTTGGACGTGAATAGTTAGGAGCCTCACTGGTGATAGTGATATCATGCGGATGGCTCTCGTTGACACCGGCATTCGTAATACGGGTGAACTTGGCATCATGCAACTTCTCGATAGTAGAAGCACCGCAATAGCCCATACCTGAGCGCAAACCGCCTACCATCTGATAAATCACCTCCTGAACAGTTCCTTTATAAGGTACACGACCGGCAATACCCTCTGGTACGAGTTTCTTGGTATCCTTCGTGTCAGCCTGGAAGTAACGGTCCTTTGAACCATGCTCCATAGCCTCCAGCGAACCCATACCACGATAGCTCTTGAACTTACGACCGTTATAGATAATCGTATCGCCAGGACTCTCCTCTGTACCGGCTACCAGCGAACCGATCATCACGCACGAACCGCCTGCAGCCAAAGCCTTGACGATATCACCCGAATAGCGCAGACCGCCATCGGCAATCAATGGAACACCAGTGCCCTTCAGTGTCTTATACACATCATAGACGGCGCTCAACTGGGGAACACCCACACCGGCAACCACACGTGTCGTACAGATAGAACCTGGACCGATGCCCACTTTCACGGCGTCAGCACCATTATCCACCAACATCTTGGCAGCTTCGCCCGTAGCAATGTTACCCACAACGATATCGATATTGGGGAACGAGGCCTTCGCCTCGCGCAGTTTCTCCACAACGCCCTTGGAATGACCGTGAGCCGTATCAATCACAATAGCGTCGGCACCTGCATTCACCAGTGCCTGCATGCGGTCGAGCGTATCGAACGTAACACCCACACCTGCAGCCACGCGCAGACGACCTTTCTCGTCCTTGCAAGCCATTGGCTTGTCTTTTGCCTTTGTGATATCCTTATAGGTAATCAGACCAATCAAGTGATTGTCCTTATCTACCACCGGCAGTTTCTCAATCTTGTTCTCCTGCAGAATCTGTGCAGCAGCTGACAAGTCGGTCTGCTGATGGGTGGTCACAAGGTTTTCCTTCGACATAATCTCCTCGATGGGTCTGTCCAGACGGCGCTCGAAGCGCAGGTCGCGGTTGGTGACAATACCCATCAGGTGCTTCTCATCATCCACCACTGGGATACCACCGATATGGTATTCTGCCATGATGTCGAGTGCCTGTGCCACTGACGAACCCAGTGGAATGGTAATGGGGTCGTAAATCATACCGTTCTCAGCACGTTTCACGATAGCCACCTCACGGGCCTGGTTCTCGATAGACATGTTCTTGTGAATCACACCGATACCTCCCTCACGGGCAATGGCAATAGCCATCTGACTCTCTGTCACAGTGTCCATTGCTGCTGTCACAAAGGGGATATTCAATCGGATGTGACGCGAAAACTGCGTTTGCAACTCTACTGTCTTTGGCAGTACTTCTGAATAAGCGGGAATCAACAGGACGTCGTCGAAAGTCAAGCCGTCCATCACAATCTTATCTGCAATAAATGATGACATAAAAAACTCCTTTTAAATTTTATTGCGTGCAAAATTACTCATTTTAATTAGAAATTAAGAATTAAGAATTAAGAAAATCGATGCAACCCTGCATTTTTTCTTAATTCTTAACGCTTAACTATTCATTCTTAACACTTAATTGGCCATTTCCGAAATAAACTTGATGCGCACCAGTCGTATCTCGTCTTCCGAGCACTCGTCGCCCAATTCGTCGAGAGCGGCTTCCAGCGAGTCGGTGTCACTCTCCGAGAAATAGTCATAGATATCGTCAACATGGTCTTCGTCCATCACCTCATCCAGGAAATAGTCGATATTCAACTTGGTGCCGCTATATACGATAGCCTCCACTTCGTCGAGCAGCTCCTCAAACTCCAGTCCCTGGGCATTGGCAATATCGTCGAGTGCCACCTGCCGGTCGATGCCCTGTATGATCTTCACCTTCAGCATCGATTTCTTGGCAACGGTACGCACGCGGAGGTCAGCCTGTCGGGTGATATCGTTCTCTTCGCAATAGCGCTTAATCAAATCAACGAACTCCTTTGCGTAGGGCTGTTTCACCTTACCCTCGCCCACTCCCTGGATATTCTTCAGTTCCTCCAGTGTCACGGGATAATCGGTTGCCATCTGTTCCAGCGACACATCCTGGAAGATGACGTAAGGTGGACGGTTCATCTGCTTTGACACCTTCTTGCGCAGGTCCTTCAGCATGGCATTCAGCGTGGGGTCCAAAGCACTGGTACCGCCTTCCTGCTCAGTGGTGCTTTCGTAGTCTTCGTTAAACTCCTTGTCTTCCACTATCATGAACGACTCGGGATGCTTCAGGAATTTCTTGCCTGCAGACGTCACCTTCAGCAGTCCGTAGTTCTCAACGTCCTTCTTCAGATAACCGGCTATCAGTGCCTGACGGATGACGGGGTTCCACAGTTTATTGTCTTCATCCTCGCCGGCACCGAACAAATCATGGTCCTGATGCTTATGGGCTATGATTTCTTCCGTTTCGCGTCCCTCGATGAAGTCTATCACATAGTCGGCACGGAAATTTTCCTTGATGGCGAGAATGGTGTTCAGCACGATGATCAGCTGGTTCTTCGCCTCTATCTTGGTCTTCGGGTGCAGACAGTTGTCGCAGTTATGACAGTTGTCCTGTTCATACACCTCACCGAAGTAATGCAGCAGCATCTTACGACGGCAGACAGAGGTTTCGGCATAGGCAGCCGTCTCTTGCAACAGCTGTCGCCCGATATCCTGCTCCGCCACAGGTTTTCCCTCCATAAACTTATCCAGTTTCTGCAGGTCCTTATTGGCATAGAAGGTGATGCACAAGCCCTCGCCGCCGTCACGTCCGGCACGTCCCGTCTCCTGATAGTATCCTTCAAGCGACTTGGGAATGTCGTAGTGGATGACAAAGCGCACATCCGGTTTGTCAATACCCATACCGAAAGCTATGGTAGCCACAATGACGTCAATCTTCTCCATCAGGAAATCGTCCTGCGTCTGCGAGCGCAGCGTCGAGTCAAGTCCTGCGTGATAGGCCTGCGCCTTGATGTCGTTGGCACGCAGAATCTCAGCCAGTTCCTCCACTTTCTTACGCGAGAGACAGTAGATGATGCCGCTCTTGCCCGGGTGCTGCTTGATAAACTTGATGATGTCCTTATCCACATCCTTCGTCTTCGGGCGCACCTCGTAATACAGGTTCGGACGGTTGAACGAGCTCTTGAACTCGTCGGCGTCGAGAATTGCCAGATTCTTCTTGATATCCGTGCGCACCTTGTCCGTTGCCGTAGCCGTCAGCGCGATGATAGGTGCATTACCTATCTCGTTGATAATCGGACGGATGCGACGATACTCGGGTCGGAAATCGTGTCCCCACTCTGAGATACAGTGAGCCTCGTCAATCGCATAGAATGATATCTTGGCCTGTTTCAGGAACTCCACATTCTCCTCTTTCGTCAGCGACTCAGGTGCCACGTAGAGCAGTTTGGTGCGCCCTGCCTTCACGTCGTCCTTCACCTGGTCGATAGCCGACTTGTTCAGCGACGAGTTCAGATAGTGGGCGGTGCCCTCCTCACTCATGGCACTGATCACATCCACCTGGTTCTTCATCAGTGCTATGAGAGGCGAGATAACGATGGCAGTACCATCCAGCAGCAACGACGGCAACTGGTAGCAAAGCGACTTCCCTCCTCCGGTAGGCATGAGCACAAAGGTGTTCTTGCCGTCAAGCACGTTCTGCACGATGGCTTCCTGGTCACCTTTGAACTTGTCAAAGCCGAAATATTTCTTCAGGGCTTCGTTCAAATTAATTTTCTTCTTTACCATAGGCTTTCGGTATTTATTGTAAGTGCGACTTGTCGAGCTGCTGCTGTGCATACTCGGCTGTCACCTTAAAGGTTTTGACACGTTTCGAGGGCACCTCAAACATGGCGTCCATCATGATACTCTCAACGATAGAACGCAGTCCGCGTGCTCCGAGTTTATATTCCACTGCCTTGTCAACAATGAGTTTCAGGGCGTCCGGTTCGAAGGTCAGTGTGATGCCGTCCATCTCGAAGAGCTTCTCATACTGCTTCACGATGGAGTTCTTGGGCTCCAGCAGAATGCGCTCCAATGCCTTGCGGTCCAATGGATTCAAGTAGGTCAGCACAGGCAGACGACCGATAATCTCGGGGATGAGTCCGAACGACTTCAGGTCTTGCGGCTGAATATACTGCATCAGTTCATCCTTATTTATTTTACGCACGTTCTGCACCGAGTTATAGCCCACCACGTGGGTGTTCATGCGCTGGGCAATCTTGCGCTCGATACCGTCGAAGGCACCGCCGCAGATAAACAGGATGTTCCGGGTGTCCACATGAATATAGTCCTGATCGGGATGCTTGCGACCACCCTTCGGTGGCACGTTGACGATCGTTCCCTCCAGCAATTTCAACAGTCCCTGCTGCACTCCCTCGCCGCTCACGTCGCGCGTAATGCTGGGGTTGTCGCTCTTGCGGGCTATCTTGTCAATCTCGTCGATGAAGACGATACCCCGCTGAGCAGCCTCCACATTGAAGTCGGCCACTTGCAACAGGCGCGACAGGATGCTCTCCACATCCTCGCCCACATAACCTGCCTCAGTGAACACCGTTGCATCAACGATGGTGAAGGGCACGTCCAGCAGTTTGGCTATCGTACGGGCAAGCAGCGTCTTACCTGTTCCCGTCGAACCCACCATGATGATGTTGCTCTTCTCTATCTCCACACCGCTCTCGTCAACAGGCTGTTGCAGACGCTTGTAGTGGTTATACACCGCAACAGCGAGGAAACGCTTTGCCTCGTCCTGCCCGATGACATACTGGTCGAGATAATCCTTGATTTGCTTGGGCTTGGGCACCTTCTTCAGGTCAAGCGACTTAGATATCTTTTGCCCCTCAGGACCGAAGCCGTTCGCCTTGAGAATCTCGTAGGCCTGTTGGGCGCAACTATCACAGATACAGCCGTCCAGCCCCGTTATCAGCAGTTTTGCTTCCTTTTCAGATCTTCCGCAGAAGTTACATTTCTTTTTCATTATTTCCTTACCAGCACCTGATCAATCATACCATATTCCTTAGCCTCCTCTGCCGTCATCCAATAGTTGCGGTCTGAGTCGTTCCATACCTTATCATATGGCGTGTGCGAGTGCTCAGATATAATGGTGTACAGTTCTTTCTTGAATTTCATTATCTCCTTGGCCTCAATCTCGATATCCGAAGCCTGGCCCTGCACACCGCCCAGAGGCTGGTGAATCATCACGCGACTGTGGGGCAATGCCGAACGCTTGCCTTCCTTGCCTGCCACGAGCAGCACGGCGGCCATCGAGGCAGCCATACCAGTACAGATGGTGGCTACGTCGCTCGAAATAAACTGCATGGTGTCGTAGATACCGAGTCCTGCCGTCACACTGCCGCCAGGCGAGTTCAGATAGATACTGATGTCCTTGCCCGAGTCAACGGAGTCAAGATACAGCAACTGTGCCTGCAGCGTATTGGCAGTATAGTCGTCAATCTGGGTTCCCAGGAAGATGATGCGATCCATCATCAGTCGTGAGAAAACGTCCATCTGCGTCACGTTCAACTGACGCTCCTCCAGGATGTAAGGGTTCAGATACTGGGCCTGTGCGCTCATCACTTCATCGAGCACGAGACCGTTAATTCCTAAATGCTTGGTAGCATATTTTCTAAAATCGTTATTCATATTCATTCAATAAGTAGATACAAAATTACAAAAAAAAGTCGGAATGCAACACATTCCGGCTCTTTTTTTGGTTAAAGAATTATAATTTGCCGTCAGCTCTTGATTTTAGCCGCCTGCCAACAGCTTACTTTTCCTGTAACATTTTCTGGAAGTCCTCCAGCGCGATGTCCTTCTCGTTCAGTTTGACTACACCCTTCAAGGCTGCTGTCAACTTCAGGTCAACGGCACGATCAACGAGTCCGTCGATATTCTCGCGCTTCTTCAGCATCTCCTGTGCATAGTTGTCAAGATACTCGTCGGGGATGTTCGACATGCCATACTGTGCAAACTGTGCACGAGCGGCTTCCTTGGCCACCTGCTTCAGGTCGTCGTCCTCCACCTTGATTTCCTGAGCAGCCACCAGCTGTTCCTTGATGAGGTGCCAACCCAGTTCCTTGATGCTTGCCTCGAAGTTGTCCTCCACAAACTTCTCGCCCTTGTCCTTGTTGTTGTTCAGCATCACGCGCTTCAGCAGAGCCTCGGGGAACTCCAGTTTGCCAACCTTCTTCTCCATGTGGGCACGCACGTCGAGCAGGAACTTATAGTCGCTGTCGGCCTTGAACTGCTGACTGATGATGTCGCTAATCTTCTGGCGGAACTCCTTTTCGTCCTTCACGTTGCCCTCGCCGAAGGTCTGGTCGAACAACTCCTGACCAATCTCAGCCTTCACGTAGCGTGAGATTTCAGTAATCTGATAGGTGAAGTCGCCCTCGTGGTCCTTCACGTCCTCCTTCTGAATCTTCAGCAGTGACGAAAGCTCCACGTCGCTCTCGGGATAAGCCTTGCGGGGATTCCAGGTGATGATGTCGCCCAGCTTGGCACCCTCGAAGAGTTTCTTCTGGTCGTCCACCTTCATATACTGGGGCATCAGCACGGCGTCAGCCACCTCGATACCGCCCTCCTTCACGTTGCCGTCGGCGTCCAGCTCACGCAGGTCGCCCTTCAGCATGTCGCGCTGCTCAGCGTCGTAAGCCTCCACCTTGTCGTAGTGGCCTGCACGCTGCTGGTACATCTCCACCTGCTGGTCAATCAACTTGTCGTCAACGGTAATGTTATAATAGTCAATCTTGTCCTTGGCGCTCAGTTTAGCCTCGAATTCAGGGGCTACGGCGATGTCGAACACGAAGGTCAGAGGCTCGTCGCTCTCGAAATTGAGCGCTTCCTGCTTGTCGCTGGGCAATGGCTCGCCCAACATCTGAATCTTGTTCTCGCGAACATACTCGTAGAGTTTCTCGCCCAGCATCTTGTTCACAACATCCACCTTGATGGCAGCACCATACTGGCGCTTAATCAGTCCCATGGGTGTCATGCCCGGACGGAATCCGGGAACGTTGGCGCGCTTGCGATAATCCTTCAGGGTCTTCTCTACCTCGCCCTGATAGTCGTCTTTCTCCAGCGTAATGGTCATCAAGCCATTAATCTTGTCGGGAGCTTCAAATGAAATATTCATCTTATTGTTACCTTATTTATTTATAATATTCGTTTTGAGCGTGCAAAGGTAGTAATAAAAGTGCAGAAAACCAAATTAATTTCCGTTTTTCTTTCTCCACTCCCTGATACGCAAGGCTATATTCCGCCTCAGACACTCGCTGTAGAGCCACGGTTCGCAACTGTGAATGTCGCCCACATTGAGGAATCCCTTGTACGAAGGATACTCCTTGCCGCTATAGCCTTTCACCACCAGTACGTGGCGCTGTGGGTCGAGCCGCACGGTAATCGTATCATGCAGCATGGCTGGCGTGTCGTCCGTACGCCAGTTCACAGGATTGATGCCCATACAGGTCTCTGCCAGTACGGGAATCACGTATTTCACGTCCTTCACCGTATTATAGCAGACTGTCACACCCAAGTCAGCCGAATCCCTGGCTGCACGGATATGCCGGCTCGCCAGCGTGTCATCTGGTCTATAACCGCATCAACGACGAGGGTAAGACCATCAAAGACCAGAATGATTTTAGGCGAAACGAACAGGTGACAAAACTGCTTAAGCGAAAGTATGGACTTACGTTTTCAAAGGGTAAAGGACGTACTAAAACCGAACGATTAAGGGGAACAGAGAAGACGAAATACGAGATATACCATGCCGTTGGTACAGGCTTACTGCGCTGCAAGTCATGGCCTGAGTTCGTGAATCACCTAAAAGCAAATGGCGTGGAAGTGGAACTTGTCATGAGACGGAATGCCAGCAAAGACCTGAAAGACTTACAGGGTATGCGCTTTAAGAAAGACGG
>JAEEGG010022014.1_pt1 | contig 12603 bp, 8 predicted proteins | sample 9134161 | NCBI WGS metagenome assembly JAEEGG01 (sample SAMN16246543, study PRJNA631951) | gut metagenome | biome: gut microbiome; feature: rumen; material: CR-attached | host: Bos | place: Iran: Karaj | collected 2018-10
GACCGAAACCAAGCGGGAGCTCATCAAACGCCATCTGAAAAGGTAACCGGATGGCCCTCCTGGAAGTTTGCTGCGGCAATCCGGAAAGTGTCGATGCCGCCGTGCTCGGAGGAGCGCGGCGCATCGAGCTTTGCGCAGACCTCGAGGCCGACGGGCTTACGCCTCCTACTGCCTGGATCCGGGACGCCAAAGCCCGCTACCCTTCCCTGACCGTCCATGTGCTCATCCGCCCTCGGGCCGGGGATTTCGTCTATTCTCCGGTGGAGGCCGATGTGATGGCCGGTCAAATCGAAGAGGCCCTGGACGCGGGTGCAGACGGGATTGTCCTCGGTGCGTTGACGCCGGAGGGAGACGTGGACCTGCCGCTGACGGAGCGGCTGGTGGCCCTGGTGGATTCGTATAACCTGGCTGCCGAACTGCTTCAATCCGACCGCTGCCACGCCGCAAACGACAGCCATTTCTTCCCAGATCCAGCCCGTCGGGTAAGCATTACTTTCCACCGGGCTTTTGACCGGTGCCGACGGCCTTACGAGGCGCTGGAGCAAATCATCGGACTGGGCTGTGACCGCATCCTGACGTCTGGCCAGGAGCAGAGCGCGCTCGAAGGGTGCGCGTTGCTTGGCGAGCTGCGACGCCGCGCCCGCGGAAGGATCGGGATCCTTCCCGGCGGCGGCGTCACGCCCGGCAACGCCGCCCGCATCCTCGAACGGACCGGCTGCACCGAAATCCACGCCTCCGCCTCGGTGACACGCGATGGAAAGAAGGTGACGGACGCGGGCCGGGTCGCCGAGATTCTGCGGGCAATCAACGGGTAAACGACATTTTTTTGTGTTTTAACGACGGATTAGCCAAAAATCCGTACCTTTGTTTTACCATGAAAGCGAAAGGAAAGAAATTCAAGACGAAAATGGAGCTTTGGGTGGATCTCGGGGTCTGCCTGGTTCTGATTCCCTGTCTTGTGTCGGTCTTCCCGGTCAATGAATGGATCCTTTGGCGGGCGTCCGACGTGATCGTCTATCTGATGTGGACCTACCTGTGCTGGTACCTGGGCCGGCACACCGTTCCGGCGCTTTTCGATTCCGGAAAGCGGTGGACCGCACTGGCCATCGTCTTCATCGCCACCGTGCTCACGTATCTGATGAGCCTGAAGCAGGTTTCCTTCCCCCGGGAGATGATCGCGGACCGGCCGCCGCGGCTGTACATGTACCAGCAGGCGGTATGGGCCCTCTATATCACCGCGATGGGGACAGGGCTCGCCACCGGATTCCTTACGTTGAAAACAAAGCGCCTGGAGCAGGCAAAAGACGAACGGACGGCGGCGCAGGCCGTGCAGTCCGCCGTGGAAGCCCTGGCCGCCCAGGCCGTCGCCGGCGAGACGGTGACGGTCAAGGCGGACTACAAGGACGTCACGGTGCCGCTGGCCGCCATCCAATACATCGAAGCCCGGAACAACTACGCCTGCCTGCACCTGGACCACCAGGAGGACGTTGTCTCCCAGATTACGATGAAAGCCCTGCTGGAGATGCTTCCGGAAGGGAAATTCGTCCGCATCCACCGCTCCTACATCGTCCCGGTGCACCGCATCGAGAGCAAGAAGGCCACCTCCGTGAAACTGATCGGCGTCGATACGCCCCTGCCGGTGGGCCGCGCCCATAAGGAGAACCTCCGATGAAGCAGAAAGACAATCCGGATTCTTCCTTTTACAACGGCGGCCGAAAGACGCACTGGGCCGTCGTTGCCTTTGCGATGATCGGTTCCTGCATGTCAGGCGTGACTTTCGTTTCAGTCCCGGGCATGGTGGGCACGAGCGGTTTCGGCTACCTCCAGATGTGCCTGGGCTTCTTCCTGGGCTACCTGGTCATCGCCTTCGTGCTCACGCCCCTCTATTTCAAACTGAACGTCGTCTCCATCTACCAATACCTGGAGAACCGCTTCGGCCTGGCCTCCTACAAGACCGGCGCCTGGTTCTTTTTCATCTCCAAGATGCTGGGGGCCTCGGTCCGCTTGTTCCTCGTATGCCTGACCCTGCAGCTGCTGGTATTCGGGCCTTTGGGCCTTCCCTTCTGGCTGAACGTAATCTGCAATGTGGCGGTCTGCCTGGCGCTCACCTTCCGCCGCGGCGTGAAATCCGTCATCGGCGTGGACGTCATCCGAACCGCCTGCATGATCGTGGCGGTCGCCCTCTCGATCTTCTTCATCGGCCGGGACCTCGGCGGCATCCAGATCCACGAGCGGGTGTTCTTCTTCGACGACGTGAACCACCCGCAGTACTTCTGGAAACAGCTCCTGGGCGGCCTGTTCACGGTCATCGCCATGACCGGCCTGGACCAGGATATGATGCAGCGCACGCTGGCCTGCAAGAACCACAGGGACTCGCAGAAGAACCTCGTCGTGAGCAGCCTCCTGCAGACGGTCGTCATCGCCGGCTTCCTGTGCCTGGGCTCGCTCCTGTACCAGTTCGCGGCCGCGCACGGCATCACTGAGACCGGCGACAGCCTCTTCCCGGCCGTCGCCACCGGCGGCCTCCTGCCCGCCATCGTGGGCGTTTTCTTCATCGTAGGCCTCCTGATCAGCGCCTACGGTGCCGGCGGATCGGCCCTCACCTCCCTCACAACCTCCTTCACGGTGGACATCCTGGGGAAGGCCAGCGAGGTGAAGGTCCGTAAGACCGTCCATCTTGCCATGGCCGTCCTCATGGCCGTGACCATCATCGTCTTCAATGCCCTCAACAGCACCAGCGCCATCGACGCCGTTTACAAACTGGCCAGCTACACCTACGGCCCCATCCTGGGCCTCTTCGCCTTCGGCATCCTCACGAAAAAGCAGGTGAAAGACCGGTACGTGCCCCTCGTCGCGCTCCTCGCCCCGGCCATCTGCCTCATCCTCCAGCTCAACTCCGAACGCTGGTTCGGCGGCTACAAGTTCAGCTACGAACTCCTCCTCCTCAACGCCGCCCTCACCTTCCTCGGCCTCTGCCTCCTCATCCGGAGGAACAAATAAACGGGCAAAATAAAAGGACCGACTCAGGCGAGCCGGTCCTTTTGATCAATCCGAGAAGGGATTATTTCTTCTTGGGTTCAGCCACTTTCTTGGCGCCCTTCATGGTGGCGTCGTACATGATCGGGGTACCGATCATGATGGAGGCGTAGGTACCGATGATGACACCCAGGCAGAGGGCGACGGCCAGACCGCGGATGGACTCACCGCCGAAGATCGCGATGGCGAGCATCGGGAGGAGCGTGGACACGGAGGTGTTGACCGTACGGGTGAGGGTGGCATTCAGCGCGGTGTTCACGGTCTCGCGGAAGTCGGCGTTCGGATGCAGGGACTTCTGCTCACGGATACGGTCGAAGATAACCACGTTATCGTTGATGGCGTAACCGATGATGGTCAGGATGGCCGCGATGAACGTCTGGTCCACATCCAGGTTGAACGGCAGGATCCCGTTGAACAGGGAGAAGAAGCCGATCACGATGAGGGCCGTGTGGGCGAGGGAGACCACACCACCGAGACCCCAGGTCCAGCCCTTGAACCGCCAGGCGATGTAGGCGAAGATCATGAGAAGGGCGAGGAAGACGGCGATGAACGCGCTGCGGGTGATGTCGCGGGCGATGGTCGGACCCACCTTGTCGGAGGAGACGATACCGTTCGGGTTCTCCAGCGTGGAGGTGAACTGCGCGAGGGTCGTCGGCTCAGCGTAGAAGCCCTGGAGGGCGTTGAAGAGCAGGCTCTCGATCTCGGCGTCGACCGCGGTGTCCTCGGACTTGTTCTTGTACTGGGTCGTGATCTTCATCTGGGCGTCACCACCGAACTGCTTGACCTCGACGGAGTACTGGTCCTCGCCGGCGGCCTCGGCGGCAGCCTGGAAGGTGTTCTCCACGGCGGAACGGACATCCTCGGCCTTGACACCCTGGTCGAAGCGGACGATGTAGGTACGGCCACCGGTGAAGTCGACACCGTAGCTGAAGCCCTTGAACGCGATGGAAGCGATGCTGATGAGGATCAGGGCGCCGGAGATGATGTAAGAGTACTTCTTCAGGCCGATGAAGTCGACGTGCGTGTTCTTCAGGAAGTTCTTGCTCCACTCGCTGGACAGGCTCACGGTCTTGCCCTTGGCGATGCGGTCGTCGAAGATCAGGCGGGTGATGAAGATGGAGGTCAGCACGGAAGTGATGATACCGATGATGAGCGTCGTGGCGAAGCCCTGGACCGGACCGGAACCGAAGATGTAGAGGATGATACCGGTGAGGAGGGTGGTCACCTGACCGTCGATGATGGCGGAGTAGGCGTTCTTGTAACCGTCGGAGACGGCCTTGGAGAAGCCCTTGCCAGCGGCCAGCTCTTCCTTGATACGCTCATAGATGATCACGTTCGCATCTACGGCCATACCCAGGGTCAGGATGAGACCGGCGATACCCGGAAGGGTAAGGACGGCGCCGAAGGAGACGAGGGTGCCGAAGAGCAGGAGCACGTTGCACAGCAGGGCGACGTCGGCGATGAGACCGGCTCCCTTGTAGAAGAGCACCATGTACAGGAGCACCACGAGGAAGGCGATCAGGAAGGAGATGAGACCGGCGCGGATGGACGCGGAACCGAGGGACGGACCCACGACCTGCTCCTGGATGATGGTGGCCGGAGCCGGGAGCTTACCGGACTTGAGGACGTTCGCAAGGTCTTCAGCCTCCTGCATGTCGAAACCGCCGGTGATCTGGGAGCTGCCGCCGGTGATCTCGTTCAGGACGTTCGGATAGGAATACACGAGGCCGTCCAGGACGATGGCGATCTGCTTGCCGATGTTGTCCTTGGTGAGGCGGGCCCAGATGGAGGCGCCTTCGGCGTTCATGGTCATGGACACGTGCGGAGCGCCGCTGCCGCCGGTGCGGCTGCCGTCGAATTCGACGCGGGCGTCGGTCACGTAACCACCGTCGAGCGGGGCCTTGCCGTCACGGGAGTTCGCCTTGATGGCGACGAGCTCATAGATGTTCGCACCCTGGACGAGCTCGCTCGGCTTCACGGTCCAGAGACCGCGGAAGCCCTGCGGGAGGACGTCCTCCGCCATGGCGAGGTAACGGTTCACCGTCACGGTGTCCACGCCGTTGGCAAAGCCGATGCAGGCGTTGTTCGCGCCGCTGGGCTGCAGGACGGAGAGGAGCGGGTTGGCGACGGCGGTGCTGTCGCCGAGGTTCGCGAGGATCTCCGCGACGCGGGCGTCGACGGCATAGAGGTTCACCTCATTGGCGGTATAGGTGGGCCAGAACTCGAGGGAGGCGGTACCCTGCAGGAGCTTGCGGACACGCTCCGGGTCCTTGACGCCCGGGAGTTCGATGAGGATCTTGCCGCTGTTCTCGATGCGCTGGATGTTCGGCTGGGTGACACCGAAACGGTCGATACGGTTGCGGAGCACGTTGAAGGAGTTGTCGATGGCGCTCTTCGCTTCATTGCGGATGACATCGATGACCTCCCGGTCGGTGGACTCCGGCTTCACCTTGTCGCGGAGCTCGTAGGTGCCGAAGATCTCGGCGAGCCGGCGGCCGTTGGCGGTCTCGGCCCAGGCACTCTCGAACAGGCCGATGAAGTCCTGGCTGGAGTTCACGTTGTTCTTCTTCGCGAGCGCGAGTGCTTTTTGGAAGTCAGGATCGGTGCTGTTGCCGGCGAGGGCCTTCACCAGGTCCTCGAGCTGGACCTGCAGCATGACGTTCATGCCGCCCTTGAGGTCGAGGCCGAGGTTGATCTCCTTCTCCTTGGCGGACTGGTAGGTGTATCCGAGATAGACCTTTTCAGTGCCGATGGAGTCGATGTAGGCACGGTTCCGGATGTTGGCCACAGAGTCGAGGACGAACTCCCGGACTTCAGCGGCGACGTTGTTCGCGTCAACGAACTGCTGGGCCCTTTCGGCAGCGATTTTGGCAGCTTTCTTCTCCTGGATGCGGGTGACCGCGGTGAAGGAGAGCTGCCAGATGCTGGCCAAGGCAAGCAGGATGGCGAACAGTCTGATTAAGCCTTTGCTTTGCATTGTAGTACGTTATTATAATATTAGTATTTTTCCCATTAGGCCGTGCCTGCTCGGGCCGAACCAAGCAGACTTCGGCAAAATAAGGGCACAAAAATACGAATTTTTTCTGATAAACGAAGATTCTCGCAACTATTTCTTAATTTTGTGCTCGCAAAACGAACAATCCGTGGTATTTAGAAGGGGTTTTTCCATCCTGGTGATACTTTTCTCGGCGGCTTTCGGCCTCCGGGCGCAAACGGACTCGCTCCTCGTCGAGGGCGACCGCCTGCACCGGCAGTACCGGTTCGAGGAAGCACTGGGCCTCTACGCCCGGGCATCGGCCCTGACGGCGGACGCGGACACCGTCCGGATGCTCCGCGACCGCATGGACCGGTCCCAGAACGCCCTGAACATGACGGATTTCTGCGCCGATCCGGTGGTCATCGCCCGCGAGCGCTTCTCCCGGAAGGATTTCTTCCTGTTCTACCCCCTGAAGAACCAGACCTGGCGCCTGCCGCCGCATTCGCTGGACCCGTCCGATGACGGTTTCCCGACCTATGCCCCGCGCGGCGGCCAGTCCCTCTGTTTCTCCGCCCCGGACGCCACCGGCTTCCGGAACCTGTACGTTTCCTCTTCCGACGGTTCGGTCTGGTCGTATCCCGAACTGATGGGCGAAAACCTGCTGTCCCCGGGCAATGAAGTATTTCCGATGCTGTCTGATGACGGGAAAACCCTGACTTTCTCCTCGGATGGCCTCCATGGCATGGGCGGTTACGACCTGTACCGGTCCACCTGGAACGAAGAGACGGGCACCTGGGGTGAACCGGTGAACATGGGCTTCCCCTACTCCTCCCCCGGTGATGATTTCCTGCTGGTGGACGCTCCCGACGGACGATACACCCTGTTCGCCTCCAACCGGGACTGCGCCCCGGACAGTGTCTATATCTATGTAACGGAAAAACAACCGATCCTTGTCCGCATGCCGGTGCATGACCCCGTCGCGCTCGCCCGGACCGCCGCCCTGAAACCGCTGGACGACCCGACCCGGCAGGACCACGGCGCCGCCGTCGCGGATGACGCCCCAGGCAACGATGATACCCGCCGCTACATGCAGATGACGGCCGAGGCCCGCGTCCTGCGCGACTCCATCTACCGGCATGAGCAGCTGCTGGACTCCCTGCGGCTGCGGCTGACGGCCGAGACGGAAGACCGCACGGCCCTGACGTCGGCCATCGCCGACCGCGAGGCGGCCCTTGCGCCGCTCCGCCGCCGCCTGGAAGAGACCACCCGCGCCGTCCGGGCCATCGAACAGTCCTTCCTCCAGCGCGGCGTGGTGTCGGACACCGACCGGGCCGACCGCGAATTCGTGGGCGCGCGCAGCAGCTATACTTTCTCGAAGAACGCCCCGGGAGCGAAACTGAAACTCAATGTGGCCCCGGCGCCGCCGGCCGCGCCTGCCACCTTCCAGGTGGGGCCCATCGGCCGCTTCGCCCAGGACACCTCCCTGCCGGAAGGCGTCGTCTATCAGATTCAGGTATTCACATCGCCGCGACACGCGACACTGGACGAAATCAAGGGCTTGGATCCTGTGTATGAGCGCCTGACGAATACGCTGCGCTACACGTATTCCGTGGGGGTGTTCCGCACCTACAACGAGGCCCTCCTGCAACTCAACCCCGTCCGCGTACTCGGTTTCCCGAGCGCGGAAATCGTGGCCTATCTGGACGGCAAGCCTGTCGCCGTGTCGCTTGCACGGCGCCTTGAGACTACTCCAGCTCCTTGACGATCCGCTCCAATCCCACGTAATCCTCCAGGATCCACAGGACATACCGGATGTCCACGCAGACGCACTTGTTGTAGTCCGGCGTGAACGATACGTCGGAGGCAAGGGATTCCTTGTTCCCGTCGAATGCGAGGCCGATGACCTCGCCCCGGGCGTTCAGCACCGGAGAACCGGAGTTCCCTCCCGTGATGTCGTTGTCCGTAAGGAAGTTGACGGGGCCGTCATAGCGGTCCAGCGCCGCGACGAAGTCCGCCGGAAGGGCATAATCATGCTGCGTGGGATCGTATTTCTCGCGGAGTCCGCGCGGAGAGGAATACCAGGAGGTATAGACCGCATCCCACGGCTCCAGGGAGGACACGACGCCATAGGTCAGGCGCATCGTGGAATTCGCATCCGGATACTGGACGATTCCCTTCGCCTCGCGGGCGTGATACAGCGCCCGGGTATAGCGGTGCTGCAGGTCCGTCAAGTCGCCCGTGTGCTGTTCGCGGTCGTTGAAGGCCGTAATCTTGACCTCCGTGATGAAGTCCATGAGTTCAAGCGGATGGTCCCACAGGTGCTCCGCCATCGCTTTCCAGTCGCCACCGAAAACCTTCTGCAGGGAATCCTGCCGATGGCCGATGACCTCGGCCGGGATATGGCCGAAATACTCCTCCAGCGAATAGGCGATCAGATCCTTCTCCACACGCGGATCCAGGGCGCCGATATCCCGGCGATAGATTTCGTCCCGCGCTTCAGGCGTCTTGGCGTTGGACATCCGAAGCATCGTCGGCGTGATGCGCATGCCGCGGACGATTGTCTCGCGGTAGTAGGCCTTCTCTCGTTCGATGTCCTCGATGGCGGCGTACTCATCGGCAAGCCCCTGCAGGATATCCTGCGGGAGATCCTGCTCCTGGGCCCGCTTCTCGTCCACCACGCCGAAACGTTTCACGCTCTGCACTTCCCCTTCCTGCATCTCCTGGACGTTGGACAGGGAGAAGAACCAGTCGGAGTATTTCGCGCGGACGGCGGAATCGGCATCCATCCATTTCCGGACGATCTCCATCTGGTTGCCGCGGAGCCGGTTCGTCACCGGGCGCTCCACCCGGGTCTGGTAATCCACCTTGTAGGAACTGCTGTAGCGGTCGGTGCGGCCGGGATAGCCGATGACCATCGCGTAGTCCCCCTCCCGGTAGCCGGCCCGCGAAATGCGCAGGTGCCACGGGGAATGGAGCGGCTCGCCGTGGTCATAGATGCGGTACAGGGCGAAATCGCCCTTGTGCTGCGGCCATTCCCAGTTGTCCTCGTCGCCGCCGAAGGCTGCGATGGACACCGGCGGCGCGCCCACCAGGCGGATGTCCTTATAGGTGGTGTAAAGGGCCAGATAGTATTTCTCCCCGGCCCACATGGAATTCAACGAGGCTTCCAGACCCGTGCGCGCGGCATAGCGGCGCTCCAGGATGGAGGTGAGTTTCCGCGAGCCGAAGCGCTCGCCCCGGGCGGTCAGCGAGTCCGCCACGGCCGCGACCTCGTCCGTCACGTCCAGGACCCGCTTCAGGAAGTACACTTCCTTCCCCTGCAGCGGAATTTCATCCTGACGGAAAAACGCCCAGTAGCCGTCCTCCAGATAGTTTTTCTCCGGGGTGGACAGGTCGAACAGGTCGCTGTAGGCACAGTGGTGGTTGGTGATGAGGAGCCCCTCGTCGGAAATCACGCTGGCCGTGCAGTAAAAGCCCAACGACACGACGGCATCGGAGACCGAGGCCCCCGGCGCGTCGGCATTGTAAATCTCCCCGGCGGAGAGCTGCAGCCCCCGCTCCTGCATCTTCTTTTCCAGGGCCTGGTTCAGGGCGTGGATCATCCACATCCCCTCATCGGCGGAAGCGGCCAGGGGAACCAGCAGGGCCAGGGCCAGAAGCAGTCGTTTCATCTTTTATTCGTTCCTGACGCAGCGGACCGGGCAGGCAATGCGGTAGCTGACCTTGGTGCCGTTGCAAGTATACTCGGCCTCTGTGGCCTTGTTGGTCATCGGCATAAAGCCGTAGAACTGGAGGTTTTTCACGCCGGAAGTCGTGTCTCCGGAGGTATTATAAGTGGCTCCGGCAAAGGTAGAACCGCAGAACATACCGGAAGAGAGCTTATCGGGGTAGGCCTTGGCCCAGCCCATGAAAGCACCGGCAGTCTTGGTATTGTCCTGGATAGAGATGGCGCCTACTGCGTCCATGTTGAAGCCGTCCTCGTTCAGTTTGACGATGGAGCCGTTTGCTCCGTCATAATAGGGTGCCGTCGTCACGGTCGTCGCGCCGACGGACTTACCCACCAGCGCCACGATGTCGTCCAGCGTCGGGATATGCCAGCCTTTCGGGCAGATGCCCTGGGCGGCTTCCAGCAGCTTGGCTTCGGCCTCGCTCTGGAGGTCGCCGACCTTCAGGCCCAGGGCGAACTCGGCCTGGTACAGGTAGCCGTTTTTGGACACGACGGCCGGATCGGTGGTGAATTCCGCCGCTGTTTTTCCCTCATTGATCTTCAGCGGAGCAAAAACACCCGCCGTCACGGCCGTCAGGTCGGTCGCCGGGGTGCAGCCACCCGGCAGATAGGCCAGATTCTGGGCCATCCACCACTTGCCGTCCTTCATCTTGACCACATTGTACTTGACACCGTCATAGGTGAAATAGCCATCCTCAAGATTCTCCGAGAACGAAGGGCCGTCCGTAATCTCGCCACCGTCGTTCCAGTTCTCGATCTCGCCGGCCAGGACGACCTTGATCTCGTCCTTTTTCACGACCATGGACAGGCTGTATTCCTTGCCGGGTTCCAAGGAGACTTCGGTAAGCTCCTGGGTCAGCGCCTTGCCGCCCGCCGTCACTTTCACCACGGGCTTCACGGTCTGGGAAGGGACGATGAGATAGTACTTGTCGTTCTTGAAGAAGGGGGTCATCGGCTGCCATTTCGCACCGTCGACGACTTTCGCCGTCAGATCGGAGCCGATGTTGGCGACCGGGACGAACTCCTCGAACACGATACTCTCGATGTCCGCACCGGTCGTATTCTTCACGGTAACGACCAGGCGGCTCAGCTGGTGCTTGAACACCACCGAGACGGCATTGACGCTCGGAAGTACATTCTCTTTGACGGCCGATACGAAGTCGGATGCGGCCGTTCCCTTGGACTGGTCCTGCTGGACCGTGAACGTGGTCGGGAGCGCCTCCCCTTCCTTATACGGATAATAAGCCTTGATGGTGCTGGCTTCCTCGCCGTTGTCATACCAGTTGAGATTGCCGGAGAAAGCGGTTCCATCGTACTTCAGCTGTTCGTTCGTGGCATAGTCCCCGCCTGCGCGGACAACGGACAGGCCGATGGCGTCGCCATTCTCGAAATTCGTCTCGGTCACGCGGGTAATCACCGGCTCCACGCGGAGCTGGTACTGGGAGAAGTCTACCGGCTGGGGTTCGGTCTTCGGGGTTTTGTTGCAGGCGGCAAGGGCCAGGAAGGCGACGCCCGCAAGAAGCATCATTCGTTTCATCATCTATTCGTTTTTGTGGTTAAAAATCGTAACCGATGCGGATGGTCGAACTCCAGCGGTCGGCACCCGGTAGGAGTTCGATGCCGAAGCCGCGAAGCCATGTTCCTTCCGCCTGGACAGACAGCCCCTGCACGAAGGGCAGGTGATAGGTCAGGGTCAATCCCGCGCCGGCCTTCGTCGTGGAGAAATACTCCATCTTCCGCAGCCAGTCGGGGGTCAGCCGGAACGGGACGGAGTCGACCGCGTCCGTGCCGCCGCTCAAGCCTTTGTCCTTCCAGGCGCCGGCACCGCCGTTCACCCGCAGGTTCAGGTCCACAGGGCCGAACCCGAAGGCGGCGACGAGCGTCGCCATGCCGTTATAGCGGTGCGTCTGGTCCTCGTAAGGATACATCAGATAGGATTTCTCGTCCCAGTAGCCACCGTGCAAAACGGCCCGCAAGAGCTTCAGGGGACCGTTCCGGAACCGGACGGCGTAGGTCAAGTCCAGGCTTGACCACGCCCGGTCGGAGACAGCGTTCCAGGCGTACACCGTAGGCGTTGTAATGCCACCGGCATTGACCTTGTCCAGCACGGATTCCTCCAGCTGGTCGTTCTGCAGGTTCAGGTCCAGGCGGAGCGAATGCCCGCCCTGGAAGCGTCCTTCCAAGAACACCTTCCAGGAGAAACCCGGGTACCGGAACCAATCATAACCCTTCTCGCCCACGGAACCGTGCTTCCAAAGCAGGCTCATGCCGCCCGCAAGCATGGGCGCATCTATGAGGTAGGAGAATCCGTGCGTGAATTCCTTCACGGGGAAGATGCCCACGCCGGCCTCGTCCAGATGGATGCCGTCGCCGTCCCAGACCTGATAGGTGCCGTACCGCATACCCTTGTCCAGGAACGCGAAATAGGACTGGTCCGTCGCGGCGCCGACTTGCTCGGCATCAATCGTTTCCGTCCGTTTGCGGAAGATGTAGGCGGCAGAGAGCCCGACGCCGTTGTTGACGAAGGCGAAGGTGGGCTCCACCTGCAGGTCCATCCCATAGGTCGTATGGCGGATATCTTTGCGCTTGGCATAGTTGACTGCCGAATAATTGGCCTTGACGCCGAAGACGAAATCCTCCGCGAACGTCGTGGCGAAGCCGCCACCGAGCTTATACGTCTGCCGCGTCTTGTCGCCGGGGGTGAACTCCAGCACATCGACCGGGAAATAGCCCGGTTCCAGGAACATGGACGTAAACTGCTCCTTTCCTTCAATTTGTTCGAAGGAGAAAGACCCTGTGAAGGATGTATTCTCTCCGTGACGCGTTCCCTGCGCCGAGGCGCCGGCCTTCCAAAGCGAGGACG
>JAEEGG010022016.1_pt1 | contig 12603 bp, 9 predicted proteins | sample 9134161 | NCBI WGS metagenome assembly JAEEGG01 (sample SAMN16246543, study PRJNA631951) | gut metagenome | biome: gut microbiome; feature: rumen; material: CR-attached | host: Bos | place: Iran: Karaj | collected 2018-10
ATGCTGTAGAGGATGGCCATGTAGGCCATGAAGGACGGGGCGTCGATGACGGCCCGCTCGCCCAGGATCAGCGTGCCGCCGAACCAGAGCACGATGGCGATCATGGCGGAGCCGAGGAATTCGCTCACGGGGTGGGCGCTGGCCTGGCGGACGGCCACCTGGGTGTTCTTGCGGCGCATGTCTTCGGTCACGCCGCCGAAGCGCGCGTCCATGCGCTTCTCGGCCCGGAAGGCCTTGACGATGCGCAGGCCGCCGAGGGTCTCTTCGACCTGGCTCATGGTGTCGCTCCAGTATTTCTGCGCTTCCGCGGAATCGGCTTTCAGCTTGCGTCCGGTGAAGCTGATGATGCCGATCATGATGGGCGCGAAGATGATGACGAACAGCGTCAACTGCCAGGACATGCGGAAGAGTACGAACAGGTAGATGACGATCAGGATCGGGTTCTTGATCAGCATCTCGATGGTGCTGGTGATGGAGGTCTCGACCTCCTGGACGTCGCCGCTGATGCGGGCGATGATGTCGCCTTTGCGCTCCTGGCTGAAGAAGCCGAGCGGCAGGGCGAGGATCTTGCGGTAGATCTCCATGCGCAGGTCCTTCACCACGCCGGTGCGGATGGGGACCATCACGGCCGCGGCGCCGAAGTAGCAGGCCACCTTGACGAGGACGATCGCGATGAAGATGAGGCAGAGCATCAGCAGGACGTGGCTCTGGCCGTATTGTTCGATGAACTGGGAGACGTAGTAGTAGGCGTTGTTGGAGATTTCGTTGAAGGGCATCCCGCGGTGCCAGGGGATGAATTCGTAGTGGACGTCGCTGATGTTGAAGAGGATCTGCAGGATCGGGATCAGCAGCGAGAAGGAGAATACGTTGAAGATCGCCGACAGGATGTTGAGTACGACGGATCCTCCGACGTACCCCCTGTACGGCGCCACGTACCGCTTCAGTATCTTCCAGAAGGCTTTCATATAGCCTACAAATATAACAATATTCTCCGAATCCAGCCATGTCCAAAAAATGCTTATCTTTGGGGTGGTAAACTGAAATGTCGTCCATTACCCATTATAAGGCCGAAATGCGTTTCGCCGCCACGCTCCTCGTGGTGGTGGCGCTGAGCGTCTGGGCGTCGCACTATATGCCCGACGCGTATTTCGACAGCGCTATTACGCCGATCCTCATGTCGGCGTCGACGGCCGTCGCCCTTTGCTGCGCGTGGATTACTTTCCGGCACGTGGAGGGATACCGCCTGCGTCGGATCTGGGGCTGGACGCTTCTGCTCTGGGCGCTGTTGGATGGGCTGTATGTCATCTCCTGGCTGTTCATGGGCGAGCCCGTGATGAACATGGGCGCCTATGAACTCTCGACGGTGGAGCTGGCGCTGGGCAATCTGCTGGGCTGGTCGCTCCTGCTGTTCCCCACGGAGGCGCTCCGCCCGGGGTGGCTGAATGTTCCCAGGGCCCTGCGCCAGGTCCTGCCCATGTTGGTCCTGGTCGCCCTGGACTACATCCTTCCCTTCAGACTGCGGATCCTGATCGCGCTGTATCCGGTTTTCCTGCTCGCACTGTTGTTCACCCACGTGCGGGAATACAGGCTGTGGTGCGAGGATAATTTCTCTTCCCTGGAGGACGTGGACGAGAAGAGCATCATCCGATTCATGTGCGTCGGACTCCTGGTCGCGCTGGTCTACTTTTATATGTGCATTTCCCACGCCCATGCGCGGGGATTCACCCAGCAGTGGCTGGTCATTTTCACCCTGATTTACGGGACCGACCTGATCCTGTTCCGCCAGGATCCTTGGGAGCTGGTGATGCAGTCTGTCAAAAACGCCGCCCCCAAGGAGGAGCTCCCGCCGCAATCCAACGAGGCGTTCCGCCAGACGCTGGAAGATTGGATGGAAAAGGAGAAGCCGTACCGGAATCCGGACTTCAAGCTCGTGGACCTGCAGAGCGTGCTCCCCATGAACCGCACCTACCTCTCGCAGTTTATCCACACGGAATACGGCTGCACTTTTTATCTTTTCGTGAACCGCTACCGGGTGGAGGAAGCCAAGCGCCTGATGAGCGAGCATCCCGACATGAAAATGGCCGACATCTCCTCCTGCTGCGGTTTTTCGTCGCCTTCGGTTTTCAGCCGCACCTTCACTGCTGTCGCCGGTCAGTCGCCCAAAGAGTGGGTGAAAAATTGATTCTGCGTCAATTTTACCCTATTTTTCTTGATTCTACGTAAATTTTTCTGCTAAGCTATTGCTTAGAAGAGTGGGAATACGTACCTTGGACGAAACTAGCGCTTGCGCGCGCGTGACGATAACCACAATACCACCTGAAATCTTTTTGATTTCTTTTGACAAACAATTGTTGGAGTTTTACTCGAATACGAAATAAAGCCCCCACCTTTGTAGCGGATAAACGAATTAATAAACACTAAAAACGAATACCCAAATGAAGAAATTAGTATCGTATCTCTCCATCGCCGCCATGATCCTGGTGGCCGGTGCGTGCAACAAGCAGGACCAGCCGGACCAGCCGGACGAAGGTCCCGGCAAGATGAGTGACCTGCAGTATCTGATTGACGGCCTGGTGCGGACCGACGATGCCGGGAACATCACCGGCTACATGATCGGCGACTGCCTCAATGAAGCCAACCCGTGGGAGATTTCCGTCCCCGTGAACAATTACGAAGAGGCGGCCGCAATTTTCCGCGATCTTCTCCCGGACGATGCGCAGGTCACGACCAGCGGAAAGACCCTGATCTGGACGATGACGGACGAGGAAAACAAGCCGATGGCGACGGCGGAGTTCGCCGAGGATCCTGGCCTGGGCGCCATCGCCGCCGTGACCGTCAAGCCGGTCCTCCAGGCGGGTGCGGCAAAACAAGTCAGCCCGTCGGTCCATTTCATCCTGACGAGCACGTGGCCGCAGAACGCCGGCGCCGCCGAAGAGATCCTGGAAAGGGACTATTACCTCGGTGCGGCCGTGTACATGGAGAAAAATCTTGGCTATGGCAGCGGAGAGTTCCTGGTGGTCCGTCCCTGGTCGCCCAGCGAATGCGGTATCATGATCACATTGGATGCTCCTTACGATTATCCGGACGATGAGTGCAGCAGCGTAAAGACGCTGAAAAATGTGAGCAAGGCCCTGCATGCCAACTACGATCTCCTGGTAAATGGCTATGGGAAAGCACGCAAATGGCCAAGACTTGACGATTGGTACATGGCTAAAGATAAAAAAGCTTATATCCTGGATTATTATGTGAATCTGGCAACCGGAAAAGCTGATTGGTTTTGGACCGCCCCGGGTGATCGCGCAATGGCGTACGTCTATTGCTTCAAGCCTGACGGCAACAAGATCAAATTCTGGTAGATTCCTCCCGCATAATCATTGAATAACTAACTGAAACAAATAAGAAGATGAAGAAATTTATATCTATTATCTCCGTCGCCGCCATGATCCTGGTGGCCGGTGCCTGCAACAAGCAGGACCAGCCGGATCGTGAGCAGAGAACTGCATCGGGACAGCAATTATGACTATTTTGTCAACACTTACGGCAAATCCAAAGGTTGGCCGAGCCTGGATCATCGATATCTTACCAAGAATATCAAGCACGGAGGATTTTGGGGACAAGCACTTATCACACTTTTGTGAATCTCGAAACGGGGGAAGAAGGAAAATTTGACAACGACTTGCGAACCAACCAGTCCTGGTATCGGGTGTTCATCTACTGGTTCGCGCCCAACGGAGACAAGATCAAGTATTGGTAAAAACATCAAGTATATATAACTGAAAAATGAAAAAGAATTTCTTAGGTAAAGCAATGATCCTTACCGCCGTGGCGCTATTGGCGCTTGCGTGCACCAAGGACAACAGTAACGTGAAGAAAGTGGCGGTGCTGCTTCCTGACGCTACCATCATCGACCGTTGGGCCACCGACAAGGCGAACCTGGAGACGGTCATGGGCAAGTATGGCTTCCAGACGACGTTCTACGTGGCTCCGGAGACGGAGGCGGGGGCGCAGCAGCAGGTGGACCAGCTGCGCGACGCCATCACGGCCGGCGCCCGGTTTATCGTGCTGACGGCCATTGACTACAAGAAGATCAACGAGTCCGGGCTGCTGGAGAAGAATCCTGGTCTTCAGGTTGTCTGCCACGACCGCTTCGTGCTGGACAACCCCAACATCGCGTATATTTCCTCCACCGACACGAAGGAGATCGGGCGGATGCAGGCGCTGTTTCTGCTGAACCATTTCCATTCCTCCGGCGAGGCTTCCATGACCATCGAGTTCCTGCAGGGCCCCGACACCGACGTCAACGCCAAGGATTATTTTGAGGGCGCCATGGACTATCTCAAGAAGTACATCGACAGCGGAGCGCTGGTGGTCAAGAGCGGCAAGACGACGTACAGCCAGGTCAAGTCCGACAGCTGGCTGATCGCCGACGGGAAGAAGGCTATGCAGGACCGGCTGGCCAGCTACGGTGCGGGTGAGCGTCCGGACATGATCCTCGCGGCCAATGACAATCTGGCCCAGGGCGCCATCGATGCACTGGGACTGGCGGGCATTACGGACATGCCGGTCATCACGGGCCAGGACAACACCGCCATGGCAGAGTTCAACATCAAGCACGGCAAGCAGGCCATGACCATCGACAAGAATCTGCAGGACATGGCTTACAACACCGCGATGATCATCAACAGCCTGATCGCCAACGCCCCCGTCCAGACCAGCCAGAGCATCTCCGGTATTCCGGTATTCTACTCCAAGATCACCCAGATGACGATCGATAGCTATTAGGGTCGTAGAATAGTCATTCCGGGCTTGATCCGGAATCTCGTTTTCTGTCGGGGCGGGTGTTTGTCTATTTGGATGATTGTTTGCAGGGTTGTAAAGGTCCGGAGCGATTATCGAAGATAATTGCTACCTTTGTTGTTCATTAGCAATACAATTAAAACACAGCAATATGATTAAAGTCAATGTGGGAGGCTGCAGCTCCTTTGTCAAAGATGCAGAATATCAGAAATATGTCGGGAAAGCCCTCGAGGCCTTTGATGTGCTTGAGTCCGGAAGCGGCGCGGGCAACGATTTCCTCGGCTGGAAGACCCTGCCTGTGGATACGCCCGATTCGCTGATCGCCGACTGTGAGGCGATACGCGACGCGTGGGCGGAGAAGGGCGTGGAGCTCGTGGTCGTGATCGGCATCGGCGGCAGCTACCTGGGTGCCCGCTGCGCCATCGAGGCCCTCTCGCACGGCTTCGTGCGCAAGGAGGGTGTGCCGCAGATCGCCTTCGCCGGCAACAACCTCTCAGAAGACTACCTCGCCGAACTGATGGACCTCGCCCGGATGCGCAGCACCGCCTGCGTGGTGATCTCCAAGTCCGGCACCACGACCGAACCGGCCGTCGCCTTCCGCATTGTCAAGGAATATCTCGAGAAGACCTACGGCAAGGCCGAGGCCGCGACCCGCATCGTCGCCATCACCGACGCGAAGAAGGGGGCCCTCAAGACCCTCGCTACCCAGGAGGGCTACAAGACCTTTGTCGTGCCCGATAACGTGGGCGGCCGCTACAGCGTCCTGACCCCGGTGGGCATCCTGCCCATCGTCCTGGCCGGCTTCGACATGCGCGCCATGCTGCGCGGTGCCGCCGAAGAGCGTGAGGCCCTGCTGAAGAAATCCGCCGACAACCCGGCCGTGCAGTATGCCGCGATGCGCAACCTGCTCTACAGCGGGCTCGGCAAGAAAGTCGAGATCCTCGTGACCTTCAACCCCAAGCTCCAGTACCTGGGCGAGTGGTGGAAGCAGCTCTACGGCGAGTCCGAGGGCAAGGAGTGCAAGGGTATCTTCCCGGCCTCCGTGGTCTGCACCACCGACCTTCACTCCATGGGCCAGTTCATCCAGGAGGGCGACCGCGTGCTGTTCGAGACCACCGTCACGGTGAAGAACGCTTCCCGCGAGATGGTGATCGGCTTCGACAGCCAGAACCTCGACCAGCTGAACTACCTCGCCGGCCAGCGCGTGGAGCACTGCAACAAGATGGCGCAGCTGGGCACCCAGCTCGCCCACATCGACGGCGGCGTGCCGCAGATGGAGGTGAGCGTGGAGAAGCTCGACGAGGCGAGCCTCGGCGCACTCTTCTATTTCTTCGAGTTCGCCTGCGGCGTCAGCGCCTACACGCTGGGCATCAACCCGTTCAACCAGCCGGGTGTCGAGGCTTACAAGAAGAACATGTTCGCGCTGCTCCGCAAGCCAGGCTTCGAGGCGCAGACCGAGGAGATCCTGAAGCGGATCCAGTAAAGCTATTCCGGGCTTGACCCGGAATGCATCCAATACTCCGAAGGAGACTTGAGGCCGGGTATGCCGAAATACGCGTCCACCAAGTCTCCTTTGACGTATAGTTCCCGGCCGGTCAGCTCCGGGTGTTCCGCCAGGTTGAGGGCGTCGCGGAGCTCGCCGGCGGGCAGCTGGACCGCGAGGCATTGCTCGCGGACCGTGGTGGTGTCGCTGGGGCCGAGGATGAGGTTGGTGTTCTTGGTGTAGGGCCCGCCGAAGACGATCTTTTTGCTGCCCGTGGCGACGCCCACGATGTAGCCCCGCACCCAGGTGTCTTCTTCGCCGGCGTGGTCGTACGCCTCGGGGATGGTGTAGGCGCTGTCGGGCGGGCCGGCGGGTTTGTTCGGTTCGAAGAGGTCGTCGCAGGAGGCGGCGGCGAGGAGGAGGGCGGCGATGGCCGCCAGCAGTTGAAGTACTTTTTTCATGGCGTTTGGTTTTTGCCCCCAAGATGAACAAAAAACCAATACACCTATGTCAAAAACGTATTTTTATTTGCTACTGTGACGAAATCATTCCCGATTTGGAAAAAACTAAAACGCTTTGCGAAGGACCAGCGTGCTCTCGTACGCCTTGTTGACCGACTTCACAAGTTCGCGATACGCCGGATACTCTTCGGCGGGCATTCTCCCGGACTTCATCCGAAGCTCATTGACAATCAGGACTTGCTGTTCCTGCTGCCGGTATTCCTGCCGGAAATCCGCCAAGGAGCAGGAAATAGACTGCCCTCCCGGAATATGCTCTATCTCAAACCCTTCCGGCACGACGACGAGGATGCTGTCCCGGACGACCGCACCGCGCTCCACCACATAATCATATTTCCGCTCCGTTTTCTGGGAATTCATCGCCCGCGCGAACGGAGCGGACTTGACGAACATCCTGTCTCCGCTGACCCGGCCCAGGCCCTTGGCGCCAAAGGAGAAACGCACCCGGGCTTCGGGGACATAACCGGGCTCGCCTTCATAGGCCCGGAAGTTATCTGAATATGCTTCCAGGCGAAAGCCTTCCGGTTGTCCTTGGAGCCCGGAAAACAGGAATTTCCGCATGTCCGCCTCTTTCATCGACGGGAATGAGAGGTAGCGTTCCGCCGGATCCAGGCGGACCTGGCGGTCCACCGTGACTCGGGCAGAGCCGTCCGGGTTCAGCCGGATCTCCTGCTTCTCCGTTTCGCTTCGCAGCGAATCCGGATAGTCCCCGATGCGGACCGTCTCTCCGCCGTCCGGACGGACCAGGACAGCCTGGTGTCCGGCCAGGCCGGAGCGGGTGTATCCCAGCGGAACCAGAGGGTTGGTGCATTCCACCCAGACGGTGTCCCGGGCCAACGGGACGCACAGGATCGCGTGGTTCATCTGTCCGACGGAAGCATATCCGTCGAACAGGTTACGCCGGTCGGTGTTCACGATGACGAATTCAGACCCGATCCCCACGGAAGCGAGCAACTGCTGCATGTAGAAGGAAAGGGCTTTGCAGTCTCCAAAGCCGGATGCGGCCACGCGCTTCGGCGGGAGTGGAGCAAAACCGCCGATTCCAAGCTGGACGCTCACGTAGCGGGTATGCTCCCGCAGATAATCATAGACCACGCGCACTTTCTCCAGATCCGAGGCGCAATCGTTCGTCAGGGAGGCCAATTTCTCCCGGACGGATGACGGCAGTTCCGGGTCCGGGGGCATCAGCGAGGAGAGCCACTGGCCGATCTCCACCCAGTTGTGCTGGCTTCCGAAAGTGCCTGCATACTGGAATTCGACCGGGCAGGCATGGACATAGGGAATGAACTCTGAGGACGGCGGCATCCCCGCCTCGTAGGAGAACCCCGGAAAGTCCCGGAATTCCCACCGGAATACATTGCGTTCTCCCTCCTGCCAGTTTTCAGGGGTGGATGAAGCTATGTAGCGGAGCGGTGTCGTATTCGGCAGAAATAGCGTATAGGAGGAACTGCGGACCGGGACATCATAATCCGTCACCGGGATAAACGAGGGGAAGGCGGCGATGGCCTTTCGGTAGGAAACCGTGTATGTATATTCCACCTCGAAGGGATAAGGCGCCACCGGCTCGAATCCGTTCAGGTAGATGTTTTGCGCCAGGGCGTCCGACGCCAGGGTGCTTGCGACATCCTGTTTCTTCAGTCTGCGAACGACCTTCCCACCGGACGAAATGGTCCCGGAGAAAGCGCTCAGGGTCCGGAATTCGTCCGTATACAACAGGAATGTTCCGGCCGGCACGCCTTTCTGGTTGTTGACCCGGATGCGTTCGTGTACCTCATACCGGGCTTCCACGGGAGAAGTCATGGTGAAGGTCGCATCCATCGACAAGACTTCCGCTACCGGCTGGGCATCCAAGGCGCCCGCCAGCAGACAAAAGCAGAAACAAACAGTGTAGAAACGGCGCATCGGCTCAGGATTTCTTGACGACAATCATCTGTTCGTAGATGCCGCAGAGGGCCGACCAGTACTCTCGGGCGCCCGCGTAATTGAGCGGAAGGCAGATCAGCGTGCCCAGGTCGAAACGGAAAGACAGTTGAACGACATCTCCGGAGACCCCCGTCGCCACCACGGCGGTAGAGGGCAGTGCGGACACGAGTCGGACCCGTTCCGGAAGCTGGTCGACGGTATATCCTTCCGGCAGGGTCAGGCGGAAGGTGTAAACGATCTGCTCTGGATACGGGAAATCGACGGGGTACTTGCGCTCCTCGCTGCGGAACAGCGTTTCCGACTGGAATTTCTCCAGGAATGGATTCACATAGATTGTCTCTCCGGCGGAGTCGCAGGACTTTTCGAAATGGAACCGGATCGAGGAACTGGGACCGAACTCCCCGATCTGGCTTGCGGAGAAGTCTTCCACCGAAACCGAATACTCCTTCTCCAGCCGGTCCACCAGGTCTTCTTCCTGGTCGGCGTTCCGATACGCTTTCTTGAAGTCGCGGGACGGACAGCCGACATAGTTGACGGTACAGTCTCCTTCCAGAGTGCCGTCCGGCGAAAGCCGCGCATCCACATTGAAAATGCTGACATTCCTGGAAAGCGCGGTCAGGTCCGCCCATTCCCCGATCCCGTTCTCCGAAATAACCCTGGCCTTAGCAACGAGATCGTTGTCATTCAGTACGTTGAACCACCCGTCCGGGTCCGCGGCGTCCACGTACAGCGGCTCGCCGTCTGGCTGGTCGAAGCGGAGGATCAGCTTGTTGAAGGCGCTGGTGCTGGGATGATAATCCAGTACCATGCCGTTGGTTCTGGAACAAATCAGGACGGGCGCCACGCGGAACCCGGCATATCTGGCGGCAGAGGCTACCAGCACGTTGATGTCCGCACTGCTGCCGGAGCGGGAACGAAGCGGGTCGGGGTTGACCGTCGGGACCAGGCGATAGGTCCGGTCCCACTCTACTTTCCCGCGCACCAGCTCAATGATGGCCGCCAGCTTGTCCTGTGCCGATTCTTTCCCGGCTATTGCGGCGTCGACTTCATCCTTGAAACGGCAGTTGGCCTTGATCTGGGTCATGATTGAGGACTCGCACACCTGTTTGTCCACATCGTCCCAGGTCACGCTGAAATCACGAATATTCGTCATCAGACGCACGCCGCTCACATCAATGGACAGGGAAGAACGATACAGGCGGGGGCAGTATAGACCGGATTCCTGGTCCAATGCCGGAATGTCCACGGCCGTATATTCCGTGACATCCAGGGAGTTGTCCGGGAAGAAGGTCCCCAGGTCCACGCCATGCGCGATATTTTCTTTGAAGGAGAGGGGAATATCTCCCCGGATGATCCTTTTGAATTCCAGCCAGCGGGGCAGCGTGACCGTGTACACGCACAGGTTGACGGGGATACTCCGCTGGAAGTAGAAATCGTCGATGTTCATGACCCGGCCAGTATCCATGTCATAGTACACCTCGACGACGGAACCGACCCGGACATTCTGGGCGGCGAAGGAGACTTTGTCGAAATGGTCGTTGTACTTGGTCCGGAAAATGTTGGAACGGGGCATCTTGGTGGCCACGACCTTGCCGCCTTCCAGGTTGTAGGTCACGACGGAGATGGAGGAAATGGATTCCATATCGTCCGAATCCCGGGAGATCATCATGGAATAATCGCAATAATCCATCGCATCCTCCTTCAGGATCTTGATTCGCTCCCGGTGCGTGGTTCTCTGGATTGGGATGCCGAGCGAAAGGTTATAGTCGATTTTCAGGGAATGATCTTCATACAGGACCAGCGCCGAAGCCGACGTGTCTGGTGGGAACGAGTCCATGGCACATTCCTCTACGGAAACTTTTCCCATCTTGGTGTTGACGGGAATCGACTGCGCATGCAGGGAACCGGCGCATACCGGCGCCAGCCAGGTCCATGCCCAAAAGATGATTGCCGCTTTTGTTTTCATAATCATACATTCTGTACTCTATGCAAATATACATAAATATAATCAGTAGTAATCTTTTCCGGCCGCCCGCGAGGGAGCATCCGTCCGAGCAGCTACAGGGTGAAGAGCGGGGAGGGGGTCATGCGGGGCAGGGGACAGAGGCGGGGGATGCGGCCTTCGGTGTCGGCGTAGAGGGACTGCAGGATGTCCGAACTGGTGCGGTAGGCGAGTTCGGGGGTGTTGTTGTGCTCGGAAAGGTGACAGAGGAAGACGTTGCGCAGGCCGGGGTGCGCGAAAGCGCGCAGCGCCTCGGCGCACTCGGCGTTGGAGAGGTGGCCGTGGCCGCCGCAGATGCGGTCCTGCAGGACCTTGGGGTAGGGGCCGTGGCGGAGCATCTCCAGGTCGTAGTTGGACTCGATCACGACGGTGTCGGCCTGCTGCGCGAAGGCGAGCGCCTGCGGCACCATGCGGCCGATGTCGGTCATGATCACGAACTTGTAGTCGTCGAGCATCAGCGCGTAGCCGTAGGTGAAGGAGGCGTCGTGGGGAACTTCGAAGTACTGCGCCCGGATGCGGCCGGGCACGAGCTCGTTCCAGCCCGGCGCGAGCGGGGCGCGGCAGGGGCCGTAGTATTCGCCGGTGATGAAGTGGTGCGTCAGCGCCTTGGCGAGCTCCGGCGGCGTCCAGACGGGCTTGCGGACGTGCTTGCAGTAGGAGCCGAGCGAGCGGATGTGGTCGTTGTGGTCGTGGGTGACCAGCAGGCCGGCGAAGTCGTCGAAGCTAAGGCCCTCGGCGGCGAGTTCCTTCTTGAGGCGGCGCGGGCTGAAGCCGGCGTCGATCAGCACGCCGGCCTCGCAGGCGCCAATTTCGTTGAATATGCCCAGGAAATAGCAGTTGCCGCAGCTGCCGGAGGTGAAGGACTTAAACTTAATTGACGTCATCCTCCGTGCAGTATTTCGAGATGACGCTGTACGAATCCGCCACGCCCAGCTCGCCGGCGCGCGACAGGTCGATGCAGCCTTTCTCCTTGTCTTTCAGGTAGATGAGCACCAGGCCGCGGTTGTAGTAGGCGTCGCCCATGTTGGGGTAGAGCTTGATGGCCATGTCGTAGTCCTCCAGCGCTTCGATGAAGCGGGACGACAGGCACTCGAGGTTGCCGAGGTCGAAGTAGAGGTACGGCACGTCGGGCAGGATGGCGAGCGCCGCCTTGATGTCGGCGATGGCGTCGGAATAGTCGTAGGTGCGCGCCACGCGGTCGCTCACGCGGGCCCGCGTGGAGCCCTCGGTGTCCATCGACAGCGTCTGCACGCTGCCCTCCAGCGAGGCGATGAAGTCGATCATCTCGGCCTTCAGCACGCCGCGGTTCATCAGGTAGAAGGCCTTGTAGTAGCGGGCGTAGCGGTCGCGCGCGCTGTCGTCCTCGGCGGCGTTCACCGCCCGGTCGAACCAGCTGAGCGCGGAGTTGAACTGCTTGCGCTGCAGCTCCTGCAGGCCCTTGACGAAGTATTCTTCGGCGTTCGCCGTGAAGAGGTAGTCGTCCGTGCCGACGCTCTCCGTGTTGCCCAGGGTGATGGGCGTCGGGGCCGCGTCGATGAAGCGGTCGATCAGGACGTTTTCGTATTGGCGCGAGAGCGCGACGCTGCGGTTCTCCCGCTCGCGGGCGAGGCTGAACTTGTAGAGCGGCCGCAGGCGGATGTCGATGTCGCGGTGCTGCAGGAGCTCGTTGTCGAAGTCCTTCTTCGCGAAGTCGGCGTCCAGGGCCAGCAGGGAGTTGTACTGGCGCGTGGTGTCGGCGAACGAAGTCTCGCCGCTGCGCGCGCGGTAGTCGCGCACCTTCTGCTGGGCGGTCTGGTAGTCCGCCCGCGACTCGCGGGTGCGGCCGAGCATGTTCTCTACGTAGGAGCGGTTGAGGTACGCTTTCGCGAAATCGGGATAGA
>JAEEGG010022019.1_pt1 | contig 12600 bp, 16 predicted proteins | sample 9134161 | NCBI WGS metagenome assembly JAEEGG01 (sample SAMN16246543, study PRJNA631951) | gut metagenome | biome: gut microbiome; feature: rumen; material: CR-attached | host: Bos | place: Iran: Karaj | collected 2018-10
GGACGACGTGAACGTCAGCTTGGGTGCTGAGGTCGAAATCAGCAACAACTTCGTCTTCGACAACGATGGCAACAGCCATAAGTTCTACGCTATCCCGACGTTAGCTGCCAAGTGGACTTTCTAAAGAGATATCACTGACAATCATCGACAAATAATTGTCGACGTGATATTATTGAAAAAGCAACGAGGGCGCATCATTTTTGATGCACTCTCGTTCTCTCTTACATTAGCCCTCAGACATCTCACATCATAACTCCCATGCAGCTGGTCGTTCCCATAGCGGTCAGTGCCGCCGTCAAGATGGATATTACTATCTGAATCACCGTCTTCCAAGTCTCTCGTTTCATACTTCTTTCCTTTCTTTTTTTTACCGCAGATTACGTTCTTTTATTTACCGCAGATTACGCAGATTATACAGATTATAGCTGCGCCTACACAAAGTCATGAGAAAAATCTGTGAAATCTGCGGAATCTGCGGTTAATTTAGACATCAGCCTTCAGCCCTCAGCCTTCAGCCCTCGTTCAGTTCTCGTTAGGCTCGTCGTCGCCGTTTCCGCCTCCGGAATTACCGCCTCCTGTGTTTCCACTCCCCTCGCCCGTTGGAGAGGGGCTGGGGGTGAGGCTGTCATTATCCTCCACGTCCCCATTGTCTCCTGAGGTCACGCGTTTCAGCACGTTGCCGTCCTCGTCTAGACAGGTGATTTGGATGCTGGTGTTCTTCAGCTCGTCCTTCACGTCCACGTTCGGGGTGAAGATGATGCGGCGCACGCTGATCAGATTCGTCTTCACGTCCTCCAGCTCAGCCACCGCCTTGCTTCGTACGCCGAAGCGCATCGTTCCCAGTCCGGGCAAGGGTACGCTATGACCCTCAGTGGCCCACGTGCGAATCACCTCGCCTGCGGCATCCCAAGCCGCCTTGATCACACCTGCAGAGATACCGCTGTGGGTAGAGGCCTCTGCGAACACCTTCTTCTCCTGAATGGGGATGTACAAGTCCGGACGCATCACGAACTTCATACCAGGATTCTTACCCAATTTCACTTCACGTCGCTGTGCAATTACTTTAATAGCCATAATTTTTAATTTTTGTGTTAGTTTGTAAATAATAATTATCAATTCTCGATTGTCAATTGTCAGTTAGCTTCGTCGGTACTATTAAGGGTTGCAATTGCTATAATTAATGCGCGCAATTTCTAGATTTAATTCTCGCAATTTTTATCCTTAACGACCGCCTCTGCGCTCTTTCAATTTGACAATGCAAAGGTACGAAAAATTCATAAGCAAAACAAACCTTTTTCGGATATGTTCCAAAATTATTTTGGTGTCAAATTCTGAAACCGCTGAATATCAATGACTTGCAGATTTAAAACCACGCGAAAGTGTAATAAAACAACTTCGTGCTGCCCTCTCTGGCCTTGCGCGCCCGTGCCCCACGCTGCAATCACCCCGTATCACCATATCACCATAACATTTTCGATTGCGAATTATCGTATATATCTGCATATTCCATTTCTATTATATATTAATTATAATTAATATATAATAGAATATATATAGACACCAAATAGTTCACATTCGCTTTTGCTTTATGATACGGCGATACGGCGATACGGCGATACGACATGTTGTACACTGTTTATTTGTAGTTTTCAAAATTTTTTCTTACCTTTGCAGTCATGAAACCAGCTCAGATATTTAACCAGTACATCTGGATTATCAATACGCTCAGGGCCTATAATAAATTGACCCTCGATGAACTGAACCAGAAATGGCAGGATGACGGCGTGGCCAATGGCAACCAGTTGCAACGCTCGTCGTTCAACCGCCATCGCGATGCCATTCAAGATATGTTTGGCATCATCATCGATTGTGAGCCACGTACCTATAAATATTATATCAGCAACGAAGAGGTGCTCAGCGACGACAGCATCGAAAGTTGGCTGTTCTCCACGCTCACCGTTCATGGCATGCTGGCTGACAGCGCTGCCGTGAAGGAGCGTCTGGCGCTGGAGAATGCACCTGCCGGCGAACAGTATCTCAGCACCATTATCCGTGCTATCAAGACCAACCATCAGTTGCTCATCGGTTACAAGGCTTTTGGGGCTGAGGGTTACGAAAAGATGCTCTGCCCCTACGCCCTCAAACTATCCAAGCAACGCTGGTATCTGCTGACCTTCACTGGCCGGCACATGGCCACCTACGCTTTGGACCGCATGACGAAGGTGGAACTGACGGACGAGACCTTCGAGATGCCTGCGGATTTCTCGCCACAGGATTATTTCTCTGAATACTATGGCGTGCTGACGGACGACACACCTATGGCCCACGTCGTCATCCGTGCTCACAACTGGACGCCTAACTACCTGCGCACGCTGCCCCTGCATCACTCCCAGCGCGAAATAGCCAGTACTGAGCACTACACAGATTTCTCATTTGACATCCGCCCCACTGCCGACTTCCTTGGCGAACTGCTGCGCCATGGCGACGGCATCGAAGTGCTAGAACCGCAGGATTTACGCGAGAAAATGCGGCAAATGATAGCCGAAAATCTTAAAAGATATTAAATTTTAGTGGGGTGTCCTGACTTTTGGGACACCATGCTTTTATTTTTGCAACCATAATTCGAAGTTTAACTCAAAAACATTAAGATTATGGAAGGTGCATTTATTCTGTTTGTAATTTTGGCCGCTGTTGGCAGTCTGGCTAGCGAGTATGTAAAAAGCGTGAACCACGTAGGTGAACACTATTCAGATTAAAATGATGTAGAATAATTTGGAAGATTGAGAAATTGTGAGTATCTTTGCAGAAACAAAAACGTTATGAGCAATGACATTCTTGAATCAGTTTCACAAAGAGGCTATGGAGCGTACGATGCGGAAAATCGAAGAATCAGAGAAATCTCCGATGAACTCCAAAGACTTTGCCGACTACATGAGGCGCAACCTAGAACAGGCCAAGAAGATAGAGGCCGCTTCGAAATAGAGCAACGTGCAGCCGAACAATACGCAAAATCTGTGGGGATGTGGATTCCTATGGATGAGGTGTTTGATTTGGGCATTCCTGGCCCAAGCGGTAACGAGAATGATACCTATGTTTCTGGTAGTAATATATATAAGGTGAATAATCTACTCAATAGCGGAGGCATCGTTAAACTACTGGATAAGATATTACTCCATAATCTGTTATTTCCTAACACCGCTTATAAATTGCATGGTTTTGCGGGCTATGATGGACGAAGCATTATGCCTGTGTTGATACAAAGGAGGATTAGGAATGCCCAGCCCAGCAACACAGATTATGATAGACACCTATATGTCTGCCTTAGGCTTTACTAAAGAAAATGACGAAGGCCGATACGCCAATGGAACGTACCTCGTATGGGATGTTGTCCCTCGTAATGTTCTGGTCGATGCCGATGGCGACATGTACGTGGTGGATGCAGAAATAAAAGGATTGTGACAGGGATTAAATGTGTCATATACCAGTCCTGACACATTCCTATTAGATTAAAATAAAAGAAAGGAATATAAATAAATATGAAAGACAATCAGAAAGACCCCCCATTAACCTATGCATTAAATGCATTGGGGAAGATGGTCTGCATTGATAGTGTAAAAAGGGGACTTGCATGTCATTGTTATTGTCCAAAGTGTAATGCACTTTTAGAAGCGAAATTAGGATATGGTGGGCATATAGCTCATTTCGCCCATTCAAAAGAATCTGTATGCCATGGCGCATATATGTCGGCCTTACACAAATTAGCCGAGCAAATAATAGAAGAGGATAAAGTTGTAATGGCACCTGCTTATATGAGTTTTGACAAAAGAAAACTTATTTTTAGCGAGGTGGAAGTTGAAAAAAGGAATGATAGAAAAGATTTGCAACCAGACGTAGTAGGAATTACCGAAGACAGCTTGCGCTGGATGATTGAGATTCGAAATACAAACGAAATTGACGAAGCTAAAAAAGCAAAAATAATAGAATCGAATTTCACCTGTTTGGAGATTGATGTAAGAGAGCAGACGTTAGAGAATCTGAAAACTTTCATCCTCGAATCAGCTGAAAACAGAGAATGGATAAACAATCCTAATTATGATACCCAAATTGTTGAAGCAAAGCACAAAAGAGTATTAAAGGTGGAAAAGTATTTGTTAAGTTGTACTGAATTTACGATTCCTGCATATGTAGATTACGCCAGCAGAAAGATTTCAATAAATGAAGTATTCGTGTTGCCTAAAACTGCAGATCAGCTATTCTCGCAAGTTAAAGTTGTATCGTCTGATGGGACACCTTTTGTTTTTAATATTGGCAGCCGAGATATACTCGACATCAATTCACACAGAGAGCATGAAACTAAGTGTAACGAGTTAAACATTTATGTTGACTCTATTTCTGCTGAAAGTATCATTATACCCAAGGAACTTGATATAAGTTGGATATACAATCTTAAATATGAGCAAGAAATAAGAGAAAAACTTGAAAGCTATAGGATTAATCCGGATTATGACATTAGACATATAGAATATTGCAAGTCGGAATGTGAATATACACCTCATTGGAATCAATGCATATATTTAGAGAAAAGGTATGTTTACGAAGGAAAGATGTATATCATTTGTAATAAAAAGAAGAAGGATGATGATAAAAGAGAACCAATAAAAAATGCTTTTGCTCCAAGCTATAATACTACTACGTATTACGGAAGAACTACTCATGAAAGATATATGCCCAATAGAGTGGTGAAAGAAAAGATAACCTCAATCACAGTATCCAAAGATGATGAGAGACGTATTGATGACTATTATAGTTTTTTGTTGAGGTGTATCGGCTCTTTTTTCTCTAACAAGATGAGTGAAGAAATAGAGATATTAAGTTGTGACAGAGCAAAGAAATGTTGTGGAATCATAGTGTTGTTTAGAAAGAATGGCACGTACTATTATCTTTATGGTATTTCTATTGTAAACCATAAGCTGGTATTTATAGAGATTAATGATTATATGAGTAAGTATTATGGAGAAAAATATTTCAAATATTTTGTTGCAAATTGGAAATATAGCATTGACGATGCAGATTTAGATAATGCAAATCCGTTCGAATTTAATGAAGACACAATAAGTATTGTTTTCTAATCCGATGTCCATAACAATGAGTACACAACGGATTGTAACGCCACACTGTCAAAGTACCCAACGGAGCCCTACATAAAAATCTCTCTTCCCAGGCGTAACCCATAGAAAAAGAATGAAAAATTTGGAACTTTAAGAATTAGTTCGTATATTTGCACCAAAGTTAAAAAAATATGTATGGAACAGCAGACGGATATACGATGGATTCAACGGTATGCTAACTTTCATAAAGCATGCAGCAGACTTGTGGCTGTGACTGAGGCAGACAGATTCATGGACGATTTGTCTGAACTTGAAATCGAGGGGCTTGTGCAGCGCTTCGAGTATACCTTCGAATTGGCGTGGAAAGTACTGCAAGACCTGTTGATATATAAGGGCTACGAATTTATGATGGGGCCCAATGGCACGTTGAAGATGGCTTTTGACGACGGTCTTATTGCCGATCATGATGGCTGGCGGAAAATGGCAAAGTCGCGTAATACACTGAGTCATGTGTACGACGAAGAAGAGGTGCTGCCAATCGTCAAATTGATATATAGCGACTATGCACCACTCTTAAAGAAATTGGACGAAGAACTGAATATTCTATCACAAGACAGTAATTATAACCAGGCATGAAGTTTGGGCTTAGCGATATGGTTATCAAGGAACTGCAGGATGTGTTTCGCAGGCATGCGAACATCAAGAAGGTTCTGATTTTCGGCTCACGGTCGAAAGGTAACTATCGTGAAGGTTCGGATATTGACTTGGCGGTTATTGGCGACCATATCGATTACAATCAGATTTTGACCATCTTGTGCGAAATCGACGATTTGGAGCTGCTTTATTCTATCGACCTGCTGGATTACAGCAAAAAGGTGGGTACGCCCATTGGCGACCATATCGACAGAGTAGGACAGGTTTTCTACGAGGCTGCCTAACATTTATTCTTAAAAGATATTAAAGTTTAGTAGGGTGTCCTGACTTTTGGGACATCTTGCTTTTAATTTTGCAATCGAAAAGGCTGAGGCAGGATGCTATGCCTTGGCAGCAGTTAACGTTATTATAAACTAAATATTTAAGGAATTATGCGCTATTCAACGATTGTAGAAAAGGACGACAAAACGCTGCTCGAGATCATCGGCATGCTGGAGCAGTTTGAGAAGGACAAATTCATTGCTGGCCTGCAGATGCGGCATTATTCGCAGTTTCAGATAGAGCAGACGCTGGATATGGTGCGCTCGTATCAGGCGCGGATGAATATGGAGGCACGTGCGCTGTCGAAGTTTTCAGAGAATTTTATCCAGCAGTTTGCTACAGACAACAACAAGTGTTTCAAGGAGGCTCAGCGTTACTTCAACCGCATCCGTTCGACACTGAAAGCCCTGAAAAGCGTGTTTCAGATGACGTGTCGGAAGTCGATGACGCAATTGCCCGAGGGCACTGAGAATCCATCGGTGTTCGAACGCTCGCCATTAGGCAGGGGTGCATACATGGTGGATATGTATGGGTTGGCGTCGTATAACGACGTGGTGCAGCAGTTGTATCATGAGATGGAGACGTTGCTGACAGGGGCTACGGCGACGCTGGCGCTGTGTCACCAAATGATAGAGAACGAGGAGATGATCCGCGAGGATGCTGAGCTGCTGAAGTCGATATACCAGAACAGCTGCCAGCAGTTGATGGGCAGTGTGAGAGAGTATGCCGATATGATGGAAGCGCCAGAACAACTGCCTGAGACGGAACTGAACAAGCGTCGGCGGAAGGCGCGTTCGATGGATGACTTCCTCAGAGCGGAGTATCACAACGTGGCGAAGCAGGAGTTCAAGAAGTTTGTATGGCTGGAGGTCGTGCGTCAAGGCAAGAACGACGGACTGACGGAAGAGGAGGCATTTCTGTGGCCGAACAACCACGAGAAGGTGCAAGCCGTACGCTGGGCCATAGAGAACTTCGACCTAATGGACGTAGAGGGCCAGCTGGGTAAGCTGGACAGTGTGTCGATGGTGTGTTTCTTGAAATGGTGTGGTGTGGAGAAGACCAAGGAGAAACGCCTGTATCAGTATTTCTGTGACACGTATAAAGGGCGGCTGCAGCCTCTGGTATGGTCGTCGGTATCGAAGGAACGCAAAGAGCAGCGCGATCATGGTGTCACTGACCGTGGTGCCGCAGCAACCTTCCAGCGTATGCTCGATGCAGTGACGGAGCTGGTTGCGGTCTGAAAGTAAAAGTACACGGAAGGGACGGTTCTCTTTGTGTACTCTTTGTGTACTTTTCGATTTCTTGTAAAAATATGTAGATGGATTCCGATGGGGGCCATCTACTTTTTTTGTATCGTTTTGATGGCTTCTGAGGAAAAGTCGGCAACTTTTCCATCATTTTGCTGCCCCCCTAGGAAAAGTTTTCCATCGGCACTGAGAAAAAGTGGCTTTTTTTGAGGAAAAGTTTTCGATTTTGAGTGTTAAATTCTGAGGAAAAGTTGAAACGGCCATCTACCGTGTTTCACGTTTTATGGTTTTGGTTCCATAGATTCATTGTAATTTTGCAGAGTAAACCTGAGGGCTATAATGGTCTGAATGGTAGAAATCATTTTAGTATTAACCAGAGTGGAGTGAGAGACCTCTGAGGTGAAAAGCTAGCAATCTTTCTCTTCTCACAACGCTTTGAGTTATGACAAAAGGAGAAAACGAGTACGTCTGGTTGGACGGCATGCTGCTGAAAGAGGAGCATTTGGTAAAGTTGGCAATGAACGTGGGCAACTATGCCCAGGCAGAGCACTATCTGTTTGCGCTGTTGGCGCACGGTGTAGTGTATGGTAAGCAAGAGATGATGGAAAAAGTGAACGAGGTACGCGAGTTTTATGGTGTACCTATGATTCCTATGGCTGGTAATGAGGTTTCGAGAGATTGCAGCAGCCAGCGCGATTCATTGGATGATAAGGCCAGAGCTGCATTCAGAAAGATGGACATCGAGGAGCGCAGAAAGTTGTTGAGAAGCAGTCTGTCACTGCTACGTACTAATCACCACCTATTTATATATGCGCGTCACTGGCTGGGTGTGTTTCTTGTTATCAGAGACCGCTTGGAGGGCGATTCGCTGAAGATGAAGGATTTTATTGGCTATGCTAATGATATTATGCCATTAGACTGGCCTATGACGCTGAAGATGGGCCTGAACACCTATAAGAACTTTGGGCGCGAGATTGATTATAACGACAAGGGCGAGGCTTACTACGATATGGAGAACTGTCCGCAGAAGGAGCTGTGCGATACGCTTTGGGATATCATTAAACAGATGATTTTGACGACTGTTTGACGATTATCAATCACGATTGACGACTGAAAAGACGATGATTTGACGACTTGACGATTTTAAGGGTGGTGCATGTTTTTTCGATGTACTTTTGCACCAGAAATCAGAAGTAAAACATTTCAGAGAGCAGAAACGAGAGATTAAGGATTTGAAGAAAGAACTAAACATTACATATTAAAGACTATGGATAAGATGAGAATTGTGAGCGTAAGAAATTCTTACGATGTGAAAGTGAAGCGCTGCTGCGCCAGTTGTCAACACAAGTGCATTGAAAAAGACGGTACAAGGTTCTGTGCGCTGAAGATGATGGTGGTGGAACAGAAGTTTAAGTGCAAGCAGTGGCAGATGAGCGACGGTATGAATAATGCCGGTAAAGGGGGAGGCGTGGTTCGCCTAATAGGAACGCAGGAAATAGTGATAGACTAAGGTAAAAAAGTAAAAAGGTAAAAAAGTAAAAAACAATAACCGAGTCGAAGCGTGGTGGAGGAAGTCTACGTAGTGAAAATGGCCAAATTCTGACACGACCTTCACTCACAAATTCGACAAGTTATGAAAAAGTACATTTTAGTTTTGAATGCCATCAACGTGATGGCCAAGTTGCTGAAAGAAAAGCGAGTGGAAGGTGTTCTGTTCTTAGACGAGAACACAGGTAAGTTAACCTTCAAGGCGTACAATCGCCAGCCACGAGTACGCGAGAAGGACCGACTGGTGAAGAAGTTGCCTTGGGGCTGGGTGAAGGAGTCAATGGAGCGCATCAAGGTGTTCGGCAGTTTTCCGAAGGACTTCTGCACGACGCAGGTCATTGAGTTGCTCAACGAGCACAACCAAGACGCGAAGAACGCACTCATTGAGAAGGAACTAGACTTAATTGAGTTTTGTTGATTAAAGAAATTACCAGAAATTATGATATACAGGATTTATTACGAGGGCAAGCGCAAGTTTGCCCTCCCCATCAAGAACCGTGAAGAATTGATGACCCTTCGTAACTCTAAGACGAACATTGACACACTGGCGAAAGTGCGACAGGGTGATGCATCGGCCAAGCCCGACCTGCTGCAACTGGCTTATAACATCGGGCATGTGAACGGCCAGATAGCGGGCTGCAAGAGCATCGGCAGTTATTTCTTCCACGATGTGGACTGCTATGGAAGTGAAGAGTCGGAACGCATCAAAAGCCTCGTCTTGGAGAAGAAGGACGAGATCCGTCTGAAGATGCTCGAACGAAGCGCCAGCGGAGGATGGCACCTGGTGTGTCAGCGTATTCCTGGAACGACGATTCTGGAGAATCAAGTACGCGTGGCTACGATCCTGAAAGTGGAGATGGATACCTCGGCAAAGGACTTGCAGCGGGTGGTATTCTCGACCAGTGGCAGTGAGGAAGACCTGCCTTATCTGGACGATTGTCTCTTCGAGGAACCCATGACGGCAGACGAGTGCGAGAAAGAGTATAACCTGCTGAAGGTACGCGTGATGCGGAAACAGGAGCAGGTGCCGGATGGGGCAAAGAAGGCTAATAAGCACTATAAACCGTGGGAAGAGGAGACAAACATGATTGCGTTGCATTCGTCAGATTCGATAGATTCGTGTTCAGAAAAGAAGTTCAAGGGCATTCCGTATTCGGAGATTATTGCTGAGTGGTGGAAGTTGAACGGTGGTGAACCACAGGAGGGCGAAAGGAATGTGAAGCTGTACCAGCTGGCTGTGAACCTAAGGGCGATCTGCGACAACAATCGCGAGTTGCTCATGGAGATCATGCCAAGTCTGGGACTGGACGAACAGGAACTGCGAAGCATCGTGGAGTCGGCCTGCAAGGAAACACCCAAGGGAGTTAGCAAGAATATGCAAAGCATTCTTGCGATGTCTGATGGAAGAAGTAAGATGTCAGATGTCAGCCATCAGCCTTCAGACATCGACCATCTTCTCTGGGATTGGGGCGCTGAGATTGAAACTTTGGCCGAAGAATATCCGCTGATAAAGGACATCACGAAGGGTCTGAAGAAGAATCAATATCCTGCAGCACTGTTCGTAGCTGGCGGACTGATGATGACGCTCATGACGCGCTGTACTTACAGATTCTATCATCGTCCTGAGGAGTTGCGTAGGTTGAATAATTCGACGCTGATTATTGGCGACCCTGCAAGCGGAAAGAGCTTTGCCACTCGACTGTTCAAATTGCTGGCTTCGCCCATCGTGGCTGCCGATAAGATTGGTAAGGAGGCGATTAATGCCTATCGTGAGCAGATGCGAACGAAGGGTGCCAACAAGGAGAAACCCAAGAAGCCGAAGGTGGTAGTCCGCATTCACCCGGCTCGAACCTCTAATGCCCAGTTCATTCAGGATATGGTGAACTCAGTGGAGAATGTGGATGGCGAGGAAATGCAGTTGCACATGCTGACGTTCGATACAGAATTGGACAACACAGTGACTGTTCAGAAAGGTGGTTCATGGATTGACAAGTTCTCGATGGAACTCAAGGCCTTCCACAATGAGGAAGACGGTCAGGCTTACTCGAACAACGACAGCATCCTGCAGGACTTTATTGTGACGTGGAATTTCATCTACACAGGCACGCCTATTGCATTGAAGAAGAAGGTGAACGAGCAGAACTTTGGAAGTGGTTTGGCTACTCGTCTGACTTGCATCCCTCTGCCAGCCACTAACTTTGAGATGATGAGTCGAGAATCGACCGTTGATTACGACAGCGACAATCGTCTGAAGGAGTGGGCTGAGAAGCTCGACAGGATGAAGGGCGAACTCTCAGTGCAGAAAATCGTGGATGAGTTGTACGACTGGACGGCACGAAGGATGGCCGATGCGGCCGAGAACGACTCGAAGGCTGACGAGATGCTACTGAAACGCTGCGCCTATCATGGATTGAACTTCGCTGCACCATTCATCGTGATGCGCCATTGGGACCAGATGAAGCAGGACGGCCAGTACTGGTGTGGTGAGTTTGAGACGGATGATGTGGATTGGAAATTGGCTGAGCTGATTGTGAACATCCAGTACGCTTGCCAGCGCCACTACTTTGGTGCGATGGCAGAGGCTTATTTTGACAATAAATTGAGGGATGCTTCAGTGAACATACGCCACCAACAGAAGACCATCGAGGCCTTCAATCGTCTGCCAGAAGAGTTTACCGTTGACGATGCCACGCGTTGTTTCGCGTTGAACAATGACACTGTGGCGCGTGTGAAGATCAGCCGTCTGATAAAAGACCATCTGGTGGAGAAAATGGGTGAATTTGTGGAGAACGGCACCACCAAGGCCGTGTTTAGGAAAACAGGCCAAACGATTAGCTGACACCGTATCACCATATCATCGTAACATTCGTAAAATTAAGAATTAAGAGTTAAGAATTAAGAAAATATGAAAGAAGTAAGTATCAAACTCTCCGAGCATTTGACTTCGTCGAGTGTGGCTACGCTCGGCAATTCAAGCAAGCTTGATTGCTCTCGCTTATCGCCACACTTTACGCTCGGGGAGCTTTGTAAAACGAAGACGGGAATAGAGAACGTGCCTAATGAGGCACAAGTAGAGAATTTGAAGCGACTGTGCCAATGGTTGGAGCACCTGAGAGAGAAAAGCAGCCTCACCCCCGGCCCCTCTCCGAAGGGCGAGGGGAGTAGATACAAAGAGACTCCGATAATTATTAATAGCGGCTATCGCTCGCCTGCAGTAAATAAGGCGGTGGGTGGCGCACCAAATTCGAACCACTTGACGGGATGCGCAGTGGACATCCATGTATCAGGGATGGAGCAGCTCATCCGCTACGCCGCCATTCTGCTGGATATCAGCGACGAGAGGCATGAGGACTTTGACGAACTGCTGTTAGAGCGTTCGCCTCGCGGCAGCTACTGGCTTCACTTCGCCGTCAGGCCATTTGGCAATCGACGTAGGGTTAATCTGATAAAGGGTTGAGTTGGATAGTCGTACTAAAAAGAAGAAAGTGTGCCATCATTGACACACCTTCTTGCTTTGTTGGGGTACCCGGACTCGAACCAGGAAAGGCAGGACCAGAATCTGCAGTGTTACCATTACACCATACCCCAAACTTGTTTTTCAAAACACGCTTGTTTCGAATTGCGGGTGCAAAGGTAGTGCTTTTTTCGAAACTGGCAAAATTTTTAGGGACTTTTTTATAAAAAAACGCAATTTTTTCTACTTTCTGCCTTTTTTTCAAGAT
>JAEEGG010022023.1_pt1 | contig 12599 bp, 11 predicted proteins | sample 9134161 | NCBI WGS metagenome assembly JAEEGG01 (sample SAMN16246543, study PRJNA631951) | gut metagenome | biome: gut microbiome; feature: rumen; material: CR-attached | host: Bos | place: Iran: Karaj | collected 2018-10
GACAATTATAAGTTGTGAAAAGGATTTGTCGGAACTCTTTCCGTCGAACGCTTCTATGATGTATTGCTTGGGTCGCGCCTTTCAAAAGGAGGGGAATCCGACCAAGGCATTGGAATATCTGAAAGCGGCTTCTACCTATTCTTATGACAGTCGTCAGTTGGCGCAGATATACAACACGATGGGTGATGCCTATCAGGCGTTGGATAATCAGGAAGATGCGATGAAGTATTGGCGGATGGCCAAGCAGAAAGGGATGAATACGCAAGAATTGAAGAACAAATTGGGAGAATAATATCATGCCTAATGTTGCATGAAACAATATTTTATTGACCTTTAAATTTCTAAAATTATGATTAGCAAAAAGATGCAAGAGGCTATCAACGCCCAAATTAATGCGGAAATGTGGTCCGCATATCTCTACCTGGCCATGTCAGCAGATGCCGCTGACAAAGGTTTGAAAGGCATTTCACACTGGTTCCGCAAACAGTATAACGAAGAGATGGAACATGCTTTCAAATTTATGCACTATCTGGAAGAACAGACAGCTCGCGTTGAACTGAAAGCCATCGCCAAGTTCCCCACCAAGTGGGCCAACCCCTTAAAAATGTTCGAAGAGACACTGAAACACGAGAAAACTGTTACTTCTCTGATTCACAATCTGTATGCTATGGCAGTTGCAGAAAAAGACTATGCCAGCACCATCTTCTTGCAGTGGTATGTTACCGAGCAGGTTGAAGAAGAAGCCAACGCTCAGGAAATCGTTGACGCTCTGAAATGTATCGGCGACGACAAAGCTGCTTTCTACATGTTTGATAAAGAATTAGCAGGCAGATAATAATTCTGTTATTGTAGGGGCGTAGCGCGCTACACCCCTACGGATAAAAAAATAGCAACCCATCGGGTTGCTATTTTTTATGTTGACATAAGAAACATTACCAGTGTGGGTATTTCATTCGCACGATGTGGGCTAAAAACTGAGCCATCTGTTCGGTCGTGTAGCCCGACACATTAAGCACCATGTCGTAATTGCGGGCATCGTAGCGCGATATACCAGCAAAGGTTTTAGTGTAGTTTTCGCGGTCTTTGTCGCTTTGTTCCATGATTTTGCGGGCCTTGTTTTCATCAATGTCCAGTCTTTCCATGAAACGGTTTATGCGATATTCAGGACTGGCAATCAGGAAAATGCGAATGGCATTGGGGTTATCCTTGAAAATATGGAACCCTGTACGACCTACAATAATGCAAGATTCTTGTCCGGCAAGTTCCTGAAGGATTTTCCTCTCCTCATGGTACAATTGCAGCGAATTGACCTCGTAGTTTTCGTAAGTGTTGTCGGCAACACTGCCGAATTGTTTGTAGAAACGGCAAAATTCAGCCCACCAGTTCGGCTTTTCAGCCATGATTTTTTCGATCTGCTCAGGTGTGAGTTTATATTTGTCCATAATGGAGGCGAGGATTTCCTTGCCATAAATCTTCACGCCGAGCAATTCGGCCAGTTTGATGGCGATTTCTCTACCGCCAGAACCTGCTTCACGGTTGATGGTGATGATGAATTTGTCGTCAGCCATATCTTCTATTTCCTTACTTTCTTTACGAATTCCTCTACTTCGGGAACGCCGCCTTGGTAAACGAGGTATCCGTCGTAGGGTTCGCGCTTGGTAATCTCATCGTTGATGGGGGTGAGCATCAGCTTCTTCACATCTTCGCGCTTTTGGCCGCTGTCTTTGGTCAGACCGAGAGCCCAGCCGAGTTTGATGTAAGAGCTTTCTGCCAGCATATTGTCTGCGGGGATAATACCGCGGGCCATCATGTCACGGCCAGTGTCGTAAACGAACATGTGGGTGTAACCCCAGATGGTCTGTACACTCATGTACTGATGTACACCAGCGTCGGTGGCGCGTTGGATGGCGTCGAACATGTGCTTGTTAACGTGGCCAAGGCCAGTGCCGTCCCATACAATACCTTTGTAGCCATTGTCGATGAGGGCATCCAGTACGTCGGGTTTCATGCCCGGGTAGTAGTAGAGGATAGCCACACGGTCATCGAATGTGGGCACGATGCGGGTGGTGTTGGGGTCGTTCTTGGCGATGCTGCGCTTATAGTCTTCATAGTTGGTAATAACCTCTACTTGACGATGTTGCTCGCCTCTGCGGCGGTGGTTATAGACTTCCTTGATGGGCTGTACGCCATCTTTGCGGTTCACAGTGGCCAGAGGCGTGTCGCCAATGGTACGGAAGGTGGAACGGTAGGAGGAGTGCATCTTACGCACGCGCGTGCCGCGGTGCAGGAAGCCGTAGTCATCGCTGGTGGGACCGAACATGCAGACCATCACTTCGGCGATGTCGCCGTGGCCGGCAGCCGTCATGGCGTGCATCAGGTTCAATGCAGCGTCGGAACTGGGTCGGTCGGAAGAACGTTGTGAGCCTACCAGCACAACGGGCATAGGCAGGTTTTGGCACATGTAAGTCAGCGCGGTGGCGGTGTGCGCCAGCGTATCAGTACCGTGGCCAATCACAATACCTTCAATACCAGCCTTGATTTCGTCGCCAATCTTGTTGGCCAAGGCTTTGTATTCAACAGGTGACATGTTTTCTGAGAAAACGGCGAAAACCTTTTCTGTCTCCAGGTTGCAGATGTCGGCCAGTTCGGGCACAGCACCATACAACTCACCAGGCGAGAAGGCGGGAATTACCGCACCCGTACGATAGTCCAGACGAGAGGCGATGGTACCGCCAGTACCCAACAGTTTTACGTGGGGAAGTCCGGGCGTGTAAGGGAATTCCTTTTCGGGAATCTTGAACACGGGTTGCGGGTCGCGCTCACCCTTCATGTCGGTTACGGTCTCAATATCGATACCGATATTGTAGCCGGTGCTGACTTTCATCACGATGTGGATGTCATCAGTGTTTTCGGCACGGGGCAGAATCTTGCCCGAGAAGTGTCCGCGAGTGGTCTCCACCTCGGCTTTGTCCCATACGTGCACGTCGTATTTTTTGAGCATCTCTAATGCTCTTCCTTTATATCCTTGAAATGTTACTTTATCGTCGTTCATAACTATCAATTAATAATTTACAATTAACATTTTACAATTAGATCTCCTTGGATAATTCGGTAAAGGGGACGTTGCCAAGGGCGAGGGTGCGCACGCTGCCGAGCAGACTGTTCTTGCGGTCTTGGGCGTTGGTGCGTTTGCGCATCGGCTTGAAAGCACCCGTGTTGGCTTGCATGCATGCAACAATCTCTTGCTTCGACGCTTTGCGGAAGCCAGTGAGTTTGAGCAACTCTTCCATGGAAGCTTTCGGGTTGGCGAACATCTGCTTCAGCATGTCGGCGGCAATGGCCTTGTCCAAACCTTCCTTCTTCAGGAATTCGAACAGGTCGAAGATTCTGCACTTGCAGAAAGGAAGTTCGCCGTATTGGCCGTGCAGGTGTTTCAGACGTTGGCCGAAGAAGGTTCCCAAGTATTTGGGGCAGTAGCCCAACTCTTCGGCAATCTTCTTGATGAGCGGGAAGAAGTTGTGGGTGAAGATATATTTGAAGCAATCTTCGGGAACATTCCATTGAACCATTTGTGCGTAGCGATCGGCCACAGCATCGGGAATGTTCTTCTTCAACTCTTCGATATAATCGGCACGCAAAGGAATGGGAGCCGAGTCGGTATCGGGATACATACGGTCGGCACCGGGCAGTACGCGCTCGAAAATGGTCGTGCCGTCGGGCAGTGCCTTACGAGTCTCGAACGGAACACCGTCGAAGGTCATCAGAGCACGTTCTTCGATGGTCTCCAAAGCGGTCTTAACGTCGTCTTCGGGAGCCCAAAAGATGATTTGTGCGTCGTTCTCGCCAGCGTGCAGCACTTCGGCAGCTCTTTCGAATACGCTGTTGCTAACCACATCTTCGATATCTTCGCTGGTGGCCATGTTGGGACGCTCAAGGCAAGCGATAACCTTCAGCCTGTCAGCGAATTCGCAGTAGAAGGGATGGCCGGGTTGTACAAAGTGCGACAGCAAGCCTGCAAATTCGGGCAAGTTGACAGCATATACCTTTTCACCACGTTTGATAGCGTCGGTGATGGGGTCGTAGTAGAAGTGGAACTCTTTGGGATCCAGTTCTGTAACGGCCATTTTCCAATTTTCTTTCTTGATGCGCTTGGTCAGCTTGTCGCGGATGGCGAGCAATGCCCACTGACGGAAACATTCGATGTGGGTAACATCGGGAATCCATTTGGTGTGAGCCACGCCCTTCACCTCGATACGGGTGCCACCGGTGCAGCTTACGTTTACGTCCTCACGACCAGCGCCGATGCCAGTGCGTACACGGCCGGTGCTGCGGTTCAAGAAGCGGATGTAGTTGCAAGCCTCTTCAACCTCGTCAGGGTTAACCATTTCAGGATAGGTAACAGTCTCAATCAGAGGCATACCCAGACGGTCGGTGCGATAGATACGGGTGTGACCGATATCGGAAACCTCACGGCAGGCGTCCTCTTCCACGCTTAACTGGATGAGACGTACTTTCTTGTGTTTCAGTTGGATTTCGCCGTCAATACCGAGGATGGCGGTACGTTGGAAACCAGTGGGAATGGAGCCGTCGAGGTATTGTTTACGGGTGATGTGCACCTCGCCTACGATTTTCAGTTTCGAAGCAAGGGCTATCTCGAGAGCATATTGCAGCGCCTCAGGGTTGATGGGGAACGGCGGTGTGTCGTCCACCTCGTAAGTACAGGCGGTGCGATGTGCAATGCGGTAGATGATGTTCTTGCGGGTTTTGAACTCCATGAGCGCAGTGCCGTCATATTCGCCCATCTCGGAGAGGGTGGGACGCATGTGACGCAGCAACTCGGCGTCAAACTCATCGGGTTTTTGGAAAATGCCGGCAGGACAGCGGCAGAAAAGTTTCTCTTTAGTAGCCAATTGCTGGTGAACCTCCAAACCTGACTTGAACCCGATACGGTCGTAGTCTTGTTGGCTGGCTTCTTTACGATTCACATAGCCGATGGCTTTGCGGGAATCGTTGTAATTCTGGCGAGGATTGATTTTTTTCACGGGTTATATATTTTTAGATGAATTCTTAAAATAAAGGGCAAAAATAAGAAAAATCCCCAATGAATAAACGGAAATTTGAAAGTAAAAACGGAAAAATGGGGAAGGCTGCTTTTAGCGCCCCGAAATTCTCTTTTTGAGCTCCTTCACTTCTTTGAATAAAGTGTTGTAATCAATGCGGAAGTGGTTGTCAATGAGGGAAAAAAAGGAGAGAAACTCCACGTTTTTTATTTTTTCGAAAAGAGTGGATATGGAGAGCCGGTTCAGGTAAAATTGCTGCTGGAGAGCTTCCTGTTCCACCCGATGGATGGCAATTTTGTATCCTTTTTCGTCGGTGACGATGCCATTTTTGTTCAAAAAAGAACTTCCTGCCTCAAATTGGGGCTTGATGAGCAGCACCATCTGCCCGTCAGGTTTGAGGAAAGTCTTGAAATAGGGGAAAAGACAAGTGAGTGAGATGAAGGAGACGTCAGTAACGATGAAGTCGAACTGCTGGATGGGTAGCTCCTGTGGTGTCAGCTCACGGAAGTCGGTGTTTTCGAGCGAGGTAACCTGCGGATGATTTTGCAACGAAGGATGCAACTGGTTGCTGCCCACATCAACGGCAACTACATGTGTAGCACCCGCTTGCAGCGCACAGTCAGTGAATCCGCCTGTAGAAGAGCCGACATCCAGAACGGTCTTTCCGCTGAAGTCGAGGCCAAAGTCGTGGATGGCTTTCTCCAGCTTGAGGCCGCCGCGGCTGACATACTTGTTGAAGATGTCGATGACTTCAATGTCGGCGCTTTCGTCCACCTCCTTGGAAGGTTTGGTCACCAGTTGGCCGCCAACCTTGACTGTTTGCTGTATAATAGCATCTTGAGCTTTCTCCCGCGAGGGGAAAAAGCCCAAGTGTACTAATAATTTGTCGAGTCTCATCATGAGGTCACGATGATTTTTGCGTAGTCACAATTATTTGGTGGGGATGTTTTTCAAGGTCTCAACGAGGAAATCCCAGAATTTGCCCACGCTTTCGATGTTGACTCTTTCGTCGGGTGAGTGCGGGTGGCAGATGGTGGGTCCGAAGGAGATCATATCCCAATGCGGGTAGCAAACGCCAAACAGACCGCATTCCAGACCGGCGTGGATTGCCTTGATGGTCGGCTCGGTGCCGAATTTCTCCTTGTAAACCTTCAACATCGTGTTGAGGATGGGGGAGTCCATGTTGGGTTTCCAGCCCGGATAAGCACCGCTCAGGGTGATGGTGGCGCCAGCCAGTTCGGCGATGGCGGTCATCTTCTCGCCAACAGCCTCTTTAGCTGAGTCAACCGAGCTTCTTAACAAGCTGGCAGTGCTCAATTTGCCTCCTTCGATGGTGACAACAGCCAGGTTGACAGAAGTCTCAACGAGGTCGGCCATGGCGTCGCTCATGCGCATAACGCCGTTAGGAAGGGCGAATACCATGTTCACAACCTTGCTTTGGCACTTCTCGCACATCACTTTGGCGGGCACGGCGATGGTGTCCAGAGTGATGCTTAAAGTGGGTTCGGTTTTGGCAAATTCCTTGGCGATAGTGTCGGAAAAGTCTTTTACGAAAGTGGCAAAAGCAGCGGCTTTGTCAGCGGGAACGGCCAGGTCGGCAACGGCTTCGCGTGGGATGGCGTTGCGCAGGCTGCCACCTTTGACGCAAGCGATGCGTGCACCGAAGTTGACGATGCTCTTTCTCAGGAAGCGGAACATTACCTTGTTGGCGTTGGCGCGACCGAGGGCAATGTCCATACCAGAGTGACCGCCCTTCAAACCAGTGATGCAGAGACGATAGCCCGTCATGCCGGCAGGCGTATCTACTTCGCTGTAGTCCATGTTAATGAGGGCATCCAAACCGCCGGCGCAACCAACGTAGAGTTCGCCTTCGGTTTCGGAGTCGAGGTTGATGAGGATGTCGCCTTTGGCGAAGTTTTTCTGCAAGCCGAAAGCACCAGTCATACCAGTCTCTTCGTCAACAGTTACCAATACTTCGATAGGACCGTGGGCGATATCTTTGGAGAGCAGAACAGCCATGGCAGCCGAGCAGCCCATACCATTGTCAGCACCCAGCGTGGTTCCGTTGGCGCGAACCCATCCGTCATTGCCAATAATAGGCTCGATGGGGTCGGTGAGAAAGTCGTGCTTCTTGTCGCTATTGGCTTGGGGCACCATGTCGATGTGACCCTGCAGAATGACGGTCTTGCGGTTTTCCATGCCCGGAGTGGCAGGTTTGCGGAAAAGCAGGTTGCCGGTCTCATCTTGATGATATTCAATGTGGTTCTCTTCGGCCCACTTCTTTAACCATGCCAGAATTTTGCCTTCGTGTTTCGAAGGATGGGGATTGTCGCAAATGTGGGCAAAACAATCCCATACTGCTGAGGGATAAAGTTTTGAAAGTTCTTGGTTCATAGTGTTTATGTTTTAATGATGAATTAATTGTTTAGTATCGTTGTTTTGCATAAAGCGATTGCAAATATAAGAATTATCAATGGTAAATTATCAATTATAAATTGTTTTGTGTTATCTTTGCGTCATATTTTTTAGCAAATGATTGAAGTTCGGAATATTGAAAAAAGTTACGGCTCTTTAAAGGTGTTAAAGGGCGTGAATCTGACGGTTGAAAAGTCGCAAGTGGTGACGATTGTAGGCGCTTCGGGTGCGGGCAAGTCCACGCTGCTGCACTTGATTGGTGCGCTCGACAAGCCCGACAGTGGCGAGATTCTCATCGAAGGCACCAACCTCGGTAAACTGTCCGACCGTGAGCTGTCGGCTTTCCGTAACCAGCATATCGGTTTCGTGTTCCAATTTCATCACCTGCTGCCCGAGTTTACGGCGGCTGAAAATGTGGCGCTGCCCGCTCTCATTGCCGGCAAAAGTCGCAAGGATGCGCTGAAAGAGGCCGACCGCCTGCTCGATTTCCTCAAACTGAGTGATCGTGCCCATCACAAACCATCAGAACTCTCTGGCGGTGAGCAACAACGCGTGTCGGTGGCTCGCGCTCTCATCAATAATCCGATGCTGATTCTGGCAGACGAGCCGTCGGGCAATCTGGATTCTGAAAATGCTAAGAAATTACACCAATTATTCTTCGATCTGCGTGATAATTTTCACCAGACATTTATCGTAGTAACTCATAATGAGGAACTTTCGCAACTCTCCGACCGCCGTATCGTGATGAAGGACGGCGTGGTGCTGTAATCCTATTTCTTTCTTGAGTCAGCCTTCTTGAGCGTCTCGATGCGCTCCAGCGGATTGTCGGCCTTGAAGACGTAGTTGCCGGCCACCAGCACATCGGCACCCGCCTTGACGAGCTTGGGAGCTGTGTCGGCATCTACACCGCCATCCACTTCTATCAACGCCTGTGAACCGCTCTTGATAATCAGTTCGCGCAGTTTTTCGATCTTCTTCAAACTCTGCTCGATGAATTTTTGTCCGCCGAAACCCGGGTTAACAGACATGACCAGTACCATGTCCAGGTCTTGGATGATGTCCTCGAGGAAACTTACAGGGGTATGAGGGTTAAGGGCCACACCGGCCAGCATGTCCTCTGCCTTGATTTGATGTACGGTGCGGTGCAGGTGAGTGCATGCCTCCCAATGTACGGTGAGCAGGTCGGCACCGGCTTTCTTGAACTCGGCAATGTAGCGCTCCGGCTGTACAATCATAAGGTGCACATCCAGCGGCTTTTCAGCGGCACTGGCAATGGCCTTGATGACGGGCATGCCAAATGAGTAGTTGGGAACGAAAAGGCCGTCCATAATGTCCAAGTGGAACCAGTCGGCTTTCGACTCGTTAACCATCAGAATGTCGTCTTTTAAATGGCAAAAGTCGGCAGAAAGCATCGAAGGGGCAATGATAGGTTTCATATAGCGTAATTTTTTTGCCTGTTCAGGCGACGATACTATACGTAATGTTATGTTGTGATAGGTAAAAGACTATCAGTCAGTATGATATTAGTATGTTGTGTAAGAAATCTCAAGACGGAGACGTTTGTCGTAGTCGATTTCGTCGGGCTTGGGCCCGCAGAAAATCAGTCGGTTGGCTCTGACACTGGCGCCGCTAACAACCAGATTGATGCCGTTGTTAGGAAGGATGCCATTCATCACTTGTTGTACATATCGTGTTATACGGAATCTGTATTCCTTCTTTTTCTCATTGTAGATGCCACCAAAATAGGCGCTGCTGGTCAAGGAGGCGTCGTCGGGCAACTTGAGCAGGGAGCCGTCATTGCCAATGGCTTGCAAACCGAGGTTATAGGGGGTATTGAAATAGTCGGGGTCGTTGGAGATATTGGTGATGACCAGTTCGGCTTTGTTGATGACCACTTTCTTGTCGGCGATGTTCTTCAGTGATTGTTGCAGGTTGGGCATCTTAATCACCGTCTTGACGCCAGCGGTGGCTTGTGCGTATAATACCTTGTCACCCAATTCTCTGCGTTCGTTCAGCACTTGGTTCTTAAAGTCCATCGAGGCATTGTTGTAATCGTTGTGGTCGAAATGGGTGTAGTACATGCAGTTTTTGGCAATGGGGAAGGTGTACGATTTGTGGGCTCCACCACTTTCGGTGTAGTGGATTTCCAATCCAGAAAGGGCTGCTGTCAGAGCCACATAAACCAGGTTCCCCGTGGAGGAAGAACTGCGGGCGGTAACATACAATCCTCGCAAACAATCTCTTACATCTTCAACTTTGCTAAATGTCTGCTTGTTAAGGAAACGTTGTCCCAATTCATCGGCGAGACGAATGGAGAAGTAGGAGGGCACATAGCCCGTGTCAACTGGTATGTAGGTGGTCGGCTTCGGTCGCAGCGTGTAAGAACGCTGGTAGGTCAGATTGATGAAGTCGGTTGTGCTAGTGCTGTAATTGTAGTAGAGCGAGTCTTTCATATCGTCAGTCACCTCATACACTTCAAGTGTGATGGGTGACAGCGTGTCGCCGAAAAAGCCGTTGTAGCGCAAACTCAAACGTACCGAGTCGATGGTGGCGCCAGAGGTGAAATCCACGGTGCCGCTTTTCAACTCAAACTGGGTGTAAAAACTGGCGATGGTCCTGCCGAAGACAGGGTCGTTCACGCAGCCGACAATGCAGTTGGCCACTTTGCTGGTCACCAGGCTGTCGTTACGCATCGAGTAAGCAACGATGGTGGTGGTGTCGTTAAAGTTGTTGCCCAACAAGATGTTACCGTCTTGCAAGTTGAGACCAATCTGGTCGATTTCCCTGACGCAACCGGAAAGTGCCATCCAGGCGGCCAAGACGAGATAAATGATAGAAAAGCGTTTCATGATCAGGCGAGTCAAAAAACCAGACGATTATAGTTGAAGCACAGTGTTGTAAAAGTCGTTGTAAGCATCTACATAATCCTCGCTGTCGGGATGGATGAGGTGTGGCTTGTCAGAGGTTAACACAAAGTTTTGCAGATTCTTCTTCACTTCGGGATGCCCAATGACAACTGCATCGGAGAATTTAACCGCAGCTTTGGTAATGTTGTCAAAATCAGGGTTTTTATAAAGTGGGAGATACTCTTTGGGTATGCCCGTGATTTTCAGTTTCTTACCAAAGGAACTGGAGAATTTTTCCTTGAATTGGTCGGCATAAATGGAATAGATCAACTTGGTGTCTTGGAACAAAGGATCGTCTTTGTAGCAAGTCTTGATGAAAATAGGAACCAGTGAGCTAATCCAGCCGTGGCAATGGATGATGTCGGGAATCCATCCCAGTTTGCGAACGGTCTCGATGACGCCTTTGGCGAAAAAGAGCACCCGAGAGTCGTTATCGGCGAAAAATTCGCCTTTCTCATCGCGGAACAACTGTTTGCGCTTGAAGAAATCTTCACTGTCGATAAAGTAAACCTGCATCTTAACCGACTGCAACGAAGCAACTTTGATAATCAACGGATGGTCAGCATCTTCAATGATGATGTTCTGACCTGATAGACGGATGACTTCGTGCAACAGGTTCTTTCGTTCGTTAATACATCCGTATTTGGGCATGAAAGTTCGAATTTCGTTTTCTTTCTCCTGAATACTCTGCGGAAGAAAACGACAAATCTTTGAAATATAACTTTCTTCGAGATACGGATAAATCTCGGAGGTGATGTAAAGGATCTTTTTTCGTGCCATATTCTAATATCAATGTGCAAAAATATAAAAAAAAAATGACATAATTGTTACTCTTTTGAAAGATTTTTTTTGAGATTGTTTTGTTGGAGGTTCATTAATAGGATATTATGCCGCTTGAACGGCTCATTTTCTTCTTGTGTGGACACGGAAGCACTTTGCACTTAATTTGCTACTTTTGCAGTCGTTTTTTTGACCAAAATAAATTTGATTTTTATGAGTGGATTTAGCATTTGGGAAATATTGATGCTGCTGTGCTTCGCCTGCAGTTGGCCCGTTTCCATTGTGAAAGCGCTGCGCACGAAGATTGTTGTAGGCAAAAGCCCCTTTTTTATGATGATGATTATCATTGGCTACGTGTTCGGCATTATCCATAAGATATTGTATAATCCTGATATTGTGACCTTCCTGTGGGCGTTCAATATGATTTTGGTGATGGTGGACCTCTTCCTCTATTTCCTTTATATTGGCGACAATAAGAAACAGATGGCCGCCAAGTCGGAGAACAAATAGTTCCCAAAAAAATTGTATCTTTGCGCTCGATGAAACATATACGCAATTTTTGTATTATAGCCCATATCGATCATGGTAAGAGCACTTTGGCCGACAGGTTGTTGCAAGTGACTGGCACTGTTGCCGATCGTGATTTTCAGGACCAGGTGCTGGACGACATGGATTTGGAACGCGAACGCGGCATCACCATCAAGAGCCACGCCATCCAGATGAATTACAAACACAATGGCGAGAATTATGTGCTGAACCTGATCGACACTCCCGGCCATGTCGATTTCTCGTACGAGGTGTCGCGTGCCATTGCCGCCTGTGAAGGTGCCCTGTTGCTGGTGGATGCTACGCAAGGTGTTCAGGCACAGACCATCTCCAATCTCTATTTGGCTATTGATAACAATCTGGAAATCATTCCAGTACTGAATAAAATGGATATGCCCTCCGCCATGCCCGACGAGGTGAAAGACCAGATTGTGGATCTGTTGGGCTGCGACGAGTCGGAAATCTTGGAAGCCAGTGGCAAAACTGGCTATGGCGTGGATGCGATTCTGGAAGCTATCGTTGAGAAGATTCCCGCCCCCAAGGGCGATCCCGATGCTCCACTGCAAGCGCTCATCTTCGACTCTATCTTCAATTCGTATCGCGGCATCATTTCCTACTTCCGTATCTTTAACGGCACCATCCATGCCAATGATTTTGTGAAGTTTATGGCGACTGAAAAGTCGTACAACGCCGATGAAATTGGTGTGCTCCGTATGAAACAGGAACCCAAACAGGTGCTCTCGGCAGGTGATGTCGGCTATATCATTTCGGGTATCAAGACATCAACGGAAGTGCGTGTGGGTGATACAATTACGCATGTCAACAGACCTTGTCAAGAGGCAGTGGCCGGCTTTGAAGAGGTGAAGCCTATGCTCTTCGCCGGTGTCTACCC
>JAEEGG010022027.1_pt1 | contig 12596 bp, 6 predicted proteins | sample 9134161 | NCBI WGS metagenome assembly JAEEGG01 (sample SAMN16246543, study PRJNA631951) | gut metagenome | biome: gut microbiome; feature: rumen; material: CR-attached | host: Bos | place: Iran: Karaj | collected 2018-10
GATATCGTTACCGCCATAAACATTGTTGACGTGACCCGCCGTCACTCTGACACGAGCAGCGTAGCCAGCAGGAATATTGTTAGGATTGTCTTCAGTAGGCAGTTGCACTTGGTCATAAGGCACCGGTGTATCGTCGTTGTTATCATACAAAGGTTTCACATCAGCCTTACGACAACCACCATAGACGTTATCGACCACCATTCCAGTACCTGTAAGTTGTAACAGCAGTCCTTCAGGACTGGTCATACGTCCCTCGTTACCGCCTCCATACAGCATTCGCACCCTACCTTTTTGCAGATTCCATCGGGGACGGATGGCCATATCAGCCTTGTTGTTACCACCAAACATACGTCCAATCTGGTATTCATCACTGCTGGGGTATGAGAAGGTGGTGTTGATACCCATCTTTTGCTCGAAGCGGTTGTTGGTCAGCAACTCGCCAGTGCCGTCAGCATTCGGATTGGTTGCATCTTTGATACTGTTTACCACTGCACTGGGGTTATCCATACTGATAACAGTACGCTCGGTTATTGTAGCATTGTTACCACCGCCATAGGCATAGACAATGGAACCGCCGTGAATGTCAACGAAAGTCTTACCAAGATTAGGGACAGTGAGTTCTGTGCTACTGGTAGCCACTTCGACATTATTCTCTTTAGCATAATAGACGGAACGTTCAGTACTGTGGCCATATTCATATTCTCCATCGCCACCACCGAAGAGCTGACCAATGTAGATTGGTTTGTTATCATCTGCAACTATTGCAGGTGTCTTGATATCACCTACTTTCTTGTTACCATCAATTACTTCTTGATCTTCAGCTGTATAATAAGTTGCGGGAGTGATGATTTTTGACGAAATGAGTACAAGGGCATTCCAAGTCTTGTCCACACCATTGTTGTCAGCATGATCTTTCACTTCATTTGGTAGCTCTGGTAGCTGATCTTCTGACTTGCCTTCGAATTCGGTTCCGATGGTTCCTGCAATATCGTTACCACCATAAAGACGATTGATGACGATATAGTTAGAGGCATGGGCGCCGTCGATATTCATGAAGGCTCTGCCGCCGACATTCGCCATACGAGCACCACCAAATACTCTATTCAGGTCGCCAGCACGCACAGTAACAGTGGTATTACCGCCAGTGTTTCCGGCATTACCGCCACCATAGACGTGACCGCCTATGACAATCTGCGCTTCTGCTGACACAACTGCCAGAAGCAACAGCAACAAACTGATTATGGTATATCTTGTCTTCAACGTCGTATCTTTAATTTATATCAAACGTAGGGTTGTCCAAATCAGAATCAGAGAGGACATAGAGATAAGTGGGGTTCACTATAATCTGGATAGTATGATCCAATCCTGGATTCGTATTGGTAATCTTATGCTCCTTGAAATTGGCTGTATTAAAAGTATTCGTTGCCGTATTGGTACGGATATGCTTATTATCCCTGTTATACACCTCATACACGGTAGTCAAGCGGAACCAACGCTGATCACCAGGAGCCAGACAGAAGCCAGCGTCTTGATAGCTGGTAGTCAGCGATAAAGGCGTAGTTGTGTTTTCGAAAAACGTAACGCTCCTTGTACCGGTATTACGGCTATAAGTGACGCTTGATATCGGATTGGTGTTAGTGGTGTTTGTCTGGATATTGACTGTAGCATTAACAGTACCAACAGTCTGAGTTCCATCATTGCTGAGGGCTTCCAGCGTCATCTTGGTAATCTTGATGGTGCGCAACTGGGCATAGTCGGCATCTATCTTCACTTGGAAATGGTAACGCGAATAGATATGGTCGAGCAGGATGCTCATATAGTCGATAACATCCGTACCAGTCTTGAAGGTGAAATCGAAGGTTCCCCATTTTAGGGTGACATCAGAAGTACTCTCCTGCTGTCTGCCCACACCGACAATGACACAGGGGTCGGTCTGGGTAAGCACCTTCAGACCATTAATTGACATTGAGGCACCAGCATTGTAGTTGGTTGACAACGGGCTGATACTTACATTCTCAGCATCAATGGGCATAAAGCCATAAATAAGATAATGGTTGTCTGTTCCTGCATCCGTAATCGTGATATTCGACTGCCAGCCACTGGTTGTGCTATAAAATATGCGTGATAACACATCCGATGCTGTAGGAGAATCTTTTTCCTTGGTGACAAATACCAGCATATTATCGGTAGGAGTAATGGGCGCCCATTCAGAAGTTGGTTCTGGATAGGTAACGGTACGCGTCAGACCTGGTGCAGATGCCATTTCCGCATCATCCACATGATACTGGCGGGCACCTGCTGAGAGACGGACCGTCCTCTCTGACGATGAGTTATCAGGTCGGCTATCAGAGGTACTGTCACTAGAGCATGCCTCCAGTAACAATCCGCTCATCAGACAGAGCAGCAATCCGAGATAATATGTCGCAGTCTGTATCTTATTCATCTTCTTTACCAATTATACACTTCATGTTCACCGGTCTGACCAGGTTGCCATTTGTGGACGACAGCCTCAACAACATCGAACAGGCGCAACTTGTCGCTACGTAGGTTAGGCAATGCATTATAAGCCGTCTTAAGGCTACCTATTGTCAGGTTGACCACCGTCATGTGGCCACGAGTCATGACACGTTTTCCTATCTCTCCAGTGCCTGGGGGTACCACACTGGCCAACATATAGAATTTTGTGCCAGGGTGTATTACACCATTTTCGCTGGTGAATGCTGTGGTGCGATTATTCTCAAATTCCAGCACAACCTTCAATGACACATCGTCCTTGGTCTGCAGACCGAGGGTATAGACAGCCTTTGACTGTTCGCCTTTCAGATAGACACCCTCGTCCTTGATTTGCTTATCATAAATCAGGTATTCATCCTCTTCTTGATTGGTTGGATCATCAGGCTCAAAAAAACAATTCTGCTTTACCTGACTGCCAACAATAACGGCTGTTAGAGGGAAAGTGTTATCACCTAAAGTGATAGGTTGAGAACTATAATCTCCTATCGTTCCACTGCTGGCCTTGACATGAATTTCCATTCCTGCCACACCATAGCTCAGGGGGTTCTTAATAGCGACAGATTGGGTGGTTGAAGCAACGACGTCACCATCCGTATATTGTGAGACTACTGTTGACCATTCATTGCCATAATGAGTTGATTGACTGGCATTTGAAGTCACAATACGACTGTTGGCATAGAAATAGCGCTCTGCCGGATAGGCATAATCGGGGAATGATTCGTAAGCAAACTTTGTACCATCCCACTTAATCACAGCACTTCCGTCGGGTAATGTGCCTGGATAATCTGAGAAGTCTTTGAAGCCTGTTACCTCATTATCAATCACTGTAACATAGGCAGTGTTAAGTATAGCATCCTTAATATCACTGCCACCAACAACAATGCTCCCTGCCTTATTATACCATTCTTTAACATAGGCGATGATATTCTTACTCGAGCCCGCCAATGGTGACGCCGAGTTGACAAAGTTGTTAAACTCCGCGCTAGCTTCATCCGATTCTTTCCATCCATTAGATAGAGCAATGCTATTCATATAAGCAACAATCTTTGCTGAGGGAGATGACTCTGAGTCAGATGGCTTTTCGATACGTGTCAATGTAAACTTGGAGGCAAGTCCTGAACCTGTAGCATTAAGGCTACCATGATTAGTCGCAGAATAATCACCTGCATGCTTTGCCTTCGCATAGCAAAGGAAAGCATTGACACCGATGTTCAGCTTTTGGTCGCTGATAAGATAGTGTTTCTCATAGTTCGGAAAATCCGTAAGAGCATTCATCGCAGGGGTATCAGTCTTCCTGATACTATCTTGATCAGATGGAACCATAAAAGGAAGAACACTCCAACCGTCTATATCCAAAGGCGTAGGATTCACTGTAGGATTCACCACATCGTATGCCATTCGCGTTTGGCCATTCGTTGCAGACACGCTTAACGCCAAGTCGACAGCGACACGACCATCATTGACGACTGGAGGTTGTGGGTCGTCTCTGTCGATTGTCGCCTCACCTGAAGTGCATCCTAGCAGACCAAGAACTGCCAGCATAATGCACACACGCGAACCTATTATATATATATAGCGTTTTCTCAAATCCTTTTTCGTTTATTAAAACTCTGGGTCATAATGACCAGCATCGTTCCAGTTGAGCGTTACATTGACACCCAGCGTGACATCGGCTGTTTCGGCCGACCCGTCGGGCTCAAGTTTGACATGCACCACCTGCACCTGTTCGGCAGGCAGTGGCTTGTAAGATCGTATCACGTTGCGCGTCACAGTGCCTTTGGCGGTCTTGATGTAGAGGTGGTAATCCCAAAGACCTGGGGCAAGACCATCTGTGGCAGCCCGCTGAGGAGCACCGACTGGGATGACCAGCTGGTCGTGAGACGGGAAGTTCACCGTACAGAAACAAGCATACTTCTTGTCGGCCACCTCGATAGGATTAGCCTTCACAATGGGGGAAACGGCATCGAAGACATAAGTACTGTCGGCCATCTGGAAACCATTGGCAAAGCCCGTGGCATATACTTTGATGTCTTGGACATGGCTGTCTAACGTGTCAATCACCAATACCGTAGCGGAGTTGGCCATATAGAGATGGACGTTGAAGGTCTGATCGATGCTGTCCTTGATGTCCATATCATAGCGGGCAGTGAAGAGACCTGTGGTATGCGAAGGTATCGTGTCAAGCGGCAACTGCACCAGACGCGCCGTATGGCACAGTTCGGTGTTACGGGCTTCCACTCCTTGCTCCTGTAGGACATTGGCTGTCGCCAGATGCTGATAGTGACGGCGCGGAATGTTCAGCGTATAGGATTCCTCCTTACCGTTCATCTGGTGTAGGTCGTGTTCCAGACGAACGGAGTCGCCAGACACATCATAGAACGAGAGATCGACATCGTCGGCATAGTCGTGGAAGATATTTCCCAGATACATGGTCAGCGATGTAGTCAGCTCGACATTGGCCAGCAGTTCCAGATCAGTCTGAATCTGAGTCTGTACCTTTGTCTGGATGTTCGTCGTCAACTTAAGCTCGTAGTTCACATCAAATCCGCAGTCCGACATGTCTTCGTCGATGGTACTGCAAGCAGCAAAGAGCAACAAATTAGTAATTATGATGAACTGTTTGGCAAGCGTTGCCAAACGCATGTTTTTACATGCTAAGGTTTTAACAACCATAGCCAGTAAGTTTTTGATATGGGCATGCACTGTCATCATAACTACTAATTTCTAATTACTCATTTTTCTAGTTTCCTCCTAAGATAATATTGTTGAAGTCCAAACCGGTACTCCATTTGATATCTACAGACAGGCCTAGGGTCAGCGCACTGTAGCGCAGGTCGGGCACGGTCAAATAAGCGTACTTCAGCGAGTTCTCACCAATCACGAAATCGGCAGTGGTCATGAAGTCCTGAATGAAGACACGTTTAGCCTCGATGGTAGAACCATCTGCATTATAGGGAGGAATAGCCTTGTTTGCCGGCCATGTAAAGTCGCTAACCTTTGCTGGGTCAAGTTCACCGATAAGGTAGAACGTAGCACCATTGCGAATAACATTGTGAAGGCCAAAGAAATCCTTACCCGAGTTGTTGCGAAACTCCAAGGCTATATAAACTTTCTCCTGACCTGTAGGAGCTGTTGTATAGTTGTCAAATACCATTGTATAATTAGGTACTGACTTGGCTCCACTCTCCTGATAGGCAGGAATCTTGGCAGCATCTGATGGGATAGCCATATCGGTGACATATCCTTTTTCGGTGCCTTCGGTGGGCAGGAAGTTCCATCCAATATTTCTAGGCTGTCCACTGATGATAACATGTTCCAATTGGAAGGTTGTTGCATTTACAGCAATCCGGTTATCGGGCTCGTCGGTATCAGAGATTGTTGGGTCTTTGGCTGCCTGAATAGCGTGGTTATTATCTTTCAGCACATCCGTACCATAACGAACGGTTGTCTTCAGCAGCGCTGTGCCGTAATGCACATCGTTTTGCATGGCTACACTCTGAGTAGTTGAGGTAACATGAGCATTCTTCGTCCAGTCGGAACTCCACTGTGCATCGTTATTCCAGTTTGCCACACCATCCGGATAGGTGTCGGGCTTATGCTCCGAGTTAGACACGCGGATAGGACTATTGCCGAAATAGAGCATCTCTGCAGGATAGTAATAGCTGCGAACGGTAAATGCTTGACCACCTGCAGCGCTGGAATTGTAGTTCCATACGTAGCTGAACTGCTTCTTAGTGGTGTCAAACTGCAGATGAGTAGCTCCACCAGGCAGATGATACATGGAGGGGAAGTCACTCAAAGATAAATTTTTAGCCTTAATAGAAGCAAAATCAGAAGGTTTCGGGTCTGCCGTTTCAGGCCAAATATCTGCACCTAAAGCAGTAGCGACATGACTAACAGCCTTGAACTTCACACCCTTTACATTTGCTCCGTCTTTTGGAAGTGTTGTATAGGTGAAATAATCCAGAAGACGTTCATTGACAAGTTCTGCCATATATTTTGCAACGGTTTCGGCCTCGTTCAGTGGAGTAGCACAACGAACCTCGTTGATAACCGACCAAAGATCTTCCATAGTTGCCTCCAAAGCGATACCTGAACCAGCACGCAACTCACCAGCAGACTGCTTGATAGTTGTCATCTCACGATAAGCATCAGCCATTTTCTTCTCCAGCGGATAGAGCTCGTGGTTCACGTTATGGAATTTGTCATACGGGCTATAACCTTCACTATTGGCAAAGTCAGACCAAAACATGTGCGGATAGTCCGTCACAGAGACATCAATGCCGTAAGCAGGAATGTCAGGGTCGTTAGAGGGATGCTTGCTCTTGTCGATAGCCACATGGCGGTCGCCACTCATATTAGTATACATGATAGCAGTTAGTACACCAGCGAGCAAATCTTCCACACTCTTGAAGTCCTCTACATCTGCCTCCTGCATACGTCTGCCCAGCTGATAGTTGGCTTGCTGCAAGTTGGTACCATCACCTGGGTAATAATTATCCAGATGTCCGAAGACATCACTTGTTGTCAAACCTTTATTCATTTCCGCACTGCTGAGAGAACCAATTATAGCGCGACCATAGAACAACAAAGTATTGGTATTCAGCGGAAGCGAAGTCTCAATAATACGATTGGTGTGATCAGCATTGATGGTGTGAGGAGCCAAAATCTCAGCCAAGTCATAACGCTTGTCCATTTGACCATTGGTGGGAAGGGCAGCCAGATGTTTTCCATCATTGCCAGCTTGCTTATAAGAGAATATCACACAATCGTTGATACCGCGGAAGTCTTCTGTCTGCGTAGCCTGTGTGGCTGCTGAGGACTGACGTGTCGTACCCGTACTGGTTGACACGTTGAACACGAACTTGGCCTTTACCTCGTTCGTCGCTGGGTCATAGTTAGGATTGTTAGGAACATCTGCCACTTCTTCGCTAGACGATGAGCAGGCCGTGAATCCTACAGCTCCTGTCAGTGCTATCGCACTTATCAGGGCTAATTGCTGGATCTTTTTCATATATCTTTGTTTTTATCTTCTAATTATTCGATGGTAATATCAAATGGAATACCTGTCTTCCATGTCAAATCAACCGACAAGCCAATCTCTAATGACGGTGTACGAAGGTCAGGAAGCGTGTGATAAGCGTTCTTAAAGCTTTGGACAGTAAATTTAGCTGTGGTAACATAGTCCTGAACAAAAGCCTTCTTAATAGCATTGTCTGTACCTACATACTTCTGTTGGGTGTTATCGAACGGCTTCAACGTACCAAGCAGATAGAAGCGAGTGCCCGGGTAGATAAGTTCGTTATCTTTGCCAACAATAATCTGATTGCCCGCATTTTCAAATTCGATAGCAATGGGCACATTGGCGGCATCATCTTCCAGCGATGTTGCATCAACAGTCTGTAGCACCAGTGTATGGGTAGGAGTTGTTGGTGATGTTCCTGGATAGAGTGTGGCTCCAGTGGGCATTTGACTATCATAGATGGTCTTTGGTGCAGCAGAAGCATTTGTCTCGAAGTTATACTTCACAGCTTTCTGGTTGCCTACAAGGATACCCTTAATCGGGAAATATGCGCCAGCTGTTCCTAACGAAATTTCTACATTTTTATTGTCTCTGAGTATGATAGCACCACCTTCCGACTGTACAGTGACATCAAGACGACCTACAGCATACTGTACCTCGTCGCGAATGGCAATAGAACGTGTATTAGATTGCACCGTTGCACTTTCGTCATTTCTATCAGTATATGCTTTAACTATGTCTGCCCAACTTTTGGTATCGGTATAAAGACCTGACATGGATGCAGGCACAGCCCATATATCACTGAGTCCGTAGTAGTAGAGTGAAGCAGGATAAGTATAATCTGTGAGGGCACTAATATTCAAGCCGACATTACTTGTAGCCACCACATCGAATGCTTTTGTAGTAGTATTCCAATTAATCTGTGCTGCTCCATCGGGCAGGAATATGTTACGTGGATAGGTATAGGTACTGGTGAAAACTAGTTCACCCGTAGTTGTACCACTCTTTTCTGCCACAGTAATCGTTTTCGCAGATGCTCCTGAAGGTGTATAACCAGCGAGAATAACATCCTTGATGGCTGAAGAAAGTGCATCGGTGTTTTTATATAATGAAGTATAAACAGCCTGAACAACAGCTTTCATACTTGCATAAGAACCTGCCTTGAGGTTTGTAAAGTTAGGAAAATAGGTAAGCATAGTTTCGTCACCTGAAGTTACCTTAGCAATATTCGTAAGGTAAGCAGCAATTGCTTCAGCCTGAGAATGAACCGTCTCTGTAGTAATATCAGTCAACGAAAAGCTAATCGCGTCAAGCGTAGTACCACTTGGAGCGACGCTCTTCACCAAGGAGCCATTGGTAGCAGGGATGTTTTCGGCAGGAGCATCAATGGCCTTACCATAAAACATGAATGCCCTCGTGCCAATCGCAATCTCGATGTCTTTGTACAAATGTGAGTTGCTCGTACCATAGAGTGCACCTGTTGCGTCGATAGTATTTGCCATTGTACTACTACTTGCACCATATTTACCCGTTACTGTACCAGCGGTAAGATTAATAGAACTAGGAATCGAGCTTGATCCATTTATATTACTCTTAGCGGCTTTGAACGGCATAAGTTCAATACCTGTGATTCCACGGAATACAGGTGTGGATTGTCCTTGTACAATCTCTGTGCTCTGACGAGTGGTTCCGCTCATCTGTTTCGGGAACGAGATGGTGAAATCGGCCTTCACCACTCCATTTCCTTCTTCCTCAGCACTCGACAAATCGTTATCGCTACTGCAGGCAGTAAAACTTAGCATTGTAGCGAAGAGTGCTGCAAACACCATTAAATACTTTTTCATCTTATTCATAATTGCAATTATTTATTTTCTCGTTTATTGATTTTCTAACTGATTGAGATTGTTCTGAGCATCCTTGTTGCCGTTGGCTGCAGCACGGCGGAAGCAGCTGAGGGCTTCGTCTTTCTGGCCGTTGAGCCAGAGAGCGACACCCAAGGCGTTCTGGGCGCGCTCATCGTTGCGAACAGTCTGCAACAGGCGGAGGGCCTCGCGATGACAGTCGCCACAGTCGGTAGTCAGCAGTTCGCTGGCCTCGTTGATAGTGGCTGCCGCCTTATCGGGCACATAGTCGAAGTAGATACGGATATAACCGGAGTTGCGCTGATCTTTCAGGATGTGCTGCTGGATGTATTTCCACGTCTTACCACCATTGAGGCTACGCAGTTTGCGCTCCTTGGCGATGTCGTCGGACTCATTGTCGATGATGGCGATGGCCTTGCGGAGGGATGATTCGACGGCAGAACCGTCGAGCACTGGACCTGAGGCGAGGTCGTTGAGATGGTCACGGAACTCAGCCCATGCCTCGCCACCGCCAACGGTCTCAAAGAGTGAGTCGGGAACGGTGACTTCCTGTTGAATATATTTCTGCAAAGCCAAGGCGCGGTTCTGGGCCAAGCGCTCATTGCCAGCGGGGTTGCCTTCGATAGAGGCAAGACCGATGATTTGTACCTTCTTGACGCTGCTGGCGCTATCGGACATAATCTGGCGGGTGATGTCGACGATGCGGTCCATCACACGCTGGTTGTCACGATAATTGGCATTGAGCAGCGACTTGCCCAGGTCGAAATGAACAAAGAGAGCATCTTTCTCCTTACGAAGGATGCGGGTACGGTCGTAAGGACGGTAGTTGGAGATATGCTGCACCACAGGATTCTCCTGCTGCAACTGACCGGCACGTCCCTTGAAATCTGCCACTTTTGATAAAACAGGGACGAAAGGCTTCTCGACAACGGCTGCTGTTACAGGTGCCTCGACGACGGGCTGCAGCTGAAGAACAGGCTCTTCCATCTGACGGGGACGACCTGGGATGTTAAAGACGATGTTCAGTCCGGCCTGAGGTATTACGGCGACTTTCTTCTCGGTGCCAAGTTTCGAACCACAGTGTGCACACTCATAGCGGTCGTACTTATTATAACCAACGGCAGCACCGATGAATGCCTCAAAATTCCAATGACGACCCAACGGCCAGGAATAGCCGTAAAAAGCACCAATTCCAACGAAGTCGCCTTGCTGGCGCTCGTCACGAACGGACTTCCAGAAACCCAATGGGAAGGTGATGGAACCTACGTTGTAATGGGCATAGATAGCATTGAAACCAAAGAAATGATGAACATTCACCGAATCAGTCCAATAACGCAAATCAGGCGAAATCAACAGATGCTTGTATTTACGCGTTGCCTGATCGTCGGTAGGCCAAGGACGATAGCCAGCCGTCAAGCCCAATGACCAGTGGGGCGACAAACGAACACCCAGACGAAGGTTTGGCGTCAGCGTGGCATCGTAGAGCAGGTTGTTGCTAAGTGTCAACTGTTGGGCTGACACGGAATTCGTAACGAACAGAAGCAGTACGAATAGTGATTTGAAATAATTTAGTTTCAATTTCATACTTTTGCTAGCAATCTTAATGACTTTTTAGGTCAATTGATGTTGCAAAAGTACAAAAATTCGTTAATACTAATATTATAAATACGCGCAATTATTTATCAAAACGTCCTTTAACATTTTCATTTTGTCCAAAATATTACCATTTTATCCAAATAATTATCATTTGGTCTTATTTAGGGGGGGTAATTTTTCTAAGGATTTGCGGTATTCCGAAGGAGTAAGGTCGTAGCTTTCACGGAAGTTTCGGATAAACGTAGTAGGGCTCTTCATACCACAAGCCTCGGCAATGGCAGCCAGGGTATATTCAGGGTGTTCCTTCATCAGTTGTACGGCATATTCCATGCGCTTACCATTCAAATAGCCCGTGACGTTCGTGCCCGTATAGCGCTGGATTATCGAGGGGAGGTTATTCTTGTCAACACCCATGAAACGCATAAGTTCATCGCGTCCGAAATTGGGATTACGGAAGAGCTCTTCCTTCATAATCTGGTGGTCCACCGCCTCGAAACGAAGCTTGTCAGGATCAGTCTCCTCCTCTTTTTGTTCGGTTTCATCGGCATTCTTTTCTTTCATTTGCTGCTTTAACATATGGTCGCGATAGTACATCAACTTATGAATGGTTTGTGTCATTGCCTTGTTTCGACGATGCTGTAAACGGTCGTGAATGATTAAGCCTCCACCAATAAGCAACAAGAAAATAACTCCCGCTATCAAGATAACGATAAACAGATTGTGACGAGAGAGCTGATGCTCCTGCATCACAGCCTCTCGGACGGTGGTGATGAGGGCTTGCGAGTATTGCTTGCCCAAAGTATCGTTTATCAATTCGGATTCCTTATAAGATTTGGCAGCCTCCTGGTATCTTTCCAATCCCATCAGCGCCTCGGCCTCATCCCTAAGAATCATATGCATTAGCAGGCCACATGTGTCACCATCCTCGCGCATCTTCTTCTTGGCATATTGAGCAACATCTAATATCTCTTGCCACATCTGGTGCTGACGGAGATAGGGAATCAAATCGGGCTGCACGATGACATCAGAAACACCTAATCGTTGACTGGCAGCATAACATGAATCTGCTTCGGCCGCACGTCCTTCAGCGGTCAACAGATTCGTGCGAATGGCATAAGCACGGTAAAGAGCGAGCTGTCTGTCCTGTTCTGACGATTGAATCTGGCGAGCAACCTCTTCCTCCAGTTCCGACATTTGCAAGGCATCTGCATAAAGACCATCACGAGTATACATACGGGCCAAAGCACCATAGAAAAGAGCCAGTTCCTTTTCCTTCTGTGGACAATGGCTTTTTTTCAGCAGTTCAAGTGATTTCAGGCAAAGCGCATAGCCTGCATCTTTGCTGCCCTGATAGTGCATGTGCTTACCCTTCATAAAATCGGACATAGCCACATAGGCATCCTGACCTTTCGCCTTCGCCAAGTCGCGCAACTTGATATTAGCCTGCACCAACTGTTTGCCGTCGCCAACAATATCGTAACACTCAATCAGATTCTTAAGCAGTCGTAACTGGATATCGGCACTATCCTTGATAGCGGGGTCCGCATACGCTTTCTCATAGCAGGAAAGGGCATGGCGAAACATACGGTCATGCCCGTAGC
>JAEEGG010022029.1_pt1 | contig 12595 bp, 8 predicted proteins | sample 9134161 | NCBI WGS metagenome assembly JAEEGG01 (sample SAMN16246543, study PRJNA631951) | gut metagenome | biome: gut microbiome; feature: rumen; material: CR-attached | host: Bos | place: Iran: Karaj | collected 2018-10
GAGGTCTTCGAGGACTAATCTCCATCTTTACTGCAACACTGTTGCAGCATAGGGATACATATAATAAAGCCCCCGCTCATGGGTGGGGGCTTACTTACGGGAATAGCTCAGTTGGTAGAGCATCGGTCTCCAAAACCGAGGGTCGTGGGTTCGAGTCCTCCTTCCCGTGCTGAAAAGATTGAAAAGAAAGATGTTTAAGAAGTTTATCAATTACTGCAAGGCTTGCTACGACGAGCTTGCCCATAAGACGACATGGCCGACGCGCTCTGAGCTTACTCACAGCGCTGTCGTTGTTTTGTCTGCCTCCCTGGTGATTGCCTTGGTGGTCTGGGCTATGGACAGTGTGTTCAAGTTTGTGATGACTGGTATCTATTCGCTTGGAATGTAATCCAGTAAGAATTAGGAAGAGAGATGGCAGAGACAGGAATGAAGTGGTACGTGCTTCGCGCCGTTAGCGGAAAGGAGGCAAAGGTCAAGGAGTATCTGGAGGCTTTGATGAAGCATGACCCGATACTGGAGGCCAATGTCAGCCAGATCCTGTTACCTACCGAGAAATATGCCCAACTGCGTAATGGTAAGCGCGTGGTCAAGGAGAAGCTTTTCCTTCCCGGCTATGTGTTGGTTGAGGCAAACCTTCAAGGCGAGGTAGCGCATACACTGCGCTTTACACCAAATGTCCTTGGTTTCCTGGGTGGTATGGATAATCCCACACCAGTGCGTCAGGCGGACATCAACCGTATTCTTGGTTCTGCTGAGGAGACGGCTATTCGTTCTGAGGAGATTAGCATCCCCTACAACGTTGATGATTCTGTCAAGGTTACTGATGGCCCTTTCAGTGGTTTTACCGGTATCATCGAGGAGGTGAACGCCGAGAAACACAAGTTGAAGGTGAATGTGAAGATTTTCGGTCGCAAGACTCCGCTCGAACTCTCTTTCAATCAGGTAGAAAAAGAATAAGGTGTAATTTGTTACGGTACGCCTCATTCTCTATATACGGTCCGGGAGGCTTCCACTCCTGTGGCTTATATAACAAACAATTATTATTAAAAAACAGAAATGGCTAAAGAAGTTGCTGGATTAATCAAATTACAGATTAAAGGTGGCGCTGCGAATCCCTCACCCCCCGTCGGCCCGGCTCTCGGTTCGAAGGGTATCAACATTATGGGATTCTGCAAAGAGTTCAACGCCAGAACCCAGGATAAGGCAGGTAAGATTCTTCCTGTTGTTATCACCTACTATGCTGACAAGTCATTCAGTTTTGTTATCAAGACTCCTCCCGCAGCTGTTCAGCTGTTGGAAGCAGCCAAGGCCAAGGGCGGCTCTTCTGAGCCCAACCGTAAGAAGGTGGCCAGCGTTACCTGGGATCAGGTGCGTGCCATCGCTGAGGATAAGATGGCCGATTTGAACTGCTTTACCGTGGAGTCTGCCATGAAACTGATTGCTGGTACGGCACGTAGCATGGGTATCACTGTAAAAGGGGACTTCCCTGGTAAATAACAAATAACTTCAATTAAGACAATGAGTAAACTGACAAAAAATCAAAAGTTGGTAGCTGATAAGGTTGAAGCAGGGAAAGCCTACACGTTGAAGGAAGCCGCAGCGCTGGTGAAGGAAATCACCACCACCAAGTTTGAGGCTTCAGTTGATATTGATGTACGCTTGGGCGTTGACCCGCGTAAGGCTAACCAGATGGTTCGTGGCGTTGTGTCGCTGCCGAACGGTACTGGTAAGGTCACTCGCGTGCTCGCTCTCTGTACTCCTGATCAGGAGGCTGCCGCTAAGGATGCCGGTGCCGACTATGTTGGTCTCGACGAGTATATCGAGAAGATCAAGGGCGGTTGGACCGATGTTGATGTGATCATCACAATGCCGTCGTGCATGGGTAAGCTGGGTCCCCTCGGCCGAATCCTCGGTCCCCGTGGCCTGATGCCAAACCCCAAGAGCGGTACTGTGACTATGGATATTGCTAAGGCTGTGAAGGAAGTGAAGCAGGGTAAGATTGACTTCAAGGTTGATAAGACCGGTATTGTGCATGCTTCGATTGGCAAGGTGACTTTCTCTCCCGAGAAGATCTACGAGAATGCCAAGGAGTTCATCGCTACTATTATCAAGCTGAAGCCCGCTGCTGCAAAGGGTACGTATGTGAAGAGTATCTTCCTCTCAAGCACGATGAGTATAGGTATCAAGGTAGATCCTAAATCAGTTGAATAACTCGTTAAAAGATTAGACAAATGAAAAAGGAATTAAAAGATACTATCATCGTCGAATTGGGTGAGATGCTCAAGGAGTATCCTCATTTCTATCTGGTTGACCTGACCGGTATGAATGCCGGGCAGACGAGCGAGCTTCGCCGCAACTGTTTCAAGAACGATATCAAGCTGCTGGTCGTTAAGAACAAGCTCCTGCATAAGGCTTTTGAGAATGCTGAGTTAGACTATACGGCTCTTTATGACTGCCTGAAGGGAAACACCGCCTTGATGTTCACACAGGTGGCTAATGCTCCCGCCAAGCTGCTGAAGGACTATAAGACCAAGAAGCAGGAAGTTCCCGGTTTGAAGGGTGCCTTCGCTGAGGAGAGCTTCTTTGTCGGAGCCGACAAGCTGGATGAGCTGGTGGCCATCAAGAGCAAGAACGAACTGATTGCCGACGTCGTGGCTCTGCTGCAGTCGCCTATCAAGAACGTTATGTCTGGACTGAATGCCGGTGGCAAGATCCATGGCCTGCTTGACGCTATCGCTGAGCGTAACAAATAATAAGCGACCTGTAAAGGGAAAAAACAAATAGGTAATAAAGTAAAAACAATTAAAAATTTAAATAGAAATGGCAGATATTAAAGCTATTGCTGAGCAGTTGGTCAATCTGACTGTGAAGGAAGTTAACGAGTTGGCAACTGTCCTGAAGGACGAGTATGGTATTGAGCCCGCTGCTGCAGCTGTGGCAGTGGCAGCCGGTCCCGCTGCCGGTCCCGCTGAGGCCGCAGAGGAGAAGACCTCTTTCGACGTGGTGCTGAAGTCGGCAGGTGCCGCTAAGCTCCAGGTGGTGAAGGCCGTGAAGGAAGCTTGTGGTCTTGGCCTGAAGGAGGCTAAGGACCTGGTTGACGGTGCTCCCGCTACCATCAAGGAAGGCCTGTCGAAGGACGAGGCTGAGAACCTGAAGAAGACCATCGAGGCCGCTGGTGCCGAGGTTGAGCTGAAGTAATTCAGGACAAGGCTATAGCATTCGGTTAGGAACTCTCCAGTAGAGGGTTCCTGACCTTTTTCGTCTTCTTACCTTCTATCGTCATCAAACTTCTTCTAATAATATAAATATGTCAAAAGTAGTAGACAACAGAGTAAACTTTGGCAGCGTCAAGAATCCGATGCCCCTGCCAGACTTCCTCGATGTGCAGTTAAAGTCGTTTCAAGACTTCCTGCAGTTAGACACTCCGCCTGAGGAACGCAAGAACGACGGCCTGTATAAGGTGTTCTCCGAGAACTTCCCTATCACCGACACACGTAATAACTTCGTTCTCGAGTTCCTGGATTACTATATCGACCCGCCCCGCTACACCATTGAAGAGTGCCTGGAGCGCGGCCTTACTTATAGCGTACCCCTGAAGGCCAAGCTGAAACTATATTGCACGGATCCTGACCACGAGGACTTCGACACCACCATCCAGGATGTCTTCCTGGGGCCCATCCCCTATATGACAGCCAACGGCACCTTCGTCATCAACGGCGCAGAGCGCGTCGTCGTGTCGCAGCTGCACCGTTCGCCGGGCGTGTTTTTCGGCCAGAGTGTACATGCCAACGGCACGTTGCTCTACTCGGCACGTATCATCCCGTTCAAAGGTTCGTGGATTGAGTTTGCCACCGACATCAACAACGTCATGTATGCCTACATCGACCGTAAGAAGAAGTTGCCTGTCACCACGTTGCTCCGTGCCATCGGTTTTGAGAACGACAAGGACATCCTTCAGATTTTCGACCTCGCCGAGGAGGTGAAGGTCAACAAGAAGTCGCTGAAGGAAGTGCTGGGCTGCAAGCTCGCTGCCCGCGTGCTGAAGAGCTGGAACGAGGACTTCGTCGATGAGGATACGGGTGAAGTTGTCTCCATCGAGCGTAATGATGTCATCATGGAGCGTGAGACCGAGATTACGGAGGACAACATGATGACCATTCTCGAGAGTGGCGCCCAGACGATTCTAGTGCATAAGGACGAGGCCATTGCTCAGGACTACAGCATCATCTTCAACACGCTGGCCAAAGACCCCAGTAACTCGGAGAAAGAGGCTGTGCTCTACATCTACCGCCAGCTGCGCAATGCCGATCCTGCCGACGATGCCAGCGCCCGTGAGGTCATACAGAACCTCTTCTTCTCAGACAAGCGCTATGACCTGGGTGATGTGGGCCGCTACCGCATCAACAAGAAGCTGGGCCTTGAGACCGGCATGGAGGTTCGCGTGCTGACGAAGGAAGATATTATTGAGATTATCAAGTATCTTATCCAGCTGATTAACTCAAAGGCTGCCGTCGATGACATCGACCACTTGTCAAACCGCCGTGTGCGTACTGTTGGTGAGCAGTTGTCGAACCAGTTCTCCATTGGTCTGGCTCGCATGAGCCGCACCATTCGCGAGCGCATGAACGTCCGCGACAACGAGGTGTTCCAACCCACCGACCTCATCAATGCAAAGACCATATCGAGCGTCATCAACTCGTTCTTCGGAACGAACCCGCTGTCGCAGTTCATGGACCAGACGAATCCCCTGGCCGAGGTGACCCACAAGCGTCGTCTCTCTGCCCTGGGTCCTGGCGGCTTGTCGCGCGAGCGTGCCGGCTTTGAGGTGCGCGACGTACACTATACCCACTATGGCCGTCTCTGCCCGATTGAGAGCCCTGAAGGCCCGAACATCGGCCTTATCTCCTCGCTCTGCGTCTATGCCAAGATCAATGAGCTGGGCTTTATCCAGACTCCCTACCGCAAGGTGGAGGGCGGCATTGCCAACCTCAATAACGATGAGATTGTCTATCTCACGGCAGAAGACGAGGCCAACTATGTCATCGGCCAGGGCAATGCTCCGCTGAACGACGACGGAACATTCATCCGCCCGGTTGTGAAATGCCGTCAGGATGCCGACTTCCCTGTGGTTCCTCCCAGCCAGGTGAACCTCATGGATGTGTCGCCCCAGCAGATTGCCTCTATCGCCGCTTCGCTGATTCCCTTCCTGGAGCACGACGATGCCCACCGCGCACTCATGGGGTCGAACATGATGCGCCAGGCTGTGCCCCTGCTTCACAACGAGGCTCCCATCGTGGGCACCGGCATCGAGCGCCAGGTGTGTAAGGACAGCCGCACCATGATTACGGCTGAGGGCGACGGCGTTATCGAGTATGTCGATGCTACCACCATCCGTATCCTTTACGACCGTACCGAAGACGAGGAGTTTGTCAGCTTCGAGCCTGCCCTGAAGGAATACCGCATTCCGAAGTTCCGCCGCACCAACCAGAATATGACCATCGACCTGCGTCCCATTTGCGACAAGGGTCAGCGTGTGAAGAAGGGTGACATCCTTACCGAGGGCTATGCCACAGAGAATGGCGAGCTGGCCCTGGGCCGCAACCTCCTGGTGGCCTATATGCCTTGGAAGGGTTACAACTATGAGGATGCCATTGTGCTCAACGAGCGTGTGGTGCGTGAGGATATCCTCACCTCGGTCCATGTCGACGAGTACTCGCTCGACGTGCGTGAGACGAAGCGTGGTGTCGAGGAGTTCACCTCCGATATTCCCAACGTCAGCGAGGAAGCCACCAAGGATCTTGACGAGAACGGTGTCATCCGTGTGGGTGCCCGTGTGGAGCCTGGCGACATCCTTATCGGTAAGATTTCGCCGAAAGGCGAGAGCGACCCCTCGCCCGAGGAGAAGCTGCTCCGTGCCATCTTCGGCGACAAGGCCGGCGACGTGAAGGACTCCTCGCTGAAGGCCAACCCCTCGCTGACGGGTGTCATCATCGACAAGAAGCTCTTTGCCCGTGCCATCAAGACACGTCAGACGAAGCTTCAGGACAAAGCCATCCTTGCCAAGATTGACGAGGAGTACGAGGCCAAGGTCGACGACCTGAAGGACATCCTGGTCGACAAGCTGGCACAGCTCACGAAGGGCAAGACATCGCAGGGCGTGAAGGACTATACGGGCGCCGAGGTCATCTCGAAGGGTTCCAAGTTCACCATGACCGTGCTGCGTAATCTGGAGTATGGCGACGTACAGACCAACAACTGGACTGTAGATGAGCACAAGAACATGCTCATTGCCAAGCTCATCATTAATTATATGAAGAAATACAAGCTGCTCGATGCCGAGATGAAGCGCCGCAAGTTCGCCATCACCATTGGCGACGAGCTGCCCTCTGGCATCCTGCAGATGGCCAAGGTCTATGTGGCCAAGAAGCGTAAGATTGGCGTTGGCGACAAGCTCGCCGGCCGCCATGGCAACAAGGGCATCGTGTCGAAAGTGGTGCGTCAGGAAGACATGCCGTTCCTGGAGGACGGTCGTCCCGTTGACCTGGTGCTCAACCCGCTGGGCGTGCCCTCGCGTATGAACCTCGGACAGATTTTCGAGGCCATCCTCGGTGCTGCCGGCAAGCGCATGGGCGTGAAGTTTGCCACGCCAATCTTTGATGGTGCCAAGCTCGACGACCTGGCTGAATGGACCGACAAGGCCGGTCTGCCGCGCCTCTGCTCCACCCACCTCTACGACGGTGAGACGGGCGAGAAGTTCGACCAGCCAGCCACGGTGGGTATTACCTACTTCCTCAAGCTCGGACACATGGTTGAGGACAAGATGCACGCCCGTTCCATCGGCCCGTACAGCCTCATCACCCAGCAGCCCCTTGGCGGTAAGGCCCAGTTCGGCGGCCAGCGTTTCGGTGAGATGGAGGTCTGGGCCCTGGAGGCATTCGGTGCCAGCCATGTGCTGCAGGAGATTCTTACTATCAAGTCTGATGATACCGTGGGCCGCTCCAAGGCTTACGAGGCCATCGTCAAGGGCGAGCCGATGCCCACGCCGGGCATCCCCGAGTCGCTCAACGTGCTGCTCCATGAGCTGCGCGGCCTCGGCCTGAGCGTCACACTTGACTAGTCTTAATTTTACTCCTTCTAACCACTAAAAAGAAAAGATATGGCTTTCAAGAAAGATACAAAGACAAAGAGTAATTTTACTAAAATTACCATCGGACTTGCTTCTCCAGAGGAAATCCTCGAGAACTCTTTCGGCGAGGTGACCAAGCCGGAGACCATCAACTACCGCACTTACAAGCCTGAGCGCGACGGTCTGTTCTGCGAGCGCATCTTCGGCCCCACGAAGGACTATGAGTGCGCCTGCGGCAAGTACAAGCGCATCCGCTACAAGGGCATCGTCTGCGACCGTTGTGGTGTCGAGGTGACCGAGAAAAAGGTGCGCCGCGAGCGTAGCGGCCACATCGAGCTGGTCGTCCCTGTGGCCCACATCTGGTATTTCCGCTCGCTGCCCAACAAGATTGGCTATCTGCTGGGCCTGCCCACCAAGAAGCTCGATGCCATCATCTACTACGAGCGCTACGTCGTCATCCAGCCCGGTCCCATGGAGGGACGCAAGAATGCCGACGGCGAGCCCATGCTCGGCTCGCAGAAGTTCGACCTGCTCTCTGAGGAGGAATACAACGAGATTGTCGACAACCAGCTCTCCGAGGACAACTACTATCTGGAGGACAGCGATCCCAACAAGTTCGTGGCCAAGATGGGTGCCGAGGCCGTCTATGAGTTGTTGCAGCAGCTCGACCTCGACTCGCTGAGCTATGAGCTGCGCGACCGTGCCAACACCGACTCGTCGCAGCAGCGCAAGAACGAGGCCCTGAAGCGCCTGCAGGTGGTCGAGGCTTTCCGCCAGAGTGTGGAGAAAGGCATCAACAAGCCCGAGTGGATGATTATGAAGATTCTGCCCGTCACGCCTCCCGAGCTGCGCCCGCTGGTGCCGCTGGATGGCGGCCGTTTCGCCACCTCCGACCTGAACGACCTCTACCGTCGTGTCATCATCCGCAACAACCGTCTGAAGCGCCTCATGGAGATTCACGCTCCCGAGGTGATTCTCCGCAACGAGAAGCGCATGCTCCAGGAGGCTGTCGACTCGCTCTTCGACAACTCGCGCAAGTCGTCGGCTGTGAAGAGCGACAGCAACCGCCCGCTGAAGTCGCTCAGCGACTCGCTGAAGGGTAAGCAGGGCCGTTTCCGTCAGAATCTGCTCGGTAAGCGTGTCGACTACTCCGCCCGTTCGGTCATCGTTGTCGGCCCCGAGCTGAAGATGGGTGAGTGCGGCCTGCCCACGCTGATGGCCGCCGAGCTTTACAAGCCGTTCATCATCCGCAAGCTCATCGAGCGCGGCATCGTGAAGACGGTGAAGTCGGCCAAGAAGATTGTCGACCGCCGCGAACCCGTCATCTGGGACATCCTGGAGAATGTGATGAAGGGTCATCCCGTGCTCCTCAACCGTGCTCCTACGCTTCACCGTCTGGGTATCCAGGCTTTCCAGCCCAAGCTCATCGAGGGTAAGGCCATCCAGCTGCACCCCCTGGCTTGTACCGCCTTCAACGCCGACTTCGACGGCGACCAGATGGCTGTTCACCTCCCCCTCAGCAACGAGGCTATCCTTGAGGCCCAGCTGCTCATGCTGCAGAGCCACAACATCCTGAACCCTGCCAATGGCGCGCCTATCACCGTGCCCTCGCAGGACATGGTGCTCGGCCTCTATTATATCACGAAGATCCGTCCGGGTGCCAAGGGTGAGGGACTGTCGTTTTACGGCCCCGAAGAGGCCATCATTGCCCACAACGAGGGCAAGTGCGACCTCCACGCACAGGTGAAGGTCATTGTCGACGATATCGTCGACGGCCACAAGGTGCGCCATCAGGTGGAGACCTCCGTCGGGCGTGTCATCGTCAACGGCATCGTGCCGCCCGAGGTTGGCTATGTCAACACGGTCATCTCGAAGAAGTCACTGCGTGACATCATTGCCGACGTCATCAAGAACGTGGGCTTCGCCGAGGCTTGTGAGTTCCTCGACGGCATCAAGAACCTCGGTTACCGCATGGCCTATCTGGCCGGTCTGTCGTTCAACCTCGACGATATCATCATCCCGAAGGAGAAAGCCGAGCTGATCAAGAAGGGTAACGAGGAAGTCCGTCAGATTACCGACAACTACAACATGGGCTTCATCACCGACAACGAGCGTTACAACCAGGTCATCGATACCTGGACCCACGTCAACAACGACATCGGTAACATCCTGCTGAAGCAGATGACCGAGGCTGACCAGGGCTTCAACGCCGTGTTCATGATGCTCGACTCTGGTGCCCGTGGTTCGAAGGACCAGATCAAGCAGCTCTCAGGTATCCGCGGTCTGATGGCCAAGCCTCAGAAGGCCGGTGCCGAGGGACACCAGATTATTGAGAACCCCATTCTGTCGAACTTCAAGGAGGGTATGTCCGTGCTGGAGTACTTCATCTCTACTCACGGTGCCCGTAAGGGTCTTGCCGACACCGCCATGAAGACGGCCGACGCCGGTTACCTGACCCGCCGACTGGTTGACGTCAGCCACGACGTGATTATCACCGAGGAAGACTGCGGCACCCTGCGTGGCCTCGTCTGCACCGCCCTGAAGAACGGCGACGAGATTATCTCAAGCCTGTCAGAGCGTATCCTCGGACGTGTCAGTGTCCACGATATTATTAACCCCAAGACGGGCGATGTTATCATCGAGGCCGGTGAGGAAATCACCGAGCCCATAGCCGAGGCCATTGAGAAGGCTGAGATTGAGAGTGTCGAAATCCGCTCGGTGCTGACCTGCGAGTCGAAGAAGGGCGTCTGCCGCAAGTGCTACGGACGTAACCTCGCTACCCGCCGCATGGTGCAGAAGGGTGAGGCCGTCGGCGTCATCGCTGCCCAGGCTATCGGTGAGCCGGGTACTCAGCTGACTCTCCGTACTTTCCACGCTGGTGGTGTGGCTGCCAACGCTGCTGCCAACGCCAGCATTGTCTGCAAGTACGAGCAGGCCAGGATTGAGATGGAGGAAGTGCGCACCGTACCTTACGACGAGGACGGACGCGAGTGCGAGATGGTAGTCAGCCGACTGGGCGAAATGCGCTTCGTCGACCCCAACACCAAGATTGTACTTTCTACGGTCAACGTGCCTTACGGTTCGTCACTCTATTACAAGAACAACGACGTGGTCAAGAAGGGCGAGAAGATTGCCCAGTGGGACCCGTTCAATGCTGTCATCGTGACCGAGTATGCCGGTACCTTGAAGTTCAACGACGTCGTCGAGGGTGGTACCTTCCGCGCCGAGACCGACGAAACCACAGGTCTGACCGAGAAGATTATCACCGAGTCGAAGGACAAGTCGAAGGTTCCTACCTGCGACATCATCGGAGCCGACGGCGAAAAGATTGGTACCTACAACTTCCCCGTGGGTGGTCACGTCGTCGTCGAGGACGGACAGACCGTCAAGACTGGTGAGACGCTGGTGAAGATTCCGCGTGCTGCCGCCAAGGGTGGTGACATCACCGCCGGTCTGCCCCGTGTCACCGAGCTGTTCGAGGCCCGCAACCCGTCCAACCCTGCCGTCGTCAGCGAAATCGACGGTGAGGTTACTATGGGTAAGGTAAAGCGCGGTAACCGCGAAATCATCGTCACCTCCAAGACGGGTGAGCAGCGCAAGTACCTCGTTTCGCTGTCGAAGCAGATTCTGGTACAGGAGCACGATGCTGTGCGTGCCGGAACACCGCTCTCCGACGGTGCTATCACGCCCAGCGACATCCTTGCCATCAAGGGCCCGACCGCCGTTCAGGAGTATATCGTCAACGAGGTACAGGACGTCTATCGTCTTCAGGGTATCAAGATCAACGACAAGCACTTCGAGATTATCGTCCGTCAGATGATGCGCAAGGTGCAGATCAACGATCCGGGCGACACCTCGTTCCTCGAGCAGGAAGTGGTCGACAAGCTCGACTTCGCCGAGGAGAACGACCGCATCTGGGGTAAGAAGTACGTCATCGACGCTGGCGACAGCACCGTGCTCAAGGCTGGTCAGATTGTCTCGGCTCGCAAGCTGCGCGACGAGAACTCGAGCCTGAAGCGCCGCGACCTGAAGACCGTTCAGGTGCGCGACACCGTGCCCGCCACTTCGACGCAGATCCTGCAGGGTATCACCCGTGCAGCCCTCCAGACCAAGAGCTTCATGTCTGCCGCTTCGTTCCAGGAGACCACCAAGGTGCTCAACGAAGCCGCCGTCAAGGGCAAGGTGGACTACCTCGAGGGCATGAAGGAGAACGTCATCTGCGGTCACCTCATCCCCGCCGGAACTGGTCTGCGCGAGTTCGACAAGATCATCGTAGGCAGCCGCGAGGACTATGAGCGCATGGAGGCCAACAAGAAGAACGTCCTCGACTTCTCCGAGAAAGAAACCGTCAGCGTAGAGGAGTAATCCTACGCTGCAACCATACAGAAAAGGCTGGAACCTGACAACCGGGTTCCAGCCTTTTTTTGCTTTCTGCTCATTTCTTCGATTTTTTCTTTTGTCGTTTCAGAAAGTTTCCTTATCTTTGCATTGTCTTCATTGCGGCGCGCACTGTCAGCGTGAGCCTAACGGCACAAACGAAGCGGAGGCGGCGGGTGGGGACTACATGTATTGAAATGGCGTTTACTAAGCGCTGCGTTCCTTGGCAGACCAGAATCTCGCAAATTCAAACATCTCGTCAAAGACAAGGCAACGGTAGATGCTCCTTGGGTTATGTTTCCGTATGCCCTTGGTGCGCCCGCACTGATATAATAAGGTGTGGCCCACGCATGGGATTGGACATATCTCAGCGTGGGCCTCTGCGTTGCTCGTTCTTACGAGATGGGCGATGCGAGAGCCTTGGTTTGCGGGACCAGTAACAGGTACAGTCACCCGCGCTTTTTTCGTATGTGTATCATAGTATCTGGACTCATTTTATAGGCGCTCATGCGAGGTGACCAAAGGCGCACAAAAACAACATTAACCTTATGAAAAAACAACTACGAAATGTCTTGCTCGTGGCTGTGGCACTCTTCTCGGCGCAGCAGAGCCATGCTGCCGACGTGGCCATCAATGCCACCAACTTCCCCGACCAGACGTTCAGGGACTATGTCCTCAACAACTTCGATTCTGATGGGGATGAAAAACTCAGCGACGAAGAACGGGCTGCGGTGACCTCCCTTGGATTAGGTGACATTGCTAATGCAAAAGGTGTGGAACACTTTACTGAGCTCACAAGCATTAACATCTATTCGGGAACGTACAAGACAATCAATTTAGCCTCTTGTACGAAGCTGGAGACCGTTGCGTTGAATTCGAACAATAAGTTGACCACTGTAACATGGCCAGCAGACAAGTCGTCCATCACTTATCTCGACTTTGACGACACGTCGGTATCTTCTTTCCCCTTGTCAGATTTCACCTCTTTGCAGACGCTTTATCTGCAACGCTGCACCAGCTGGGGCGCGATGCTCGACATCAGCAACCTTTCCGCCTTGCAGAATGTTGATATCTCCGGCTCAAGCATCGACG
>JAEEGG010022030.1_pt1 | contig 12594 bp, 13 predicted proteins | sample 9134161 | NCBI WGS metagenome assembly JAEEGG01 (sample SAMN16246543, study PRJNA631951) | gut metagenome | biome: gut microbiome; feature: rumen; material: CR-attached | host: Bos | place: Iran: Karaj | collected 2018-10
GCCCATGCGACGCATGAAGAAGATCCACAGTGCCACGATGATGAAGATGGGCATGAGGTTATAGAAGATCATGTTAAGGAAATCATTATCCTTATGGTTCTCATAAACGAAGTCACCCGTAAAGACCTTGTCGTCCTTGGCTTTATTGATAAACTCCTCCAATTGGTCAATAGAACCGAACTCCACTTCTACATACGGATCCTTACCCGTCTGTTGGGCGCTCTGATGGAACACGTCACGGATGTGTTCAGGTTTTACGTACATCTTGATGACGCTCTGAGTCTTATTGACCACGATCTTTGAGGCATAGCCATGAGTCACCATCGACTTGAAGTCAGAGTACGATGCATTCTTTGCGATGCTACTGTTCGTCGGACCTCCACTTGAGAAATACAGCAGTCCGAGAGCCGCAATGGCTATAATGTAGATCCAGTTCATATTGAACCGGGGCATATTCATCTTTGGCCCGTTATCTTCTCTTTTGGGCATATTGTTCTTATCCACTTTTATGTTTCTGAAATTTAATGTTTAATCTTTAATCTAAATCTGGTATTCTCGTCAGTGTGGCATCTTCCCAGAGATGTTCCAGGTCGTAATACTCACGTACGTCTGGCAAGAAGATATGCACCAGCACATCACCGTAGTCCATCGCCACCCATTGTGCATTGTCCAGTCCTACCACATGTGAAGGTTTCTCCTTGAGTCGTTCGCGTGCGAAATCGCCCACTGACTCGGTGATGGCCTCCACCTGTGAGGGGGAGTTTCCCTGACAGATAATGAAATATTGGCTGATGGTGCCCTCTATCTTTCTCAGGTCAGCAATCACGATGTTGCTGCCTTTTTTCTCTTGAATAGCTTCTGTAATTGTCTGTACTAATTCCTTCATTAAATATAATAATGTGTAATTTGGAGTACAAAGGTACTGATAAAACGGGGAATAACAAAGGAAAAGCGAAAATTTTGCGGTTTTTTATAAATTTTCGCCCAAAAGTTTTGGTAGTTTATAAAAAAGTAGTACCTTTGCACCCGCAAAACAGAACAAGGATGTTTGATTGCATGACATTGGGGTATGGTGTAATGGTAACACTACAGATTCTGGTCCTGTCATTCTTGGTTCGAGTCCGAGTACCCCAACTACATAAGATCGCTAAGTAGTCATAAGCTCTTAGCGATTTTTCTTTTAATCAAAACATTATTTATTACTAGACTATGAGTAGAAGATTTTACCTTTACGCAGCCGTATTATGGTTTGCATTGGCAGGATGCTCAGAGAGCAAGAAAGAGTCTGCTGCCAGCAGTTCGTCACCGTCGTTCGACGAGGTGTTAACCAGCCGTCGTAGTGTTCGTAGCTATGATGCCACCAAGAAAATCTCCGAGGTTGAGGTGCGCACGCTCCTCACTGCCGTTCAGGATGCGCCCTCTTGGGCCAATCAGCAACCCACGAAGTACTATGTGGCCATCAGTCCTGAGAAGATTGCTGCTGTTCAGAATCTTGTCGGAGCCAACAAAGAGCGTATCGCTGCTGCTCCCGTGCTGATTGTTTCCACTTATGAACGTGGTAAGTCGGGCTTCTTTCAGGGGCAGGCTACTAATGAGATCGGTGATGGCTGGGGTGCTTATGATAATGGCTTAAGCAACTGCTATCTGATTCTGCAGGCTCGTGCTATGGGCTTCGACACGCTGATTATGGGAATGCGAGATTCAGACGGACTGCGCCAGTTGTTCAATATTCCTGAGAGTGAGACTGTCATGGCTGTCATCTCTTTGGGCTACCGCGATTCAGAACCCACACGTCCTGATCGTCGTCCACTTGACGAGATCGTCAAGTTCTATTAACGAAAGCGATTTTGCTACATTTAATTTCCGCACTTTTTAGATTTAAATGTAGCAAGTTCTGGAATTAATACTTAAAAAGGCTCCCCTTGTGGAAGCCTTTTTAAGTATTATTTGTTCTGGGCGTCAATAGCCTTGATCTTCTCGCGGACGAGGTTCATGTCGTCTTTGAGTTTCTGTACCTTGCGGTTCATCTCGTCGATGAGGCTGTTGCCTTTCTTAGAGCTGGCGTTCAGGAATCCGAGGTTGTTCTCGTAGGTCTGAACCTCCTGTTTGATGGCCTCATACTGACGGAACAGGCGTGCGCGCTCATTGTCAAGGGCATTTTCGCCACGCTCGGCCACCTGCTTCAGGTTCTGCTTGAAGTTGTTAAGACGGCGTTTAGCCACGCTGATATTCAGATCCTTATAGAGTTTGTCGAGCACAGCATGATACTCCTCATAGATCTTATCCTTCTCTTTGAAGGGTACATGACCGATGGCATTGTACTCCTCGACAAGGCTTTGAACTTTCTCCTGAATGTCTTCACCAGCCTCTTCTGCGATACCCTTCAGTTTAGCAATCACCTCGCGTTTCTTGTCGAGATTGGCATATTCCTCGCTGTGCTGCCCAGCACCTGCTGCCTTTCTAGCCTCGAAGAACTTGTTGCAGGCACCAAGAAACTCTTCCCACAGTTGGTCGCCAAGTTTCTTCGGTACGATGCCGATGGTCTTCCATTCCTTCTGCAGAGCGATGAACTTATCGCCTGTAGCTTTCCAGTCAGTAGAGTCCTGAAGCGCCTGAGCCTTCTCGATGAGGGCGCGCTTCTTCTCTGCATTCTGCTTGAAGGTGTCCTTCAGTCCCTTGAAGTACTCGGCCTTGCGTCCGAAGAAGTCGTCGCAGGCGGCGCGGAAACGCTCGAAGATCTTCACGTTCATCTTCTGAGGTGCGAAGCCGATAGTCTTCCACTCTGACTGCAACTCGATGATCTGCTTGGTGTGCTTCTCCCAGTCGCCACTGCCCTTGTTCTCCTCAGCAGCGATGGCCTCTACCTTCTCACAGAGCACGGTCTTGCGGGCCAGGTTGTCCTCTTCGCGGGCACGGATGCCTTCGAAGTGCTGCTGGTGGCGCTTGTTGATGACAGTTGAAGCAGCTTTGAAGCGGTTCCAGATCTCCTCACGCTGCTCCTTTGCCACAGGACCAATCTCGCGGTATTCCTGGTGGAGTTTCTGAAGCTGGTGGAAGGCACTGATAATATCTTCTTCATTGGCCAGGTTCTCTGCAATCTCACAGAGACGGGTCTTGGCCTCGAGATTCTTCTTGAAGTCCTCGTCGCGGGCGATGCTGTTCAGACGGAGCATGTCGTAGAACTGCTCGACATACAACTGATAGTTGCGCCAGAGCTCATTGGCCTTTTCAGCGGGCACGTTCTTGATCTCACGCCACTGCTGCTGGAGGGTCTTGAACTCCTGATAGCTCTTGTTGGCTTCCTCGGGGGTGGTAATCATGGACTTGATCTTGTCGATGATGGCCAGTTTCTTAGTCAGATTCTCCAGTTTTTCTGCTTCCTGTTCTTTGAAAAGTTTGGCACGCTTCTCCTTGATAATGCCCATCTCAGCCTTGAAGGCTTCTTCGACACTATCAGGCACAATCTGATACTGGTTGGGATCGCCGCCACCATCAATGAATGCCTTGATATGAGCTTCGCGCTCGGCAATGTGGAGCTTGTAGAAGGCTGTCTTCAGGTTATCAACCTCTTCTTTCTGAGGGGTCTCATCACCATGGGCAATCTCACGTACACGCTCCAAGATCTCTGCCTTGGTGGCATAGACCTTCTGTGGCTGCTCTTCCTTGGTTTCTACTTGAGAAGCTGACTCATCTGCCGGTGTCTCCACAGCCTGAGCATTAACTTCTTCTTCCTTGATTACTTCGTTCTGACCCTTATCGAGGGTATTTTCTTGAGAGTCCATCATTTAACTATTTAGTTATTGACTATTACACTTAATGACGCATCGCATCATCACATTTGGGGTCAAAGGTACTAAAAATTGTAAATAAATAAGCTCAAAAGAGTGTTAAAAGATGCTAAACAAGTCGCTTGCGGCGGAAAAAGAGCCATGCAAGCCCCGAAATGCACACTGAAAAGATGATGGCGAAGACAAATCCCCATGGCTTTGCTTCCATACCATTAACCAGGTTCATACCGAACATGGAGGTTACCAAAGTGGGTATCATCATGATAATTGTTACCGAGGTGAGTGTACGCATCACGGTGTTCATATTGTTGTTGATAATACTCTGATAGGTGTTCATCGTCGATTCCAGGATGTCGGAGTATATGCTGGTGGTCTCGCGGGCCTGTGACATCTCGATATTCACGTCCTCAATCAGGTCGGCATCGAGTTCGTCGATCTGTAGTTTGAACTTCAGTTTCTGCAACAGGTTCTCATTGCCTCGGATAGAAGTCTGGAAGTAGGTGAGTGAGTCTTGCAGACGGCTGAGACCGATCAGACTCTCATTGTTCACCTCCTTATCGAGGTTGCGCTTGGCTTTATCCACGAGCATGGAGATCTGCTTCAGACGCTTCAGATACCAAACGGCACTGGAGAGGAACAGTCGGAAGATCATATCCACATAATCAGTAAAACCCTCGCCGCGCTTTTGCTGGAAGGAGAGGAAGTCGATCATCATGTTCGTCTCGTAATAGCAGACGGTGATGGTGACATCGCGCTTATGGATGATACCAAGGGGCACAGTAGTATAAGGCGTACGGCTGCGGATCTCCTTGACATAGGGGATACGCAGAATGATCAGCATCCAACCATCGTCGTACTCATAACGGGCACGCTCGTCGGTATCGCTGATATCCGACATGAAGTAATCGGGGATGTTGAACTTCTCTTCGAGTTCGTGCTGGTCTTCTTCGGTGGGGCATGTCACCTGTATCCAGCAATTGGGCTGCCACTCTGTGAGCTGGGTCAGTCCGCCTTGGGTGTTCCAGAAAGTCTTCATTGTGCTAATCCTTTTTTCGTTCGTGAAATGGTTTTAGCGGCAAAGGGATTAGCAGCCTTGCTCGCCATCCCCCGCCTTTACAAATTGTAATTGTCCGCCGGGTAATCGTCCATAATTTTGTTAATAATTGAGTTATCGGCTGCAAAGATACGAATAAGCGAGCAAATAACCAAATTTTATTGGAGTTTTTATTTTGAAAAGATAATGTCTTAAATAGTAAATTCACTGAATTTAATGACCAAATTCAGTGAATTTACCGATCAATTTCAGTGAATTTACTTTTCTGGAATATCCTCAAGTGTTTTCTTCAGCAGTGTCCAGAAGGGCTCAACAGTGGCAATCAGGGCACGCTCGGTCGTGGTGTGAGGCGACTTCATCGTAGGACCAAGTGACACGACGTCGAGGTGCGGATACTTGCCTAAGATGATAGAGCACTCCAGACCTGCGTGATCCACCTGGATAATGCCATCGGCACCAAAGAGCTCCTTATATTCCTTCAGCAACAGATGCAGGATTTCTGACTCTGGGTTGGGATCCCAGCCACCGTAAGAACCGGCGGTCTCCACCTTCATGCCTGCCATGTTGAAGCAACTCTCAAGCGTCTTTACGATATAGTCTTTCATGTCTTCACGACTACTGCGGGCGAGGATTTTCAGAGAAGCCTTACCTTCGCCGATGTTGATGATGGCGAGATTGCTGGAGGTCTCTACCACACTGGGATAGGAGGGAATCATGCGGATCACACCATCATGACAGCCGTAGATGGCATTGATGAGGTTATCCTGAATCTCAACGGGCACTTCCATCTTTGGCGTTTCCACATCCTCGCAGATCACTTCGATACCACTCTCGATACCCTTGTACTCATCAGTGAAGTCCTCGAGCCAGTCCTGAGCCAATTCCTTCAAGGCGGCTACATTCTCCTTCGGCAAGGTCAATACAGCCTCGGCTTTGAAGGGGATGGCGTTGCGCATATTGCCGCCCTGCCAAGAGGCCAAGCGGGCCTCGCACTCCTCGATGGCCTCGCGAACCAGACGAACCAACAGTTTGTTGGCATTACCACGACCCTCGTGAATCTCCAGTCCTGAGTGTCCGCCGCGCAGTCCTTTCACGGTAACTTTTACGGCTGCATCGTCGGCATCGGTCTCCACCTCTTTATAGTCGAGGGTAGCAGTTACGTCGATACCACCAGCACTACCAATAACGAACTTGCCCCAGTGCTCTGAGTCGAGGTTCATGAGAATATCGCCGTTCAACTCGCCTGCGGGTAGGGCGTTGGCACCAAACATACCTGTCTCTTCGTCTGCGGTGATCAGGGCCTCGATAGGTCCATGCTTCAGCGTCTTATCCTCCATGATGGCCATGATGGCAGCAACACCCAGACCGTTGTCGGCACCGAGGGTGGTGCCTTTAGCCTTCACCCACTCACCGTCAATCCATGGCTGGATAGGATCGGTCTCAAAGTTATGGGTACTTTCGGGTGTCTTCTGGGGCACCATGTCCATATGTGCCTGCAGGATCACACCTTTCTTATTCTCCATGCCAGCAGAAGCGGGCTTGCGCATGACGATGTTATCAGCGGGATCCTTAAAGGCTTCCACACCTGCCTGCTTGGCAAAGTCGAGCAGGAAATTCTGTACTTTCTCCAGATGTCCAGAAGGACGGGGAACTTGTGTCAGTGCATAGAAATTCTTCCAGATGCACACGGGATTTAGATTCTTAATCTCACTCATAGCTTATTTATTTGTTTGTTATACGATTCGTGAATGACAGGGCTGCCCAGGCATAGATGCCCAGGGCTATGACGAGCATGGTCTGGACGCTGTGGACGATAAGCACGAACCAGAGGGCCTGTTCGTCGGCAACACCATAGAGTATCAACATGGTCTTGATGGCAAAGTGCCAAGGGCCGGCACCATTGGGCGTTGGTACGATAACGGCAAAGTTGGCAACGACAAACGATACGAGGGCACAGCCGATACCCAGATGGGCTGTGAAGTCGAAGCAGAAGAACGTGAGGTAGTAGTGCAGGAAGTAGCACACCCAGATACCGATAGAGAAAAACAGGTAGAGGGGCAGGTCCTTTACACCTCTCAGAGAGAGCACGCCCTCCCAGATACCGCCCAGCGTCATCTTTACCTTATTATATATAGAGAAGTTCTTCAGCAACAGGTGGAGCAGGATGAGGACGGCGATGGCACAGATCGCTGTGACTATATAACCCATCGACGAAAAACGGTCGAGGATATGGTCGAGCGAGGTGCCCGTCTTCTGGAAGAAGGTGCCGAAGATACTCATCTCCACCAACAGGATCAGACAGGAGTAACCCATGACGATGAGTGTATCAACGGCGCGCTCCGTCACCACTGTTCCTAAGGCCTTTGAGAAGGAGATACCTTCGTAGCGCTTCAGCACACCGCAACGGGTGAACTCTCCGATACGTGGAATCACCAGACTGACGGCGTAGGACAGAAAGATGGCATAGATGCTGGTGGATGCTCTGGGCGATTCCCCCAAGGGTTCCAGTGTTTGTTTCCATCGCCAGCCGCGGAACATCTGCGCCAGGATACCGAAAGGGAAGGAGAGGAGCATCCACGTCCAGTCCATCTCCTGGGTCATGACATGGTAGAACCGTCCGAAATCCTCACCTCTGTACATCCAATACAGAATAGCCCCGCCCAGAAGAACGGGGAAGATGATCTTAGCGGCATTGATGAGAACCGTTTTTAATTCCATGGGTGCAAAGATACGATTAAGTGAGCAAAAATCCAAATTTATTTGAGATTTTTCGAACGTGAGTATCTTCGAGCGCAGCATTAAAGATAGTGCAAATCGAGCGAAATATCAAATATTTTTGGCGATTATAACTTGACACGTGTCAATGAATGCCACTTTTTTTTGCTTTTTCTAATCAAAATGTTGCCTGTGTTCGCAAACAGTCGTACCTTTGCATCGTCAAAAGACAAACAGGATAACAAATTAAAGATTAGAGAAAGGAAATTGATTATGACAGTATTATTTATGGTTTCGTTTGTCGTTGCAGTATGTATTGCAGAGGCCGTGAAGGTAAATAACGACATTAATTTAGGTGTTAAATAACGAAAGTTTAGTTAAAAGAAAGTATAGTAAAAACGGACTGGATGTGAATCTGGTCCGTCTTTTTTTGTTGTTTATTTGGTTTATTACTCGATTTGTGTTAATTTTGCAGCCATGAAGCAAGTAAGACCCAAGAAGAACCTCGGCCAGCACTTCCTGACCGATCTGAATATTGCCAAGGCAATAGCCGATACCGTAGATGCCTGTCCTGACATACCTGTTCTTGAAGTAGGACCAGGTATGGGTGTGATGACGCAGTTTCTCGTTGAGAAACCGCGTCCGTTCAAGGTTGTGGAGATCGATCGTGAGTCGGTGGCTTATCTTCAGGAGCATTTCCCGCGTCTCTCTAATAATATAATAGGTGGAGATTTCTTGAGGATGGATCTGAACGAGGTGTTCGATGGTCAGCAGTTCGTACTGACGGGCAACTATCCCTATGACATCTCCTCTCAGATTTTCTTCAAGATGCTCGATAATAAGGATCTGATACCTTGTTGTACGGGTATGATCCAGCACGAGGTGGCGGTGCGCATGGCTTCCCAGCCTGGTAATAAGCAGTATGGTATCCTGTCGGTACTGATTCAGGCCTGGTATCATGTGGAGTATCTTTTCACTGTGGAGCCAGGTGTGTTTAATCCGCCGCCTAAGGTTCAGAGTGCCGTAATTCGTATGACCCGTAACGAGGTGACTGATCTTGGCTGTGATGAACAACTCTTCCGCCGTGTGGTGAAGGCTGTATTCAACCAGCGCAGGAAAATGTTGCGTGTCTCCTTGCGACAGATCTTCAATGGCGATCATCCCGCATCGGCCTCATTTTTTGAAAATGAGATGATGACGCGCCGTCCTGAACAACTTTCAATACCTGAGTTTGTGACACTTACGAATCTCGTTGAAAAAGAATTATTGGCAATTTGACACTGTTATCGAACACAAATATGGTGTGTTCGCACACAACTCACTTGATATACATCAAAAGAAACCCACTTTTTTGAGAAAAAGAGGGGTAAATCCATTGCAGGTTTCAAAAATCGTCGTACCTTTGCAGTGTCAAAAGACAAAAGATACTTCAATAGAATCACAAACACAGAGGTATTAGTTAAGGTAAAGATTGAATTTAGGTTTTAGTTAGAGTTAATAGTTAGATATTTAGTTTTAGGTTTATTATTTTGATTGGCAATAGGTTTTTCTAAGGTGTTAGAAAAGATTTGCAAGTAGGGATAACAGACGCAGTGGTGACACTCCGTTTTTCTCAGAAAAAAGGTTTTTAGTTATTCATAGATTGTTGGCGCCGCCCTTGAGTCGTTGATGACCCTTGGACGGCTTTTTTTATTTCCTCCTGGGAGCAGCGCGCTTCTTGGGGGAATTCTTTTTGGGGACTACTGCCTGCGGAAGATCCTTCGTGACGGTTGCCTTCAGAATGCGGATGTCCTCTAAGGGGCGGTCGTTCTTGTCAGTCTCTACCCCTTGGATCTTCTCTACGATATCCAGACCCTCAACCACTTCGCCAAACACGGTATATTGTCCGTCGAGGTGGGGTGCACCTCCCACGGTCTTATACACTTCCAGCATCTCGGGTGTGAGTTTTACGGTGCCCTGTGTGGCAGAGTCGAGTTTCTCCTGGATCTTTGCTAACTGCTGGTCGTTACGAACTTTTCCCCATACGATATAGAATTGACAGGCAGAAGAACGGCGTTCAGGATTCACTTTCTCGCTCTCACGGGCCATTGCAACAGCCCCACGGCGGTGGAAAATTTGTGGCAGACGGAACTCTGCCTCAGTGGTATAGTCGAAATCGCCAGTACCCAACAACTGTCCTGGTTTGGCATGCTTGCTGTTGGTATCGCCACTCTGAATCATAAAGTCCTTGATAACGCGGTGGATGAGCAAGGAGTCATAGATGCCCATCTTCGTGATCTTCAGGAAGTTGTCACGCGTCTGTGGCGTCTCGTCATAAAGGGCGATGCGGATATTGCCTGCAGTGGTCTCAAACAGCACCTCAGTATTCTTGGTCTGGGCACTTAAAGGTAAAATAGAAAAAAGGTAAAAAAGTAAAAGCCCCATTACCTTATAATTGACTGCCTTTTCTTTGATGATGATTCTTTCCATATGATTTCTCCTTGTTTTTTTACTTTTCTTATCCCTTTACCTTTAACTTCTCCGACCAGCTCCCTTTAAACAGCCGTGCCAGGAAGATGGTGCCGCGAAGTGTGAGTTCGACAGCCATAGCCGTCCACACACCTTTCAAACCGTATCTCGGTGCGAGGCTGGCAGCAAGTGTCAGACGTACGAACCACATGGAGCAAAGGCTTATTGCCGCAGGAACCAGGGTGTCGCCGGCACCAATGAAGATACCGTTCACTACAATGGCAGCGGCAAACATCGGCTCTGCCCAGGCCTCGATACGGAGTGCCTCGGCGCCAACAGCGATCACCTCGTCAACGGGTGACATCATACCCATCAGCTCTGGGGCGAAGATCCACATCAGTACACCCATCACAGTCATCACCGAGATGCCCATAGCAACAGACATACGTGCGAGGGAGCGCGTAAGTTGTTTTTGGCCAGCACCGATGCCTTGTCCCACAAGGGTGGTAGCTGCTTCGGCGATGCCGTAGCCAGGCATATAGCAGAGACTCTCGACGGTGATGGCTAACGAGTGGGCGGCTATGGCGATGGTGCCCAAAGGTGCAACGATCAGGGTGCTGACAACGTAGGATCCTCCCATCAGCATATGCTGTAACCCCATGGGCGCACCAATCTTAATGGCTGTTCTCACAGTTTCTTCCTTGGGCTTAAATGATCCTGATCGTCCGACGAGTGAGAGCATCTCCGATTTCACCATCAGGAAATACAGCATCAGAACAGCCGTTATCAGCATGGCTACACCTGTTCCGATGGCTGCTCCCATCACACCTAACTCCATGATATATATGAATAGGTAGTTGAAAGCAACATCCATGACACACATGCCGATATTAAGGATGGATGGAATCTTCATGTTGCCAGAGCACTTCAGCATCGATCCTGCCAGTCCTTCCATCTGGAAGAAGATACCGCAGAAGGCGAAGATGGCAAAATAGAGGGATGCATCACGGGTAATCTCTGGGGCACCTCCCAGCCAATGGGGGAGGAAAGGAGAGATGCCAATGCCGATGACGGAGATGATCAGGGCCCAGATGAGACAGCAGATCAGCGACTGACGGAGCACGCGGCGGGCAGCTTTGAAATCGTTGGCGCCAATGAAGTGGGCCACCTGTACGGAGAAACCCATATTCGCTGCTGAAGCCAGACCGCCCATCAACCAGCTTGTCGATTCCACCAGTCCGATAGCCGCAGAAGCCTTTGCCCCAAGATGTCCCACCATCGACGCGTCGATGAAGAACATCACGGTGGCAGAGATCTGCGCCAAGATGCTGGGGATACTCAGCTGAGTGATCAGTGCCAGCTTCTCGCGACTGGTCAATGAGCGTCCTTCCCGTATATAGGATAGTAGCAGTTCGCTGTTCTTTACTTTTTTCATTTAAAAAAAGCCCCGCAATCTGCGAGGCTTTAAGATGTTTGTGATTACTTACGAAGACCGAGGGCCTTGATGATAGCACGGTAGCGGTTGATGTCCTTGTTGTAGAGGTACTTCAGCAACTTACGGCGCTTACCAACGAGCATCGTCAGTGAACGAGCTGTGTTGTGGTCCTTGTGATTCTTCTTCAGGTGCTCTGTCAGGTGAGAGATACGGTAAGAGAAAAGAGCAATCTGTGCCTCTGCAGAACCAGTGTCAGTGGTGCTCTTGCCATACTGACCGAAGATCTCTTCCTTCTTGGCTTTGTCTAAATACATAATTTAATTGTGATTAATTGTTTTGCAATAACATCTTTCAGACGCGTCTGCCTACCTAATCACCGGTGGTTTACGTCATCAAATGCTTCGGATTTTCCGAAATGCGGGTGCAAAGGTACAACTTTTTTTCGATACTGCAAACTTTTTCGAAAAATATTCGTACCTTTGCAGCCGAATTTAGTAATTCGGCAGCGAGAATGGGCTGCACCTCGGCAAAAAGCGAGCTTTCTGCACTCGGTTTGCACCATTCTTGACAGCCGTTTTTATAATAATAAGGTATGCAGGATATCAGAAATATAGCAATTATTGCGCATGTCGATCATGGAAAGACTACTTTGGTCGATAAGATGATGTTAGCTGGAAATCTCTTCCGTGAGGGACAGAATCTCAGCAATCAGGTGTTGGATGCAAATGATCTGGAGCGTGAGCGTGGTATCACCATCCTCTCGAAGAATGTGAGCATCAACTGGAAAGGAACGAAGATCAATATTATTGATACTCCAGGTCACTCCGATTTCGGTGGTGAGGTGGAGCGTGTGCTGAACATGGCAGACGGCTGTCTGTTGCTGGTGGATGCCTTTGAGGGGCCGATGCCTCAGACCCGTTTTGTGCTGCAGAAGGCACTCCAGATCGGACTGAAGCCCATCGTGGTCGTCAATAAGGTGGATAAGCCTAACTGTCGTCCTGAGGAGGTCTATGAGATGGTGTTCGACCTGATGTTCTCGCTGAATGCCACTGAGGATCAGTTGGACTTCCCTGTGGTCTATGGTTCGGCAAAGAACGGCTGGATGAGTGAGGACTGGAAGAAGCCGACAGATAACATCACCTATCTGCTGGATA
>JAEEGG010022033.1_pt1 | contig 12593 bp, 12 predicted proteins | sample 9134161 | NCBI WGS metagenome assembly JAEEGG01 (sample SAMN16246543, study PRJNA631951) | gut metagenome | biome: gut microbiome; feature: rumen; material: CR-attached | host: Bos | place: Iran: Karaj | collected 2018-10
CACAGCTGTTCTTCGATAACGAGATATTCTACAGGTTCCACGACGAATGCAGGATCGCAGATATCGACGTGCCTGTGATACCGGGCGTCATGCCGGTCATCAACGCCGCGCAGATCAAGCGCATGGTATCGATGTGCAACGCGTCCTTCCCGAGAAGGTTCCAGAAGATAATCTCAAGATATGAGGACAACAGGGATGCCCTCTTCGATGCGGGAATGTCCTACTGTTTAAGCCAGATAATCGACCTTCTCGTGAGCGACATCAGCGGGATACATCTTTACACCATGAACAACCCGATGGTGGCCCGGAGGATTTGTGAGGGCATTAAGAATATCGTATAAGAGTAAAGACCGGATCTCATGGATCCGGCCTTCGCTTTTTGGGGTTTTATTATGACTGACGTTTACAGCAATGTTGACTTGTTCCTGCCGCCTTCCTTGGATTCGTACATGGCCTTGTCCATCCTGTCGAAAGCCTTCTGGAAGTCATCGCCGGGCTTGATCTCGGTTACGCCGACGGAGCAGGTGATGTGCATGATGTTCGGGAACTCGTAGGTCTCGACCTTCTGTCTGATCTCTTCTGCGATAGCCAGACCTTCGCTGCCGTTATTGCCGCGGCATACTACGACGAACTCCTCGCCGCCCCAGCGTCCTGCAACGAGCTTCTTCTCTTCTGCAAACTTAACCAGGATGCCTGCAAAGCACTTCAGCGTCGTATCGCCGTCGGCATGTCCGTAATTATCGTTGACTGACTTGAAGTGGTCGAGGTCGAGCATCATGATCGAGACAGGCTCATTCGTCTGCTGGCAGTTCGCGATGGCATTGTTCAGCTGAGACTCGATCTCGCCATGGTTGAATACTCCTGTGAGCGGATCTCGTGTTGCCTTCTCTTCATACTGCTGAAGGGTGGAGATCATCTCCATCGATGTCTCGTTGTTGTCCTGTACCATGAAGACATATCTGTAGTCGTCATCGTTATAGGTCTGCGCACGGCTGAAGATGAGCTTGACCCAGATGAACTTGCCCTCGAGGTTACGCATCATACAGTCGTAGGATGATGTTCTTCCGGGTGTAAAGTTCTTCTTAAGGAACTCGGGGTCGGTGCGGCGCAGGAACTCTTCCTGATCCTCAGGCCAGATCATGTTGACGATCATCATCCTCCATTCGGAGTACTTCAGGTTGTAGTTGACGACGTCGTCGGAGATCTCGGTTACATTGATGCTGCTCGTTGTGTCTGCAGCGAGGTCGATATACATGGAGAAGAGGTAAGAACCCTGGATCGTATTGATCTTCTTTGCCGTGAGGGATTCCTGGAGGGATTCGTCATCGTCGAACTCGTCGAGGATGAAGATATACTTGGTGGCATTCTCGACGGGATATACCGTCAGCTGTACAAGGTGTGTCTCCTCTTCGCCTTCCAGCGCGATCTTAAGACGGCGGCTGTACTTGGACTTGAACTCTCCCGTGTTGTCCGCGAAGATCTGGTAATCGCCGGAGACCCTCTCGCTCGAACCCTCGAAATGGAACCACAGGTCCAGTATCAGGTCATGGTAGATGCCGTCAGGTTGGAGCAGACGTTCGAACATACCGCGGCGGACTATTGTCTTGTATGCATCGACTGCCGGATCGATAAGGATTATCGCACCGACGTTGTCATAGAACAGCTGTGATATCTCGTTGATCTTGTAATCATCCAGATTCCTGTTTCCCATTTGTGAGTTCCTCCAAAATATGTTTGTTGTTTCCGGATCGACAGACATGATCCACCCTTGTTTTGTAACCAACTTGATTATAATTCCTGGATTATTAATTCGTATTAAATAAATGAAAACAAAGATTTATGAAGTTTGAAGTTGAATGAATTATTGATTAACAAACAATATATGGAATAGAAAAAGAAGAACCTGCATGTATAGAATAGGGAAAATCAACCGAAGCGGGGTATATCTGCCTTATGATCGAAGCAAAGAACCTTACCATGATCTACGGAAACGGTCACAAGGCGACCGATGACATCTCCTTTGAGATCAGACCGGGCGAGATAGTCGGATTTGCCGGACCCAACGGTGCGGGCAAGACCACTGTCATCAAGATGCTTACAGGGATACTTAAGCCTTCGTCGGGAACGGCAGTCATCAACGGTCACGATATAAGCAAGGAACCCATCGAAGCCAAGATGTCCTTTGCATACATTGCCGATAATCCGGATATACTGATCCAGCTTACGGGACTTGAATACCTTAACTTCATTGCCGATATGTATGAGGTGCCGGAAGAAGTCAGGAAAGAGAAGATAGACACACTGTCTTCCAGATTCGGCATGACCGAAGTCCTGAACACCCAGATGCGCGAGTATTCACACGGTATGAGACAGAAGCTCATGGTCATATCCGCACTTATTCATAACCCTCCGGCATGGATCCTCGATGAGCCCATGACCGGACTCGATCCTTCTGCTGCTTTCGAGCTCAAGCAGATGATGAGAGAGCATGCTGCCGCAGGTAATGCCGTGCTGTTCTCGACGCATGTTCTGGAAGTTGCAGAGCAGCTGTGCGACAGGATACTGATAATCAACAAAGGCAGGATAATCAGCGAAGGTACATTGGAGTCGCTTAAGAATGACCACCCCGGGCAGACTCTCGAAGAGATCTTCGTTAAGCTTACGGGAACTCCGGAGAATACAGATGAATAAGACCGGTGCACTGTACAGGGCATTCAAGTCCAATCTTGAGATGCCGAAGCCGAACGGGGAGAAGAAGGTAAAGATCTATAACCGGTTCGGCATGATCGCTTTTATCGGGATCATGGTCCCGGTATCGGTCATCGTCGGCTATGTGACTTATGCGCTTACTGACCTTCTCAGCATGTTCGAGGACAACACCTACGGACTGCTCTCTGAGCTTGATATCATCTCGGCTTTTGCCATGATCTTCGGCATGCTGCTCATGTTCAGCGTGTTGTTCTTCTCGTCAGACCTCAGATTCCTAACGGCTCTTCCCGTATCCCCGACATCTCTATATGTGGCGAGGTTCTGGCATACGTTCAGGGCAGAGAATGTAATGACGTCGAATGTGCTGTTCGCTATCTATATCGGATACTTCATAGCGGTCGCAAAGAATTCCGGGATAGCTGCGGCGCTTAATCCGGTCGCGCTCCTCGCTGCTGTGACGGGCTTCTTCGGCTCTCTTCTTGTGCCGCTCATATACTGCTCGATCATCGGACTTCTCATGATGCTCGCGCTTAAGCGCTTCCGCAGGGCGGACATCTATTATCATTCCTCGATGGTGTTGTTCGTTATCTTCGCAGCACTGTTCCTGCTGTCGTTCAGGTCCTACGGCAGTGTCAGCACGGTGAACTACATAGACACGCTCGTATCCGGCAACAACACTTTCACCTCTGTCTGCAATGTCTTGTTCCCTTCGAACTATCTGACGACGCTTGCGATCAGAACATACAGCATACTGCCTCTGCTCGGCGCGTGGGCATTCATCGCGGGAATGTATTTCCTGTCCGTCCTCATTGCCCATCTGACATATAGGGAGGGGCTTTTCGCGGCGGCTGTCATCAGCAACCGGAAGACGGCGCGCAGGCAGGCGGCGTACGGCGGACCCAGGAAGATCTTTTCCGCACTTGTGATAAAGGAAGCCAAGGTCCTGATGCGGACCATGACCTACCGCATGAACTGCGTCTATGCGAATCTCCTCTGGCCGATACTCGCCCTTTTCGTCATGGTCGAGACACCTCGCAATGCTTTCCTCAAGGACTATGCGGACAGCCTCAGGGCAGGGGATACGCTCAGCTCCGTCATACTCTTCGCGGTCTTCATCGCCGCGGCGTTCATAGCCTCGGGCCTCAATTCCATCGCGTCCACGTCGTTTACGCGCGAGGGTGTACATCTCGACATGCTCAAGTATCTTCCGGCACCTCTCGAGGACCAGATCCGCGCGAAAGTGCTAATAGCGGTATTGTTTACGTTCATCCCCGAAGCTGTGGCAGTCGTCATGGTGTCTGTCAGTCTGGGACAGTTTGCGATGATGCCTCTGTATGTCCTCGTATCGTTAGTGTGCGTGATCATCGCGACGGTGATCGGAGTCGTAATGGATTCCATCTCACCTTATACGATATGGTCCGATGAGCTGAGCGCGCTCAGAGGCAACCTGAACTGCTTCTTCAATCTCGCGGCGGAGATGGTAGCGGCGCTTATAGTCGGTGCACTTTCCTACGGACTCTATGTACTGACTTCAAGTTCTGTCATAACGATCGCCATAATAACGGTGGTTCTCTTTATCTCAGGTGCCGCCGGCATTTTAACCGGTCTGCCGAGGGCGAAGAGGAATATTGCGGAGTTGAAGTAAGGTTCCGGGGATGCTGATTGTTGAGCAACAAGAAGCGGCCGCTGAGGACCGCTTTACTTGCTCTATTCCTATCGTTTGTCTTATTGTACCGTCACCCGGATCTGCGGATCCTCGCGGGCCGTGCTTTACATTTCCTTTGCCGCCTTGATCACGACCTCAGCCTTGCTCTCATTGACAGGAGCAGACTTGTCCGTAAGAACTCCGAACACATACACGGCCATCAGCACGCCGCCGCCGATCGTGAGCCCGAGCATGACTTCTTCCGTCATGTTGTCCAGTACCGGGAAGTATGTCGTGACTATTCCGAACAGGTTCACTATCACATGGAAGATGATGCCGGGCACGATGGAACCGGACTTGATCCTTACAACGCAGATCAGCATTCCTAACGCGAAAGCCCATACTGCCCAGAGCAATCCGCCATGGCAGATACCGAAGACTGCAGAAGAGATGAGTGCCGCAACAACGGCAGGCATCGCCTTGCTGAGTCTGCTGAAGATATAGCCCCTGAACACGACTTCTTCCAACACGGGAACCGCTATGCAATCTGCAAGGACTGCAAGCCAGAACGGATATGCTGTGAGTTTGTCCATGCCGGAAGAGAGCTCACTGATCTGCTCAGCCGGGATGGGCAGATAGCTCATGATGAAGTTCGTGAAGAACATCCCGCCAAGTGCACCTACTACGGTGAATACGATCTGCCTGGCAGAGGCTCTTTTGATGTCAGCCTCTTTGGGCAGGCTTGTCTTCTTGACCTTCTCGACAATGGCGAAGATCACCAGTGTCAGCACTGCACCTGTAAGCAGGCACCAGCCTGTCATCGAATTCATAGCCTCGGTAAAGACCGCCTGACCTTCTTCAAAGCTGAGTCCGGCCTGCTTCGCTTCATAGCCTTTTATGACACCGAGCACGAACGATACTATCGCAGTTACAGCATTCGATGCAGCCAGATACACTGCAAAGTATCCGAGAGCCTTTCCGATCTGTTTCAATACGTTCTTCATAACACAACGATTCCTTTCATCTGTGAACTGCGGTGATTGTAGCATTGAGGGCAAGGGCAAAACGGCAGATGGAGTGAAAGGTGGTTTTCGCGTCGTGAACGGTGTTGCAAACGGAATGCACTTTCTTTAGAATTCAGTTACTACGTGCTATAGGAGAGGGTGTCGAAGTGCGCATTGCCATATGTGATGACGAAGAGATGTACAGGGTCCAGCTGAAGTCTGTCCTGGATAAGATCCTTGTTAACGCCGAATATGAGATAGAGACTTTTGCTGACGGCAACAGGCTCGAGGAAGCTTATTCGGAGGCGCCGTACGATCTGGTGTTCCTCGATATCGAGATGCCTGCAGTTGACGGGATAACACTTGCCCGGCGTCTCCGTGCGAGATCCGAGAAAGTCTTCATCGTTTTTCTCACCGGCCACGTCGAATATGCGCTTGAAGGGTATGAGGTCAATGCACTGAGATATCTCACCAAACCCGTCGATACCGATAAGCTCAAAGAGGTTATCAGATACGTTCAGGATAAGCAGGGCAGCGGCCGTCAGATCATCGTCAAAGAGGACGGAGAGCAGCTGCTGATAGACATCGCGGACGTCATGTACATGGAGTCTATGAACCAGAACGTCAGGATAGTTACCACTAAGGGCGAGCACGTCATCAGATACAACATCGGTGACTTCGAGCAGCAGCTGGCAGGAGACGGTTTCTTCAGGATCCACCGAGGCTACCTCGTTGCCCTTGCGAAAGTAAAAAAACTCGCCAAATCTGACGTTATCATGGAAGACGGGACGGCTCTGCCGGTAAGCCGCAGCAACATAAAGCCCCTCAAGGACGCACTGTATGCGTATGTGGAGGAGGCTGCTTTCTGATATGAGCCCGGAACTCCTGGAACAGATATATGCCATCTCAGTATCGGTGCTGAACAACTTCCAGATGGTGCTGTGCATGCTCCTGGTGGTCATGATCGCCAGCTGCTTTCTCGGACGCTATGTCGTACTGTCGCGCAAACACGTCTTATCGGCCTGCGGTATCCTTGCGTTCTCCGTTATCGGGACGATAGTCTCGGCGGTCGCATTCGGAGAGAAAGTCGATCAGGATGTCATGTTCCTGGCAGACAGCATTATTACCATACTCGTATTCATTTACTCTTTTGTGTTCTATCTGTTCGCGTTCAAGGAGAAACGCATCATAAGAGCGTTAGAGGCAACGCTGTGCTTCTATCTTTCCACTCTGTACATATCCACGTTCTCACAGATGTCCGTGCTGTATTTTTCCGGCGGAACGGAGAAGGTGATGTATGATATCTTCTTCGAGCGGTTTGCTGTCGGTGCACTGTGGTTTGTCATAGCTGTCACGGGTTTTCTCATAACATTGGCATTATTTGTGATGGTGTATCTTGGTTTTTACAAGCCGCGCAAAAGCTATACCATCAGTATCCCCGCACGCATATTGTTCGTAGTCTGGGTCACCGCCTTTACGATCTTCCCGTGGATTCCCGCGATGCTCAGATCCGATGATTTCCCGATCGAGCGGTGCTACAATGTCATGAGCGTCATGTTTGCCATCGGCTTGATCCTTTTGGGACTTGCCGCACCGGTAATCATGGTAATTGCTTCCGCAGAACGCAGCATGCGCGCCCGGAACAAATACCAGGAGACTTACCTTGCTGCCGAGCTCGAGTACATCGAACAGTACAAGCGCAAGCAGGTCGAGACGCAGGCCTTCCGTCACGACATAAAGAACAATCTTGCAATGACACAGATGATGATGGCGGAAGGGCATAATGATGAAGCGCGTGAGCACATCTCTGACATGCTCGGCAAGGTCAGCGCTCTCTCTCCGGAGTATGTTACCGGCGACGAGATGCTGGACATTATCGTCTCGATGAAGGCAGACCGCATGCGCGAACTCGGTATCAGGTTCACGATGGACGGCGTAGTGGACGGCGGGCTTAACATTAAGCCGATGGATATGTGCGGGATCTTCGCCAATGCTCTGGATAATGCGATAGAAGCCGCGTCATCTGCGGGTTGTGATGAGCCGTACGTGTTGCTCGGCATAAAACGGACAGATAAGTTCTTCGTTATCAAGATTACAAATTCAGCCGCAGGAAAGGTCGATGCCGGTAAGATCCTGATCGCATCAGGTTATACTTCCAAGAAGGACAAAGATCATCACGGGTTTGGCCTGATGAATGCCAGACGAACAGTTGAGGGATATAACGGCATGCTGAAGGCTTCCTCGGAGGAAGGTTCTTTTACCCTGTCCATTATATTGCCTCGCGAGAGGTGATACATATTACTGGATCATTATCTGTATCTGCGGCTGTTCTCCTATGGCGTTATCACCCGGCACTATGGTTATCGTGTAATGGTCTGCCTTGAGATCGACGTTATATGAGAGTGTTCTGATCGCACCTGACGGTATCTCGGCATTGATGATGTTGCTTCCGCTGTCGCCGTCTATCCTGATCGTGTAGTCACCCTCGGCATTTACGAGTACTACTGCTATCGTAGCCGAACGGTCTTCCTCGATCTCGAAGTCGAGCATGGAATTCTCCATGGAATCAGCAGTTACTTCGTAGCTGATGGTGGAGTTGAGGACTGCATTCTTTGAGCCGGCATAAGAGGTGACGGCTATTCCCGATACGAGCATGATGACTGACAGGATGCCTGCGAAGAGGAATCTGATCTTCTTGTGTGACTTCGGATCTATCAGCATTGTTCCGATAACGATGAATACAGGCGCAAGGAATCCGAGGATCAGATACAGCCCGAGAGCAGGGAGCATATCGATGTTCGCAGCGTTTGACGGATTTGCTCCTGCCTGTGAACCCAGATAGGTTATAAGGGTTGCGCAGCAGTTTACGGAGAAATGCATCAGCATGTTAAGGATAAAGTTATTCTTCTTTACCAGTACATATGTGAGGCATGCACCGAGGAGTGCCGTATTGAAGAACCTGAGGAATGACACATGGTTGATGCCGAAGAAGAGCGCCATGATGAGCACGATGACCCATTCCTTTTTGATGGATCTGAAGTGGGCGAGGATCGCACCTCTGTGGATCGCTTCTTCGCAGACGGCAGGCATCAGCGCTACCACCAGTATCATGACGGGCAGGCTCATGCTGCCGTACAGCATGTCGCTTATCTCAGCGGCCTCGTTCATTGTCTGAGGGAAGAGAGTGCCAATAAGACCTACGCTCGTGATTCCGATCATCGAACCGCCGAGTACAAGGATCAGGGAACCGGCGATATCCCTGAACTTCGGCATCTTGATGGGGAACATCTCCTTAAGCGGGATCTTCCTTACGAGTCCATAGACTATTGCTATAACAAGAAACGATAATTCCGTTGCAATGAGTCCCGGTATACCCCAGGCAAGCTGCATGGGAGCGCAGGCGAAGATGAAGAACACCATCACTGCCGCGAACAGCACAAATCCCTGCCAGGGACGAAGTTTCTCCTGATTAGTTAATTTTTCCATACCTATTACTCCTTTATTCGTGTATCGCGCGCTCTTTCTTGAGCTTGCTTATCTTGATGTATGTTTTTATCGCCGATACCGTGGCTGCGGTGCACAGACACAACAGGAACACTCCGCACACCAAGTTGATCGGGGAGAACGATCCCGTACCGCCCAATGATACCCAGAGATTGAGTGCAGCTGCCGCTAATGTGAACAACACCACGAAGATCAGGTATCCTCCGGATATCTTCAGGCTGTCAATCGTAGAATCGATATCCGAGTAGACTTCGATCCCTTCCGGATACTCTTCTGTAAGAGCTCTCGTATATACCCAGCACACTCCGGGATAATTGACACAGCATACGACCTTGATGCCCATCTCCTCGAGGAACTTGAAGTACTTGATGTTCTCACTGCTTCCGCTGTGACCCTTGAGGATAAGCGTCTTATATGTGTACTTGCCGGCATCTGTCTCATCGAAAACGAATGTCAATCTTCCGGCATGTTCAAGGGAATAACCGTGAGAAGCCATCTCGTTGATCCATGCCTGTTCCTTCTCGAGTTCCCAGACGAAGAATAATTTGTGGAAGACTCTGCGCATATCAGTTACCTCCCAACAGACGGTTGCCGTTATCGACCAGTTCGGTCAGTCTGGCAAGCTCTTCTTTGAGAATGCTGAGGCCGTTTTTGGTTATGACATATTCCTTCTTACGGCTCTCGGGATTCTCGGGGAGGGCATCGATCCATCCCTTGTCGACGAGAGAATTGAGAGCTCCGTAGAGAGTTCCTGCAGCAAGCTTGACGCGGCCCTTCGACAGTTCTTCGACATTCTGGATTATCCCGTAACCGTGAAGCGGCTTCTGAAGCGACAGCAGGATATAGAATACAGCTTCTGTTAATGCTAACTGTGGCATTTTCTTTCCCCTTTCACTATATCGGCTACCGATATATCGTAACCCGAGTATATCGTCTCCCGATATAGTTGTCAACAGGGAAATGCATAGAAGTTCTTTTGCGTTGATACCTGCTATCGCACCGTGATATAATCTTGGTATCAAAAAACTGTTGGAATGCCCGACATTACTACATTTCAGGACCGGTGACTGATCAGTATGGAAAACAGAGAGCAACAGACAGAACAGTTATTAAAAGGCATCTACAGACTGTGTGCAGGCAAAGATGATTGCACCGGCTGTCCGTTCTATGACGCGAAGTGCGTTTTCGAAGAGCCGAAGCCCAGGACATGGTTTGAAGAAGAATCCGAGAAGGTTCAGGAAGCACCTGCTGCGCCCGCAGTATCCGCACCTGCCGCTGAAACGCCTGCTGCAGAGCAGCCTGCCGAGAAAGAAGATGCAGCCGGAACATGGCTCGTCAGCACCACGATGGGAAGCGTTCTCACCAAGTATGTCTACATCTGCTCCAAGTGCGGTTACCGCAAGGAATCCTATCTGTCCATAGCACCCACGACATTCTGCCCTGAGTGCGAGAAGAGAAAGCTCGCTGAATGATATCCTGCGCATAACAGTGCCGGCACTCCCTTACGGAAAACAGTAAATCTGTCAGGAAGATACCGGCACTTATGTCAAAAGGTGTTTGTATTACTCTTTGTCGATGTCCTTCTCTTCGGTCTGGCCCTTGCTGATTACGATCGTAAAGCAGCTTGTGAAGCAGAGCGCAAAGCAGATACCGAGACCGATGTTTTTAAACAGTAAGCCCCATACTATTATCATCAGGATGAAGATCGCTGTCGTCGAGAGCGTGATACCCAGCAGCTTCCTGCTCTTTACTCTGGTGATGACCTTATCAGCATACTCTGCGCTGCCGGCAGAACCGCTGCCGACGGAGCTTCTGAAGTGGCCGATCATGGAACCGTTGAAGTACTCCTCTTCCTTCTCGAATCCTTCTGCGAAGATCCTTCTGTCCTCTACCAGCTTATCTCTTGATGCTTCGAACCATGCCTTGACGCCTGTGTTCCCGGTAGGCTCACCTGCGATCCTCTTGATGTATGACAGGCCGATGATGTATTTCTGTCCGTCGATCTTCTTTGTCATGTAGAAGATCTCTGCGTTAGGCATGTCCTTGATGGTCTTGCCGTCGCTGTTAACAAAGTCTGTCTTTGCTTCAGCGAGCATCGCACTCAGACTGTCGTATGTAAGTGTGTCCTGAAGGCTCTCAATGATCTTGAGCTTGCCGTTTGCAATCCTCTTGAGGCCGAACTTTGAGAGTGTGTTGATGTCGCAACCTTTTACGTAATCCATAACTGTTTTCCTCGCTTTTTGATGTTTTGCTTTTGACACCGTAATAGTATCAATCCGCGCAACATCAAAACGGAAAGTGTCGCAAATGGTATTTTTATTGTCGCGAAGCGCAATGAATAACCCCTTTAGGTTCTTATAACGCTCCATGCATCGACTAACCTGCCGATGCTCCAAGCTGCATTGGCGGGACTGGTCGACGGCAGGCATATGGCTTCGCGCCCGGTAGCCGGCTGAGTGTATCTGCAATAGAGCTGATATGCTTTCCTGCCGTTCACATAGACCTTCCGGATATCAGTCTTCTTCAATATGACATTAAGATCGTTGACTTTAACATCGCGGATGCTGGCATCGGACGACCCGTCTATATCGCATGAACCGATAACATCCCAGAGTGCAATGTGATTGCGGAGGAGGAAGGCCTTTTTCTCATCGATGGTCTGCGGCGTATCCTCGCCCATGACTTCAGCAGTCACGCGCCAGAAACGGTTCTGCGGATGGCCGTAGAAGAACCCTGCCTCTCTGGACTTGACCGACGGAAAACTGCCGAGGATCAATATTTCGGACTGTCCGTCAAAAACAGGAGGGATGGGGTGGACGATCATGATGTAAATGATCCATAGGAGGCGACGGCCTCGTCTATGGTCATATCGCCCTTTCCTACATTGTAGACTGCCTGCCTTACCTGAATGAGCGCATCATCCGATAATCCGATAAGTTCGGGAGACAGTATCCTTGATTCCGGAACATTGCCGAATGCAGCATACATGCTGTTGAAGGACAGGTCTGTCGTAGGTGTCATGAGGCCCTTGTTCTGTGCCATCTCGTTCAGCTCGCCCGTGGTGATAAGGAAACGCATGAACTCATTTGCCATATCAAGATTCGAACTGTTCTTGTTGACTGAGAACTGAAGGTTCGGCATATCGATGAAGTAAGCGCCTTCGTCAGATATCGGGATCGGAACAAACGCATATTCAAACGGGCTGGCGATGAATGCTTCGGAACGGCTCTCGCGCTTCTTCGTACCTGATACGGTATCACCGGAGCATGTCATCATGGGCACATCGCCTTCGAAGAAACGGAGGATGACGGCATCGTAATTGTTCTCTATCTCATTGCAGGCATCGAGATCAACACAGCCGTCATTCATGAACTGCGTTATCTTCTCGAGAGAAGGCCTCATGTATTCGCCTGCAGAAGGATCAAGGGAGTTCAGCTTGCTGACTGCTTCCGGGTCATCTGCCACGGAACCGCAGAAGAACGGATAAATGGACAAAGTGAATAATGATGTAGTCTCTTCATTGGAGAAGCCCATCATCGGATTGTCATAGCCCTTATCGCGGAATGCATTGCAGACCTCCACCAATTCAGAGTATGTCGTGGGAATGCTCAGACCTTCCTTCTCGAAGAGGCTCTTGTTCACGAGCATGCCGTATGTGTTCGAGAAGACAGGCACCATCGGGAGAGTCCCGTCTTCGGTGTTCAGTATGATGTTGCTCCTGATGCAGCCCA
>JAEEGG010022035.1_pt1 | contig 12593 bp, 8 predicted proteins | sample 9134161 | NCBI WGS metagenome assembly JAEEGG01 (sample SAMN16246543, study PRJNA631951) | gut metagenome | biome: gut microbiome; feature: rumen; material: CR-attached | host: Bos | place: Iran: Karaj | collected 2018-10
ACGCGCGGGGCTCGCCCGCGCCATGGCCCTCGACCCCGACGTGCTGTTTTTCGACGAACCGTCAGCAGGTCTCGACCCCGTCAGCGCACGCCGTCTGGACGATTTGATCATCGAACTTCGGGAGAGCCTCGGGACGACCATCATCGTCGTCACCCACGAGCTTGCCTCCATCTTCACCATCGCGACGGACTCCATCTATCTGGACAACCGCTCCCTCACCCTTACAGCGCACGGCCACCCCGCCCGCATCCTCCAGGAGACGAAGGATGAATCCATCATCACATTCCTGACCCGCGGAGAAGGACGGAAAGCCGAAAATTAACAAAAGGAAAACATCATGTCCAAAAAAATCAACCCTTCGGCAATCGGAGCCTTTGTCATCGGCGCCACCATGCTGCTCGTTTTCGGCCTCATGATTTTCGGGCGTGGCAATCTCTTTGAACAAAAAGTGCATTACCAGATTTTCTTCGACAAATCCGTCAACGGCCTCAGCATCGGCTCGCCCGTCGTGTTCCGCGGCATCCGCATCGGACAGGTGACCGACATCCGCCTTGCGCTCAAAGTCAAGGATGAAAACGAAACGGACAAGAACAACTGGCCCATCCAAGTCACGATCAAGCTGCTACCCAAAGCCTTCACCATGGCCGAGCCGGATTTAGGCTACAACGTCCACCACATCATCCAAAGCTTCAATCCAGGCGAATCCAAGGAGCAAATGAACAACTGGCTCCGCAACATGGTCTTCAACAAAGGGCTCCGTGCACAGCTCGAGACGCAGAGCATGCTCACGGGCATGCTCCATATCGAATTCGACCTCTTCGAAAACGAGATTACATCCACGGAAATCAAGCAGGATTTCGAACGCGGCATCATCCCCTCCCGCATGAGCGCCTTCGAACGCCTGTATCTCTCCTTGAACCAAAAAGATTTCAGCGGCAACGTCGAAACCTTCCATACCGCCATGAATTTCATCGGCGAATTCTTCCAATCCGGCAAGGCGGAGGCTTTCGTGGACAACGTCGTCGCCTCATCCGAAAACCTCAAGCAGACCACGCAGGACGCACGGGACATGCTCCGCACGTTGCGGACCTATAAAAAAGGCGCATCGGACGACTCGCCTGTGGCGCAATTATGCAATTTGATTGTCGCCCTCCAGGAAATCGTCGGGAAAGTCGATACGGTCATGACGAACATCAAGCAGAAACTGCCCGGCATGATGGACGAAGCCAGTTCCACGTTGGAGACGCTCAATTCCACCACGACCAATGTCGCCCCCAAGCTGGACGCCGCCATTGCGGACGCAAGACAGCTCATCAAGACAACAGAAAAGACAATCTCGCTTACAGAAGGCCCCTCCGCGGAACTTGTCCGCTCCCTCCAGGCGACGATGGAGGCGACACGCGACGTCATGGCGACTGCGCAAACCACCCTCAGGCACATGGACGCCACGCTTGACGACGATTCGCCGCTTCGGACGGAAATTGACATGGCCCTTGAGGAAATCAGACAGACGGCTCAATCCTTCCGTGCACTTGTCGAACTGATTCAGAGAAATCCTGAAATACTCATCCACGGCCGTAGAGACTAATCATGCAAACACATATTCAAAAACATACCATGAAACACATCCATCTTCCATTGATCCTTTTGGCCGCCATGTTCCTCTTCGGCTGCCGTACAACGACAAAAACCAGAATCTTCCTGCTTACAGGCGATGAAAGCCTGCAACGGCTGAATTCGACCGGCGTGAAAGTCGAAATGCGCCCCATCAAGCTTCCCAACTACTTGAACAGACGCGAGTTCGTCAAACGCGTCGGAGAGGATGAAATACAGATTCTCCGCTCATGGCTATGGGCGGAGACAAGCGAACACAGCATCAACGTCGCCTTCGTGCAGAATCTCAAGGCGTTGCTAGGCGAAGACAGCGTGCTGCCATACGGGACGGCTCATGGCTCTCCCGTGCTGCTTGTTTTCGTCCGTGGCATGGAAGTGCGGGACGGCATATTTGTCGCCGATTTCCATTGCCGTCTGAAACAAAACGGCAAGGCCACGTTGGAAAAACGGCTGTACTGGAAGACGGAAGTCGAACCGAACGTCCCGTACATAAAATATTATAAGCAGGCAACGGCGGAAATGGCCCGCCAGACAGCCGCCTGGCTAATCGAAACGCAAAACTGAACGGCGAGAGCCTCAAGGCTCGTAGATCATCAATCGGCAGTCGATGGCGCCGTTTTTCAATGGATACGTCTCCACGGGCGTCTGCTTGATGCATTGCACACATCGCGGGCTGCCGGCCAGAATGGCGATTCGCCAACCGCGCAACCGTTGGACAGCCGCGCCAAGTTCTTGATACAACGCATTGTCCGCATCAAGACGGATACCATACGGAGGATTCGCCACCATCATGCGGCGCGTATTGTCCGGCTGCAATTCACGCAACGGCATCTTCCGGAAACTAAGACGCAGACCGGCCGCCTTCGCGTTCGCCTCCGCGGCGGACAACGCGGAATCATCAATGTCGAATCCCGTCACACGCGGCAGTTTCCCATGGGCGATCCGACGCATTTCACCGCGAAGCAGACGCATGCGTTCCGCCGCCGCGTCGTTGAAATTCGCCCATCGTTCAAAGCCGAAACGTTCACGTTTCAGGCCGGGCGCGATATTCGCGGCCCACATGGCGGCCTCGATCGGCAACGTTCCCGAACCGCACATCGGATCAACCAACGGCATCTCACGATCCCATCCGGAAAGACGCAGCATGGCGGCCGCCAGCGTCTCCTTCAACGGGGCTTCGCCGCCAAGCGAACGGTAGCCGCGCTTGAACAACGGCTCGCCGGACATGTCCAGATACACCGTCGCCTTCTGCCGCGCCCAATACACGAAAACGCGGACATCCGGATCCTCACGATCCACGTTCGGCCGTTCTCCAAACTCATGGCGCAACTGGTCGACAATCGCATCCTTCGCCTTCAACGCCACGATGTTCGGATTCGTCCGCGTGCTCTCATGCGCATATGCGCTGACGGCAAATGTATGGCGCGGCGTAAGATATTCCGACCAAGTCACTTCAGCGACACTGTCATAGACGCCTTCCAAATCCGGAGCAGCAAAACGCCCCAAGACCACCATCACCCGCTGTCCGATACGCGTCTGCAGACACGCACGCCAGCCATCCTCCCACTTGCCCGAAAACGGAATGCCGCCGCTGTTCAGACGGGCGGACTTGAAACCAAGCTCGCAAAGTTCATCCCGCAACACGGCTTCCGTGCCCGGTCCTGCCGATACATAAAATTCCATAGTATTTCAAACCTCGCAGTTTATAAAATCATCACGCCTTCTTCGATTTCCCACGCCGCTTGGCCAATTCCAGTTCGGCATCGCAATGATGGCCACGCTGGATGAGATTCTCAAGCTTCTCCTCCAACTGCAGCCACTGCTCTTCCGTTGGGCGGCGGTCATAGACCCAGTTTTCCGCCCCTGCGTCCAGAAACTGCCATTTGACCGTGTCCGCATGGAACGATACACGTATTTCCGTCTTGCCTTCCGGCGCATCCTTGTCAACCCAGCAAACTGGCCTTCTCATATCATCATCCTTTCTTGTTTCTTCCAATCTTTACTATTAATATAATTGATATTTCGAAAAACTTCATTTATGTTATTGTTTTTATTTGTCCTCAACTCCTCTTTCATGCAGCGAAAACATGCCTGAATACAAAATCCATATCGCACAGCATCAGCATTACAGCTGCCTCCTTTGCGGACGGTGCTGCCGCCGTTTCCATGTCCGTCTGGACAAAGCGGAATGCATCCGTCTCGCCAATCTCGACTGGCAGGGGGAGCCCAATCCCCACGACTTCACCGTCACCATCAACGGCCATGAATATTTCAAACGCAATGCAGACGGTGGATGCGTCTTTCTGGACGAAAAAGGCGCATGCCGCATGCATGCGAAATTCGGTTTCGACGCCAAGGCCCTCACCTGCCGCGGCTATCCCATGAACATCGTCTCCACGTTTCCGGGCGAGCTCTCCGTGCTCGCCCGCATGGACTGTCCCGCCGTCCTCAAAGACCATGGAACACCGCTTCCCGAACAACGGAAGGACATTGAGAAACTTGTCTCGGAAATGAAATTCGGCAAGCCTTTCACGGAATCGCAACTCTGTGGTCTGGAAAGGAAAACAGTCGAAACCATCCGCGACGCCGTCGCCGTGCTATTGGAAGACCGCACCGCCCCGTTGCCGAACCGCATCCGCGCCGCGATCGCCTTGCTGGACGCCTGCCAGAAACTAGGCGCGGCCTTCCTCAACGATCATGAAACCATGCGGGATGTCTGGAAGAACTTCAAAACAAAATTCAAGCCATCGGAAACCATCCCGCAGCTGCCCGGCCTATCCGCTTATTCCCGCATCGTTTACCGCACATGGCTCGCCGCCTATTGCCGCCGTGACGAAGAGATTCTAGACCGTTCATTAGTCTCTCGCCTCCAGTTGTTCAAACGCAACTTGATGTTCATTCTCGGGCATGGAAATTGGCATGAGCTTGGCTGGGAGCATCCTGATTATCCGTTCGCAAAAGCCGCCATTTTCAAACGCAATGGACAAAATGTGGAATACCATGATGACGCATGGGTGCCGTTCATGCGTTTTCTCCAGACTCGACTGGAATGCCTCCAGTTTTTCGGCGTCAGCTATTATGGGACGGATTTCTTCCATGGCTTGCGCGCCCTGCTCAAGACCTACGCCCATACATTGGCGACAGCCCGTTACCATGCAACCGCCAACGGACGAAATTTTATCACGGAGGACGACGTCTTCAACGCCGTTCTGTCCATCGACCATTGTCATGGACGTTCCCCCTCCCTCAATTTCCGCTCATCACGCTCCAACGAAGACTATTTCAGCGGCAAGCGTTTTGAATCGCTTCTCGCCGATCTGGGCTGGGCATAAGCGAACAAAACGAAAAAATGTCTGTTCAAGTTGCGCTCGCCCTGTTTTCAATGTAAAATAAGCAAACGTCTCAACCTTCAATAAAAGCCTCCTACTGATCATGCGTTTCCAATGCAACCATTGTCGCGCCCTTCTCGAGCTGGATGACGTCCAGCCCGGCGAAATCGTGCAATGCCCGACATGCCTCAGCCCCGTCGCCGTTCCTGAAACTGTGACGTCGCCACGCGCGATGCTTGGTGATTTCGTCATCAAAAGCCTTATCGGCAATGGTGGGATGGGAACCGTTTATCTTGCGCACCAAATTACGCTGGACCGTGATGTCGCCTTGAAAGTCCTCCATGCCGACTTTTCCGACGACACCGCCTTTATTCAAAATTTCATTAATGAAGCCCGCGCGGCAGCCAGCCTAAACCATCCAAACATCGTTCAGGCCGTTGCCGTCAACTGTGATGAAGGCCGTTGGTATTTTGCCATGGAATATATCAACGGCAGCACCTTGAAGGAATTACTTGCCCAAAATGGGCGAATCCCCCCGCAACAAATGCTCGGCATCGCCTCAGAAATCGTATCTGCCTTGAAATACGCATGGAAAGAAAAGCAAATCGTCCATAGGGACATCAAGCCAGACAATATCATGATGACTGCGGACGGCCATGCCAAGCTCGCCGATCTCGGATTGGCCCGAAAAATCACAGAGCTACACGAAGACGGCAGCACGGAACTATATGGAACCCCGCAATACATTGCCCCTGAACTACTGAGTGGAGCAACACCTAACGCTTCATCAGACATATACAGTCTTGGAGCGACACTCTACCACGCCCTCAGCGGCCGCTTTCCTTTTATAGCTGACACGCCGGAAGCCATCGCCAGCCTCCATGTCACCGCACCGCTCGTTCCCTTAAAAGAGGTCGCCCCAGACATATCCAATCCGATTTCATGTCTCGTCGACATCATGATGGCCAAATCGCCAGAAGACCGTTACCAGAATTATGACGAACTGGAAACAGATCTTAAACGGGTAACAGAAGAAGAGATGCCGCTTCGCCTGTCAGAGAACGACGCGGCAAAAAACAATGGCGCGCAAGCTGCCGAACAAACGGCAACATCTAAGCATGGCAAGCCCAAGCTGAAGTTCACGAAAGGCCATGTAAAACTGCACAAGACAGGAAAGCCAGCCGCTGAAGAGACAAAGCCCGCCATGGAGCAGTCAAATGCAACAACAGAACAGGAGAAGCCAGAGAAAACACCTTTGGCGACTGTCCCTCCATCCGTCCCACCGCCAGTCAAAACAGGCGGAGGTTCCGCAATTCTGCTGGCTGTTCTCGCCTTGCTGATTGTCATCGTTTGCGCCGCAGTCGCCGTTTTTGTCATCCGTGGTCGTCAACAAACGACGCCCCCCATCGTCAACCAGCCAGAAGTTACGGACACAGCTGAACAAACGCAGGCCTTCCAGGAAGCGGAAAAAGCTCAGAAAGAAGCGGAGGAAAAAGCACGGCTAGAAGCGGCGGAAAAAGAGAAAAAAGAAGCAGAGGAAAAGGCACGGCTTGAGGCGGAAGAAAAAGCAAGGAAGGAAGCGGAAGAGAAAGCCAAGCTGGAAGCGGAGGAAAAAGCACGGAAGGAGGCGGAAGAAAAGGCGCGCAGGGAGGAGGAAGAAAGAATCGCGGCGGAAAAAGCGAGAAAAGAAGCGGAACTCAAGGCGCAAAAGGACGCCGTCGCCACTGAAAAGGCAAGGCGGCTTGAAACCGCCCTGCAGGAAGTTGCGGAAAGGGATTTCAGTGATGCAAGGCAGGCCTTTTTCAGCAGAATAGACCACGAAGAGCCACAGGACAAGGAATGGCGGAATCAATGGGAGCAGGCCCTGACGGAAGCGGAAAGCTTCTGGGATGGAATGAAAAACGCCACATCCAAGTTGATTGATATGCAGTTAAAAGAGTTCTCCATGAAGAGCTTGCATCAAAAATTCAGCAAAAGCAATTTTGGAGAGCTTCCATGGACCATTGTGGATATGACAGGAGACACCATCACCATCAGCAGCGAATTTGACGTTTCCGAAGCAGAAGACGGCAAGGAGGAGATCAAAACTGTTCAATGGACGCGCAAGCTCCAAGAGCTTCGTTTCAACCAAATCGAGGCGATAGCCGAAACGATATTCCCCTTGAAAGGGAAATCATTGGAAGAGTCACGTCAGTCTCTCGGTCTTTATCTGCTGTTTTGCGGAACGGCTCCGGCACAAGCCATTGTCGAAAAATATAGTTTATCCAGCAAATGGCCCGCTATTGCGGAATCGGCAGAATCCATGTCGCCTAGCAATTATATCGCAATACAACTTGCATGTGTCAAAGAACGGGCAGAAACAGCTTCCAACGCCAAAGCGCCTCTTGTCCGGACATTGGCCACCATCCAAGCCTATAGCCTCGGCAACGCGCTTTATTTTACGTTTCCCAACCAGAAGGAACTCTATGCTACGGAAATCCAGCAGATCGTTAAGCCGTTGTTTTTACAAAACAAATAACCTATTGAGGAAATAATCACCATGAAGAAACTCTATTTGGTCAAACCACTTCCCATCGGCGTCATCAACCCGCTCATCTACGGTCATTTCTCCGAACACATCGGCGGCGTCTTCTACGACGGAATCTGGGTTGGCGAAGATTCCCCTGTTCCCAATATCCACGGCTTCCGCAAATCGCTCGTGGAGGCTTTCAAGACAGTCCGCCCCAGTGTGCTGCGTTGGCCGGGCGGTTGCTTCGCGGAGACCTACGCCTGGCGAGACGGCATCGGCCCGCGCCATAGCCGCCCGACGCGCATCAACTGGTGGTACCAGAACGACGGACGCATGGAACCCAATAAAATCGGCACCCATGAATTCGTCGAATTCTGCCGTCTTGTTGGCGCAGAACCATATATCGCCGCCAACATCACATCCACCACACCGCTCGACATCCGCGACTGGATCGACTACTGCAACTCGCCCAAAGGTTCGACGGAATACGCGAAACTCCGCGAGGCGAACGGTTCCCCCGAACCGCTCAACGTCAAATACTGGGGTGTCGGAAACGAATGCTGGGGCGGTGGCGGAAACATGGAGCCGGAAATCTACGCTCATGAATACCGTAAATACGCCATGATCATGCGCAATTCCGCTCCGGGGCTCGAACTTTTCGCCTGCGGCCCCAACGCCAACGGATGGCATTGGACGGAACGTTTCCTGCGTGTCTTCGACACATCGTCCCATATCATGAACGGCTATTCCGTCCACTACTACTGCGGTGCCAGCGGCGGCTGCCTCGACTTCACGAACGACCAGTTCTACCACCTGCTCTCCAAGGCATCATTCATGAACCACATCGTCAACCAGACGTGGAATCTCGTCTGCGGCTTCAACTGCCAGAATCAATGCCCGCTCGTCGTCGATGAATGGGGCTGCTGGCATCCGGGCGGCTCAGGCCCCACGAAAGGCTACAATCTCTTCGAACAGCAGAGCACGATGCGCGACGCACTCGTCACCGCCCTCACCCTCAATATCTTCAACAACAACTGCGAAAAAGTGAAGATGGCCAACGCCGCGCAGCTCGTCAACAACCTCCACTGCCTCTTCCTCGCCAACAAGGAGAATTTCATCGTCACGCCCACCTATCATGTCTATGACATGTACAAGGAGCACCAAGGCGCGACCGCCATCAAGACCGCTTTCGACCAGGAGGAGATCATCTACAAGAATCCGGACAACCAGCGGGAGGAGAAACTCGCAAAATTGTCCGTCAGCGCCTCCGTCAAAGACGGCACGCTTCTGTTGACTGTCGCCAACCTCAGCTTGACTGATTCAGAGGATCTTGAACTCGAAGCCGTCGGCATGACGCTCGGCGACGACGCCGATGTCACCATTCTCCGCAATGACGATGTCCACGCGCACAACACTTTCGATGCGCCGGACGCCGTCGCGCCAATTCAGAAAACAATGAAGGCCGGCGTTCTCAACGTTCCGCCGGCCTCTGTCGTCACTGCCAGAATCAAACTTCAATAGGCCATTTCGCTCCTGCGCGATCAATCGCGCAGGAGCAACCTTCTTGCTTATTTCAGCTTCTCCTGATAGCCGGAGGGCTCCATGGAGAACGAGCCGCGGCCACCGGACAGCCGCGGCAACGCCTTGCCGAAACCGAACATCTCAGCCAACGGAACTTGGCAGATGACCTTCTTCATGCTACCAAGCGTTTCCATGTCGCTGATGATCGCACGGCGCGGCTGCAGATACATGCTGATTTCGCCGACCGTGTCCTCCGGCGTCAGAATCTCCAGATGCATGAGCGGCTCCAGAATGACCGTGCCCGCTTTCGGCAGCATCTGGTCGATGCACTGCAGCACGGCGCCGGCCACGGCGCCTTCTGTCGTATTCTCCGCCGAGAACTTCAAATCAATGAGCGTGGCGGCGACATAAATCAACGGATAACCGGACAAACCTCCTGTGCGCAAACCGTCCTGCAGCGCCCTTTCCGCCGCCGCAATGAACGCCTTGGGGATGTTGGGCGTCTTCACGGCGTTCTTGATGTCGAATGCCGCCTCACCTGCCGGAATCGGAGCGAATTCGCACGTTACCTCCGCATAGATGGGTGTATCGCCCATCATGCGTTCAAAGACGACATGCTCCGTGCATGATCCCTTCAGCGTTTCGCGATAGGCGACGCGCGGTTCGCCCTGCCGTATTTCCACATTGAAATCCGTCGTGACGCGCTTCAAGCTCACGTCCAGATGCAGTTCGCCCATGCCAGAAAGCAACCGCTGCCCTGTGTCCTCCGCAGTCGAACGACGCAGCGTCTGGTCTTCGCGGCAAAGCAAATCCAAGACTTCGTCCAGTTTGTCTTTGTCTTTCGAGAATTTCGGTTCGACGACCATGGAGATGACCGGTTCGGGGAACGTGATCTTTTCGAAAGCGATAAGATGCTTCGGATCGCAGAGCGTGTCGCCGATGCCGCAGTTCTTCAGGCCCGTCATGCCGACGATGTCGCCAGGCCCTGCCTCTTCGATGGTTTCCGTCGATTTAGCATAGATTTTGAACAATTGACGCGAACGAATCTTCTCTCCAGTACGGGAGTTGACGATGTTTTCATTCGCTTTCAGGACACCGCTATAGATACGAATGTAGAACAAGTCCGCCGTCGTGGAGGCGTTGACCTTGAAAATCAGTCCGGAGAACGGCTTTTTCGCGTCGCATGGAACGCTGACAGGTTCGTCTGTCTTGACATTGAAGGCGCTGTGGTCTGGAATGTCCAACGGCGACGGCAGGAAGTCAATGACGGCGTCCGCCAGCAACTGGATGCCCATGTTCTTTTTCGCGGAGCCTACAAGAATAGGAACAAGCTTCCGTTCAATCGTCAGACGGCGCAATTCCGCCACGAGTTTCTCACGTGGAATTTCCTCTTCGTTCAGGAACATTTCAGCGATTTCGTCCGAATAGTCCCCTATTTTGTTGAGCAACGTTTCATACGCCTCCGCCCATTGCGACTCGTATTCCGCAGGTAGCGGCTTGCGGATGACTTCCGCGTTGCGTTCTCCCGAAAACGAGACGTATTCCTTGGCGATGACATCGATGATGCCGTTGAAGGCGTTCTCCGCCCCGTCCGGCAGATAGATCGGAGCCGCGCAATTGTCGAACTTCGAATTGATCTGTTCAACCGTGCGTTCAAACGACGCGCCGATACGGTCCATTTTGTTCACGAAGGCGATTTTCGGCACGGAATAGTTGTCCGCTTGGCGCCACACTTTCTCCGACTGCGCCTCCACGCCTTCCACAGCGGAGAAAATGACGGCCGCGCCGTCGATGACACGCAGCGAACGTTCCACTTCCGCCGTGAAATCGATGTGTCCGGGAGTGTCGATCAGATGGAACATATAGTCTTTCCACGGGATGGAGGCTGCCGCGGCGGCGATGGTGATGCCGCGCGCCCGTTCTTCCGGCAGAAAATCCATGACAGTCGTCCCGTCGTCGATATTGCCGTAGCGATGGGTCAGCCCCGAATAGTACAGAAAGCCTTCCGTCGTGCTTGTCTTGCCTGCATCAATATGCGCGATGATGCTCAAATTTCTGATCTTCTCAATGTCTTGCATGCGATGTCTCGTTCGTTAACGGTTATTTCCCAATTTTATAATATAAGCCAAAATTACTAGATTTTCTAGATTTCTGGATTTCTGGATTTCCAGAAAAAAAGTCCGCCGCCTCCTTTTTTACGGGAAGCGGCGGACTCGTTCAATCAACCAACTTTAATTGGCTTACTCATTCGCCGGGGCGAACGGCATCAGGACATCCTTCTTGCAGAAGATCCAGTATGCGTTGCCAACGTTCATCACGGAGCCTTCTTCTTCGATATCACGATACTCGATGCTGCCGGACGGGCTGCTGACGGCCTTGTAGATGTAGCCGATGGCACCCGTGCCGCTCGCGTTGTAGATATCCTTGTAGGTGCTCCTGACGTTGTAGACATCGTACAGCGGACCGACCAAGTTCCAGCCTGCCTTCAGCTCAATGCCGTCGGCCGGACGGTTACCGTAGATGGTCAGCGTCGTCGCCTTGCTGATGTTGGCGTAGATCCAGTAGCCGACGCCGGCGTTGATCGTCGCGGCGGCGACATACTGGCCGCCTTCGTAACGCCATGCATTGCCACGGATGAGTTTCGTGGAATTGACCGTGAACACGTCGTCAACCGCGTTGTTCAGCGGCGTGACGGCGAAGGAGATCATGTTCCAGCCGGGCTTCAAGGTGATGGTCTGCGCTTCGTCGGCACCGCCCATCGTGACGCGGTAGACCGCGTAGTACTGGCCGTATTCATCCTGCTGCAGTGTGTCGAGATCAGATTCATCGAGTGCAACGGAGGTAACTTCCGTCATATCGACGGTCGTATCGGAGATGGGCTCCCACGTCTTGTCCGTCAACTGGATCATGCGGGTCAGCTTGAGACCGCCGACGGATGTGGTCGGGAGCGTGGCGTCCGCCCAGGACAGCGTGAAGCCGTTGATGGAGGACTTCGGATCGCCCATGTCAACACGGATGTACCAGACGGAGGAGCGGCCGAACGGACGGATGTCCTTGGTCAACCTCGTGCAGGTGTTGTCCATGCCGATGGAGTACGCGGCACCAAGCGGCAGCGGCGACGGATCGGGCGTGTCAGTGCCAGGCAGATAGCGCGTGGTGGCGGCGGCGATGTCGAGGCTCGGATCGAAACCGAACGTCGCATTGTCGTCCATGCCGATGACGATGGACTGGTCGGAGCCGGAGACGGTCGTCAGACCGGCCTTGCGGAAGGTCTTGTAAACCTGCAGTTCGACGGACCACGACTCGCCTTCGACGATGACCCAGTTGGACTGGACCGGCAGGCTGAAGCCGTATTCATCCTTCGCATAGACATCGCACCACCAGATGTCGCCGGGCTTCGTGTATTCGGCTTCGACGACATTGGGCTTGCCAGGACCATAGTTCTTGGCCTGCGAGATGACGTAGCGCGCGGTGCTCCAGGCGGAGATGCTTGGAACCGTTCCAAACGGAACCAGTTCACCGTTGCGGTACCACACGTAGTAGTATTCGCATTCACGACCGGAGGAGGAGACGGCGCCGGAGGCCGTGCAGGTCAGGTCGGAGGCGACGCTCGGCAGGTC
>JAEEGG010022036.1_pt1 | contig 12592 bp, 9 predicted proteins | sample 9134161 | NCBI WGS metagenome assembly JAEEGG01 (sample SAMN16246543, study PRJNA631951) | gut metagenome | biome: gut microbiome; feature: rumen; material: CR-attached | host: Bos | place: Iran: Karaj | collected 2018-10
TAACAATATTACCATGATTGTCATAACAATTTTTAAGTAAATAAGCTAAAGTTGTTGGATCATAATAGAATGATCTATGGTTTTCTTCAGCTATCTTTTTACAGAATTTTAATTTACTATACGTACTTTCAAGCAATACTTTTCTCGCCTGTAATAAATTAAGTTTTTGTACTCCAACAGGCTTACCACAACCTGAAGCATGTACAAAGTAACCATCTAAGTTAGCATTACCTGCTCTTTCATAAATCTTATTAGCAACATTCATGCAACAAATAAAAGTTAAATTTCTAAAATTAACTGGTTTCTTTAATTTATAAGCATGATATTCATTACCCAAATTACATAATTCTTTTAAAGGATAGAAAGAATCTCCTTGGAATACAGCATCAAACTTATTAAAATCTAAGTCACAAATAACAACAGCATTTCCATCAAATTCTTTATCAGCGTTTAATAAAGCATCTACTATTAACTCTTTATTAACATTAACATCTTCATCAAATTCAATTTCAATAACTGGCATATCTAAATGTTTCTTTAATGACTCTAGAACCATTGTTTTACCTGAACCTGTTGGTCCATAAAAACAAATATTATCATGCATTAAATATTTATCACGAGAAGGTAAATTAGAATCATTTAAGTCACGATTAAAGAAGATTGTTTGAACTAGTTCTCTAGTTGCTCCTTTTTGACATTTTGTTTCATCAAAAATCTTATTAACACAATCATCTATTTTATTTTCTAACTCATTACCTTTTGCTTTAATTGGCATTATTTCCTCAAACTTCGAACTAACTAGTTTTTTCTCTTCTTCATCAGAAACTACTACTAGTCCATTATCTTCATAAAATATAGTTTTTTCTTTAAAACCTTTTGCATTTAATTCTTCTTCTGTTCCCGTATCATAAAATTGAAGTTTATTAGATGATAATCTATTATTCAAATTATCAAATCTATTTCCCGGAGTAGTTTCTGGCACTACAAAATCACATTGATAGTATGTTTTACCATTAAACTCCAACTTACGAAATAACGCAGTTAATTTTCCTTCAAACGTTTTTGTCATAGTATCACCGCCATAGTTGTTTATTATAAACACATTTTTTTAAAAATAAAAGTCTACTTGTCACCTTTATAGAAAATTGCAGGCATAATTATTGAATTTTTATACTTTGTATTTAAATTATCCATTATTTTTTGGATATCATCATTATCTTCTTCTTCAAAGAAAGATACTTTTGAAGTTTTATTTTTCGTTAAATTATCTAGTCTAATACCTAGTAATCTAAATGATTCACTCTTATCAATATCTCTTAATAATTCACATACTTTTTCATATATTTCCATAGTATTATTAGTTGATGAATCAAGAGTTAGTTGATGAGAGATATTTTTAAATGAACTTGTTCTTACTGTAATTGCAATTGTATTCGCATATAAATGACTATTTCTTGCACGTAGTCCAATCTCTTGAGATAGTTTTAACAAGATCTTTTTTATTTCATTAAGATTATCCGTATCCTTCATTAATGTTCTTGAAATACTAATAGATTTATTATCCCCATAATCATTAACTACTGGAGAATCATCTATTCCTTTAGCTGAATTTATAAGATCGTCTACTCTACTTTTATAATATTTTGATAATAAAGCTGGATCACAATTAGCAAGATCACCGATAGTATCAATCCCAATACTATGTAATAGTTTACTAGAACTCTTCCCAACAAATAGTAAGTCTGATACATCAAGAGGCCACATCTTAGTTTCTATTTCACTTGTATATAATGTATGAACCTTATCAGGTTTTTCAAAGTCGCTAGCCATCTTAGCAAGTAATTTGTTATTACCTATTCCAACATTAACGGTGAACCCAAACATGTTTTTAATATCATCTTTAATTTTGTAAGCTAGCTTTTCTAAGTCATCATATAAATACTTAGTATTAGACATATCTAAGAAACATTCATCAACACTTGCTCTTTCTATTAAAGGACTATACTGTTTTAAATAATTATAAAACTTATTAGAATATTCTTCATAAATACTAAAGTCCGGTGGATAAACTTCAAGGTCCTTACATTTCTTTCTTGCCATATATATTGTTTCAGCACTTTTTACTCCTAATTTTTTAGCTACAGGGCTCTTTGCTAACACAATACCATGACGACTATCTTCATCTCCACCAATAACCGAAGGAATTAATCTAATATCTTTTTTATAACCGTTTTTAAGTAAATAAACAGCAGTCCAAGATAAATAAGCATTATTAACATCAACATGAAATATTACCCGCATAATCCCTCCTTACATATATTATAGTCTTTTTTTATTTATTTTTTAATAGTTTTATGCTACAATAAAGCCAATTAGAGGGGTATATGGCATCACTACTTTTTAAATATGTAAAAGATAAGGCCTTGGATGATAAAACAAAAGATATTTATGTTTATAATCAAGGAAAGAATGAACCGACTATAGTCGACACACTTCGCAAATATAATACTAAATTTTTATCGCCTTCCGAATTGACAAAATTTCTTCAAGCGCCAATGTTTAGACAAGAAATAACTTATTCTAACTTTTATAAATTAGTATTGGAGAGTATTGATAGATATCAAAAAAAAGATATGGAGCAGACTCCATATTTGATGGTTTATAACACTTATGAATCTGTAGCTGAATTAGTTGCTCAATTAGAACTTGGTTATTCTCCTATTTTAATTAATGGTCATGAACATATGAATAAAACATTTAGAGAAATGCATTTAGCTGACCAAGATGAAATTGTTAAAGAGAAAAGAATAGACGATTATTATGAACATATTCCTTATATTTATGATAAACTTCAAAAGACAATGAATGATATTCAAAAAAGTTTGATTATTAATGATCATAAAGAAGGCTCCATTGGTATATTATCATCTGGTTCAACTGGAAATCCTAAAATAATATATGTTCCTGAAGAAAAGATTGTTAATAACATTTTAAGTTCAAAATTCTCAAATGAAAAAAGAAATATATATAATACTTCGTCTGTAAGTAATATTTCAGGATTAGTTACGAATGTTTTTATGCCTTTTGTTCTTGATGATACTACATGTCATCTATCAGATTCTTTCTCATTTAGAGAGGCATTAAATTGCACTGATGTCTATTTACCAAGAAACTTTATTGATAGCTTACCAGATAATTATGGAAATGTTTCTAATAAAATTAAAAGAATTTTCATTCTTGGTGGTGTTAATAATATGGATATCGTTCGTACTGTTAGGAATAAAATAAATCTTGGTGAAAATACTTTTGTTAATGTTTATGGTTGCACTGAATGTGGTGGCTTAATTAGTGAATTTGAAGAAAAAGATTTTGATCAATTAACTATTAATCATTTTGATATAAAAAATGATTCTATTATCTATGGTTATCAATATCCCGATGGAAGAGTTGAAGGTGGTACATTATATAAAGATAGTAAATCACTTCTTCATAATATTGGTGATGTTAAAGGACTAGTAAGAAAAGATATCAAAGTAATCCCTTGTGGTCGATTAAGTGAAAATAAAATAAAAATAGATGGTATCAATATCGGTGAATGTATTGTAGATGGATATCATACAGGTGATATTGGGGTTGTCTTTAACGATAAAATATATATCTTAGGAAGAAAAGAAACTTTAGAAAAACAACAAATCGCTGGTGTACGTGATGCATCAATATCAGCATCTGCTGGATATACTTGTTCAACAATTACAAATGAGTATGGCAATTTATGTGTTGTTGTTAAATATAACATAAATGACGACAACGAAGATAAAACTTTTTGTTTCCGTAATCTAATTACTAAGTCTAAAGAAATTAAAGATAGGATTACACGAGATCACAAATTATATGACGTTGTCTTTTTAACAGATGATAAGTTTGTAGAAAGTTCAGGATTAAAAAAACCTATTACATCGTCAATTGAAATATATCTCGATTATTGTCGAAAACTAAATAATATATTAAATGATTTTGATAGTTATCTATCTGAACATGTAAATACTGTTTGTGAAGAAAAACTTGGATACATTCCAAAATGGACTTATACAAAAGAATTCATAATTTTTGACAAAAATGATATAAACTTAGAACAAATAGTAGATTTATTTAATGATTTACATGTTGTTCTTGTTGAAGAAAAAGATGATCATTATTACATTTATTATGATGATAGATATTTCTTTGATCCAAAATTAAGTAGAAAATATTCGGATAAAGATTTATTGAAGTATAAAGAATGTATTAAAGATGGATTTCTTTTTGAACAATTAGTAATGGATAACGATCGTTATGTAAGCAATTTAAGATATAAAGTCACTAATTTAATACCGAGACTCACTAAAGACAAAGTATACTTTATAGAAGGAACACTAGATAATGGTGATACAATCTTATTACCTTATAGTAGTATTCCAGTGTTTGATAAAATCGGTGCCGATGAAATTTCATTATCAAAACCTGCTCAACTAGCAATAAAAAAAATAAAAGAGCAATATGGGAATATCGATATAAAAACACAGACGCTTATCTGTCCATGTCCATTAGAGCTTGCATTCAGAGGAAATATAGGTTATTTTGGATTCATAGGCCATTATATTATTATTGATCAAGATGGCAATATTAGATATGAAAAGAGAAATGTCAATCCTACATTTGATGATTCTATACTTGAAGAACAAATTAACTATTTTTTAAGTCTTATTGCACGAACTTATAACCTGAATTATAATAATGGTAACAATAAACTTAAAGTTAAAAAAGAAAATGAGGTGAATTAGTATGAATCTAAGTATTAATTTAAACTTATATAAATATTTCTATGAAGTAGCTAAATATAATAGTTATACTAAGGCTGCTGAAAGTTTAATGATTAGTCAACCATCACTAAGTTATAGTATTAAAGTACTTGAAACACAATTAGAAAAGAAATTATTTGTTAGAGAGAATAATAAAATTAAACTTACTGATGAAGGTGAAGATTTATATAATAGACTAGATGCCATCTTTAAACAATTTGAAGAAGTTAATAATGAAGATGATTATCGAGGTAAAATAACCTTAGGTGTTAGAAGTGCTTATGCTTTTAGAATATTACCTAATTATATAAATGAATTAAATAAGATACATCCAAACCTAGAAATAGATTATATTATTGGTAAGTCAGAAAAACTATTATCGCTTTTGGAAAATAAACAAATTGATATCTTAATTGATGAACAAAGAATTGATACTGAAGGATATAAATCAATTCTACAAACTAAAAATAAAATGATATTATTTACTACAAAAGAAAAAGCTAAGAGAATTAAATCAGATGTAATTACCTTAGATTATTTAAAAGATAAAAAGATTGGCATTGTTAAAAGAAATCTTGTTACTAAAGAAATAATGAGCTTATATCCAAATTTAAATTATAATGAAGCTTTATCCTCACCACTAATGTTACTTGATATTGAAAAGAATGATGGTTTTGGAATTTCACCAATTAGTGTTATTAGAAAAGAATTAGAAAGTGGAGAGTTAGTACAACTACCCACTGACTTCATAATTCCAGATGCAAATATATATTTAAGTTACATAAAGAGATTAGAGAATAAAAATATAAAATGTGTTATTGATTTCTTTATTGAACATCAAGGTAAACTATTAAATTAATAGTTTATCTTTTTTTGTGTTTATGTCCATAAGTTTGCAAATATAGTAAAAAAATTTTATAATTAATACTATAGGAGAAAAATAAATGGCAAAGATGGTTAGAAATGAAATAGAAGGAAAAGAATATAAGAAGACTCGTAAAGATAGAAAAGATGGTAGATTTATTAATGCACCTGCAATGTTAAGAATAATGACTTACTTTAAAGATCGTGAAGAAGCTTATGTATATATAAATCGTAAATTTGATGTTACTGATATGATTAAATACATGGAAAAGAAAAAGAAAAAGAATCCTAATTTAACATTCTTTCATGCATTTACAACAGCAATTACTAAAGTAGTATTTAATAGACCAAGACTTAATAACTTTATTATGAATCATAGATTCTATTCAAGAAATGAAGTTATTATGGCTTTCACCGCTAAAGTAGAATTTAGTGATAAGGGTAAAGAAGTAATGTCCCTTATTAGAGTTAATCGTGATGATACAATTGATGATATTGGTAAAAGAATTAGTGATAAAGTAGATAGCTTTAGAAAGAAAATGGAACAAACATCATCAGATGATACTCTAGATATTCTTGATAAGATACCATATTGTCTAATGAAATGGCCTTTAATGCCACTGCTTTTATGGATGGATAGACATGATAAATTACCAAAAAGTATTTATAATGAACTATTATATAACAGTACGGCAATTCTTTCTAACTTAGGAAGTATTAAGTGTGGAGCAATTCATCATAACCTAACTAATATCGGATCTAGTAGTATTATTATTACAATGGGTGATATTCATAAAGAAGTAGTTGTTAATAAAGAAGGTAAACAAGAAATACGTGATATCGTAGAATTTGGTATCAACTTAGATGAAAGAATAGCTGATGGAGCTTATATGTCTAAGGCTGTTAACTTATTAAATTATATTATGACTCATCCAGAAACACTAGATGAACCATTAAAAACAATATATGAAGGTAAAGATTATTTTACTTACGAATAATAAAAAAGAGTTTAAAAACTCTTTTTTTTATAACCCTAAACTATTTTCCGCATAAAAGTCTAGAATGTAATTATAAACATCTCCATAACCTATACCATCATAATCTTTAGCATACTTAATGAAACCATTAAAGCCAGGATATTCTTTCTTTAATACTTCAGTTTCATCATTCATTAAATCATTAACACCATTAATGAATTCTCCATAACGATAACCTAAATTATCACATAGATACTTATAGGCATTAACATTATCCTTAAATAAGATATTTAACATATCTTCTCTTTTAATAACTTTTAATATTCTTTTAGATATTGCTTCTTCTCTACTATATAAGTTTGGCATTTGAATATGATACTTTCTACTTAAGAATCTTACTTCACTATTAATAAAACCCTTTGTTAAAAAAGATTTGTTCTTAATTACTAAATCAAATACTAAATATATTAGTTGATCTGCATAAAAGTCATATGCACTATAACCATTGTCTCTTGCATACTTCAAATATGCTGTGAATGTTTTATTATTAAGGAAGGTATTATATCTACCATAGCCATCCATTGTTTTCATCGTTTCAATTAATTCTGGTACTTTATCTGAAAAATAAATTTGTTTTAAATTAACAACACCAAGAGGATAATTATTTTTACCAATATGAATAATAGTATTATAATCAATATTCTTTAAAGTTTCTAATTGTTCTCTATCTAATAGTTTTCCATATTCTTTAAAGAATAAAGCGACATACTTCATTAATGCTTTTTTTAATTTACTTAAAGTATCATCCATCTCTTACCCTCTACTATCTAAAGTTTATCATATTAAAAATTATAAAAAAAGAAGTGTAACATTTTTTAACACTTCTTTTTATTTTTTATTATTTTAAATTTTTATTTTAGTCTTTTTTATAAACGGGAATATCTTTTCCTGGTAATACAAGGTTAAGAACAATTCCAATAATTGCTGCTAAACTCATACCTGTGAATGCGATATTAGCATTGCCAAGTGTGAATGATATAACAGCTCCACCTAAACCAAGAACTAACATTGTTGATACAATGATGATATTTCTTGTATTACTAAAGTCTACTCTATTATCAACTAAAGCTTTAAGACCGTTAACAGCGATAAATCCATAAAGTAGTAATGAAACTCCACCTAATACTGCTCCTGGAATTGTTGAAATAAGAGCTGTTAATTTACCTAAGAATCCCATACAGATTGCGATAATTGCAGCTAAACCAATTACCCAAACTGATCCTACTTTAGTCATACCTACAACTGAAGTATTTTCTCCATATGTAGTATTTGCTGGTCCACCAATTAAACCTGCTACAGCAGTTGCAAGACCATCACCAAGTAATGTTCTTTCTAAACCTGGTTTCTTTAATAAGTCTTTTTTAATAATTGTTGATAGAGCCATATGATCTCCAATATGTTCAGCAATAGTTACTAGAGCTATTGGAGCTATTGTTAATAAACCTGATAAATTAAATGTATAATCTTTACCGATTAATAAGAATTTAGGTAGTGAGAAGAAACTTGCTTCTTTAACTGGTGTGAAATCAATCATACCTAATATTACAGCCATAATATAGCCTGATACAATACCTACTAAGAAAGGTATAATCTTTATAAAGCCTTTACCTGCTATTGCTACAATACCTGTTACAAGGAAAGCAACTAGAGCTACAATTACATTCTTCCAAGGGAAGTCTTTATTACAAGCTCCATCTACTAAAGAATAACCTTCAACACAGTATAATTTTTCTTTAGCTTCTACTACTTCTTTTTCTTTAACACATGTTGTATCTGTTAGTGTGTATCCTTCATCACAAACTAACTCTTTCTCTGCTTCAATTGTTTCTGATACAAGTCCAACTTGACTAACAGCACTTGGCGCAAGAGATAAACCAATAATCATAATCATTGGTCCAATAACAATTGTTGGTAATAATTTATCAATCCATTTCTTACCGAAACATTTGATCAGAATTGCAAATAGGACATAGATAATACCAACACCTACAATACCAGTTACAAAACCACTAGTACCACCTTTCATGTAGGCTACTGCGATTGGTGTAATAAATGCAAATGAGCTACCTAAGTATACTGGGCTCTTTGCTTTTGTACACAAAATATAAATAAGTGTACCAATACCACTAGCTACTAATGCTACTGGAATTGTTAATACTTCAGCTCCTGCTGCAGCATTAACTAAGATAGGAACAAGTATAGTTGCTCCAAACATTGCAAAAACGTGTTGTATTGCTAGAAATATCCATTTACCAATAGGTGGTTTTTCATTGGTATCATATAATAGATACTTCTCTTCTTTAGTTTCTTTTTCACGAGAAACTTTGGAATTGTTTTTCTTCATAGATCCTCCTTCACTAAAAACAATTGGCTTAATTACAAAATAAAACACCAATAACAAAAATTATTGATGTTTATTTAAATAATAAAAAATGATGAGAACAAGAAAAACAAGTACTTAAAATAGTTAACTTTATCTTTCCTATCTTCATCATTTTAATCACCTTATTAATAGTAACATAAGTATATTTTTTTTACAAGCATTATTTTAATTCTATACTACATTGTCCATTAAGGGTAAAATCTGCTTTTCTTCCATCTAAGTATGCATAATATCCTGCACTTGCAATCATCGCTGCATTATCAGTACAATACTTAATCTCAGGACAAGTATAATTAATACCTCGATCATTACATATTTCTTCCATACGTTTTCTAATACCTGAGTTTGCTGATACACCACCTGCAAGAATTAGATTCTTAACATCATAGTCTACTATGGCATGAACAGTTTTCTTCGCTAATATTTCAACAACTGTTTCTTGGAATGAAGTTGCAAGATTTTCTTTATTAATTTCATTACCCCTTTGTTCTTCATTATGAACAAGGTTAATAACCGCACTCTTTAACCCACTAAAACTAAAATTATAAGAGTCATCATTAAGTGGTAATGGTAATTGGTATGTATGTGAACCAACTTTAGCCATTTTATCAATCTTTGGTCCTGCTGGATAGTCAACACCTATTACCTTGCCTACTTTATCATAACATTCACCAACAGCATCATCCAATGTACCTCCTAGTTTTTTAAATGAATAATCTTTATCCATATAAACTAGCTCTGTATGACCTCCACTAATAACTAAACATAATAGTGGAAACTGTAAACGTTTAACGAGGTTATTGGCATATATATGGCCTGCTATATGATGAACAGGGATAAGTGGCTTATTATATAGCCAAGCTATGGTTTTTGCGGCTTCTAGACCTACTAATAGACTACCTATTAAACCTGGACCATTGGCAACTGCAACCATATCAATATTATCCATTGTCATATTAGCTTTCTCTAATAACTCTTCAATTACAAAAGTAATATTTTTAACATGAGCTCGACTTGCAATCTCAGGTACAACACCACCATAATCTTTATGAATATCAATTTGACTAGATATAATAGTTGCAATCTCATCTGTTCCATTCTTAACAATAGAAAAACTAGTTTCATCACAACTACTTTCTATACCTAATACATATATATCTTTCTCTTTCATAAGCTTCATCTCCATAAGAATACCATCAACACCATTATAGTAATTCTTTCTAGTAGCGGTTTTGATAAATCCATACTTCTCATATATATGAATAGCTTTCTTATTGTCACATCTAACTTCAAGAGTAATATTCTCTTTCTCTTTTGATTTATCTATAACACTCTTTATTAACTTATTACCTATACCTTTATTTTGATAAGATTCAAGTACATTAAAGTTAGCAATCTCAACACGATCATAGATATCATAATAATTAATAAAACCTACTATCTCATCATTATCTAAATATACTAAATAATGGCTAAATGGATTATTCGATAAGTCTTTCTCTATACTAGAAACACTAAAAACTTCTTTAAATAATCCTTCTAATTCTAGTATTCTATCTTTAATATCATTAATATCTACTATCATACTAGTTTCCTTTATTTTTATTCTCTTCTGCTTCCGTAAGTTTCAAGTACATTGGATTAACGAAATGAGGATCTTGTGAACCTCTATCTTTAAATGTATTGATAATCTTTAAAATATCAGGATCATATTCTTGGCATCCAAAATCATCAAATTTATCATTTGATATAAAGACATAATCTTTCTTTTGACCTATTAGAATTAGTTTTAATTTTTCAAGAGTAATATATTGTTCCATTAATACTGTTCTTTCACCATCATATATTGCTCCATAAACATATCCACGTCTTGCATTAATAATTGGAACATGTAGTTTATCTTCATTTGAACTTATATTCATGGCTTCCAAGCTAGAGATTGTTATAATCTCTTTTTTAAGTAAGTATGCATATACTTTCGCAATTGTAACTCCTATTCTAATACCTGTAAAAGAACCTGGTCCATTAACAACAATAATTTTATCTACTTCATTTGGCTCTACTTTAGCTTCCAAAAACATCTTTCTAACTTCATCAAGAGCAAAAGTAGAAAGATCATGACTAAGGTTTAACTTTCTTTCAATTAAAAGAAGGTTATCCTTAGATAAGCCTGTATATAGATAATTAGAAGTAGTATCTATATAAAAGCACATCATAGAACAGCCTCACAAATCTCTTCATAACGTCTACCATGAGGTTTAAGAATAAATACTCTTGAATCCTCACCAGTAATTCTAATTTCAATATCAAGTCTTTCTTCTGGTAATGAATCAGCAATCATCTCTGCCCATTCAATTATTGTTACTCCACCTTTATCGAAATAATCTTCGATATTTAATTCTTTGATATCACCATCTAATCGATATACATCCATATGATATAGAGGTAGTTCACCATCATTATATTCTTTAATTATATTAAATGTTGGACTTGTAATACTTTCATGAATTCCAAGAGCTTTTGCAAAGGCTTTAGTAAAAATAGTTTTACCACTACCTAAGTCTCCATTTAGACATATAACCATATTAGGAAAATGCTCTGATTCAATATTTTCAGCAAGTTCAATTGTTTCACTTTCATCATAAACATTATATTTGTAATCCATTATTTAACTCCTATAAAAATTATATATAAAATAAGAATTATAAACAATATCTTTTTGTATAAAAATAGTCTATTTTACAAATAAAAAAATAGTTAAAAAACTATTTTATATTGTTTATAACTGTTTTTTTATCATTTTTATAATTCTTTATTTCCATTAATTTTGATACAGTTACTACTGTAAAACCTTTCTTTTTCAGATCAGGTATTAGTCTCTTAGTTGCTTCTAATGTCTCTTTATATGAATCATGCATTAATACAATACATCCATCGCACGCATTATTCATAACATTAGTATATATTTTATTTTCATTTCTAACTATCCAATCTTTAGAATTAATATTCCATAATATAATATCATATCCTAATGATGTAATATTATCATTATATTCGCCATATGGAGGTCTTACAAATTTAATCTTATCATTAACGATGTTGTGTAGTATATCATATGTAGAAGATATTTCTTTATTTAATTCTTCCTTATTTAAAGTTTTAAAACTAATATGAGAATATCCATGTATTCCTATTTCACTTCTAGAATTACTAATATTATTGATAATGTCTTCTCTACCCTCTATATTTTTACCAACTACAAAGAAAGTAGCGCCAACTTTATTATTATTTAAAACATTTAATAAATCTTCTGTATATTCACTTGGTCCATCATCATATGTAAAAGCAATAAACTTATTTTTACTAGATGAAGAAGTATATGTTATACTTTCATTTAAATCAATATTAACATATGGAATATAATTATATTCTTCCCAATCAGTTTGATTAAAATATACTTCAATATTATC
>JAEEGG010022038.1_pt1 | contig 12591 bp, 9 predicted proteins | sample 9134161 | NCBI WGS metagenome assembly JAEEGG01 (sample SAMN16246543, study PRJNA631951) | gut metagenome | biome: gut microbiome; feature: rumen; material: CR-attached | host: Bos | place: Iran: Karaj | collected 2018-10
CTGATGCAGTGCTCTTCTTCTTCTTCTTCGAAGCCATGGTGATTCCGGCTGCGGTTCTCATCGCTGGTTTCGGTGGCAAGGACAGAATGAAGGCTGCGATGACGTTTGCGATTTACACGTTGGTCGGTTCTGCTCCGATGATGGTCGCTCTCTGGTACATCTTGACGATTGCCGATAACTCGACGCTCATCTCGCTCGCCGTTGCTGTCCAGGGCCTCCCGGAAGGAACCCAGAACGTGCTTCTCGTGTGCTTCCTCTTGGCATTCCTCGTGAAGACTCCGATTTTCCCGTTCCACGGCTGGCAGGCGATCACTTACGCCGAAGCTCCGGCTCCGCTCTCTGCAATCCTCACGGGTGCAATGAGTAAGGCTGGCGTGTTTGGCTTTATCGTCTGGATCCTCCCGATTTTCCCGCTTTCGATGAACGCTGTCTCTGGCTTGATGTGGCTTGGCCTCTTCACTGCTGTTTACGGCGCTCTCATGGCTCTCCGCGCAACGGATGGCAAGAAGCTCCTCGCTTTCAGCTCCATGGGCCATTTGGGTCTCGCTGTGGCTGGCGTGTTCAGCCTCTCCGAAGCTATGCTTCCGGCTGTGCTCGTGTTGCTCGTCGCTCACGGTATTTCGGCTGGCGCTCAGTTCTACCTCATGGGTATTGCAGAACGCATGGCGGGTACGCGCGAACTTGATCAGCTTGGCGGTCTTTCTTCCAAGAATCCGGTGTTCTCGACACTCTTTGGCTTTGCCGGCGTGATGGCTCTCGCTGTTCCTGGTACGGCAGGCTTTGTCGGTGAATTCTCCGTGCTCCTCGCTCTGTGGGACATGGGTCCGCTTCCGGCTCTCGTGGCAGGATTTACCTTGATCCTCTCCGCTGCATATATGCTCCGCTTCATCCAGAAGGTCATCTTTGGTAAGCAGGCACGTGAATACGAAGAAGGCCGTCGCACGATGCCGCTCGAAGGCGTTAGCATCGCCGTGATGCTCTTGCTCCTCCTCGTGTTCGGTTTCCACCCGGCATACGTGACGGATACCCTCAACGAAGCTGAAGCAACTGAAGACCCGGCTGCAGTCCAGGTGCTGAACAGCGCCGCTCTCAATAACGGCGAAGCTCCGATGACTGCCGAAGAAATCCACCAGTTGGATTCGACGCTTGCCGCAGCCGGCTTCAAGGATGACGAACGCGCTTCGATCATCGCTCAGATGAAGGGCAACGCTTCCGCTGATGCAAAATCTGAAAAATCTGTGAAGGAGGCTTCCGATGCTAAGTAATCTTGTTTTTCTCTTGCCGGTGATCTTCGTGGTCTTGGGCGGCATGGTGGCTCTCGCTGCTGAACCGTTCTTGCGCGACGAAAACAAGCACAAGGTTCTTCCTTGGGTGGCCGCTTTCTTCATTGCTCTTGGCGTTGCCGCTTTGTACTACGCAAAGACAGAAGCTCTCTTGAACCTTTACGCGATGGATCCGGTTCGCCGTGTGCTTTGCGCTGCAATCCTCCTTTGCGGTTTCCTCGGTATTTCGGGCCTCCAGTGGACTCTTGGCCGAGAACAGTTCAAGGGCGGTGAAGCTTATGGCCTCATGATGCTTGCCACTAGCGGTGCTATGCTCATGACTCAGGCTATCGACTTTGTTGCCTTGTTCATTGCAATGGAACTCACGAGCTTCCCGATTTACGCTCTCGTGGGCATCCGCCGTAAGGACGTGAACGCTAACGAAGGTGTGTTCAAGTATTTCGTTTCGGGTGCTGTTTTCAGCGCAATCTTCCTCTACGGTGTTTCGCTCATTTACGGTGCAACGGGCTCGACGCATTTCTGCGGTCACGTGCTCGAAGGCCGTATGGCAATCTACAGCGTCGGTATGCTCTTTGTGATAGCTGGCCTCCTCTTCAAGGCTGGTGCTGCTCCGCTCCACTTCTGGGTGGCTGACGTCTATACGGGCGCCTCTGTCGCTGTGACGGGCTTTATGGCTGCTGTCGTGAAGGTTGGTGCTCTTGCCGCTCTTGGTACGGTTTGGGTAAGCGTTCTCGTGACGCGCTCCGGTGCCGAAGCTGTGTGGAACCTCGCCGAAAAGGTGACTGTCGCAAATCCGTCTAAGCCGCTCTTCTACGTGGTTTTGGTTGTCGCAATCCTTTCCATGGTGATTGGTGCATTTAGTGGCCTTGCTCAGAAGTCTGTGCGTCGCATCTTGGCATTCTCTGCTGTGATGAACGCTGGCTTTATCGTGATTGGTCTCTTGGTCCCGAATTACCTCGGCAAGGGCGAAATCCAGATGGGCCCGATGTTCTACTTCCTCATCACTTATGCGATTGCCTCTGCGGGCGCCTTGACGGGTATTGCCTACATGTCGGGCAAGGATGATTGCAAGGAAAATCTTGAAGACCTCCAGGGTGCTGGTCGCCGCCGTCCGTTTGTGGCTCTTGGCGTTGCCGTGTGCCTTGCTTCTCTCGCTGGCCTCCCGCCGGTTGCTGGTTTCCTCGCCAAGTTCACGCTGTTCACCGAAGCCTTCAATGCTGACCTCGGCTGGCTTGCCGCTATCGGCTTTGGCCTCTCCTTGGTGGCTGCAGTTTACTACCTCCGCATTGCCTATGTGCTCTTTGCCCCGGCAAAGGACGACAAGTGCTGCGGTGGCGATCATATCTGCTGCAAGTCGAACTACGCATACGTTTACTTGCTCCGCTTTGCTGTTGCCGTGTCCGCTATCGCGCTCCTCGTGATTAGCGCTCGCCCGGCACTTGCTTTGATCGGCTAGTAAATCACCATTACCAAATTGAAAAACGTCCCGGCTGAAAAAGTCGGGATGTTTTTTTGTATTTTGTTCTTGAAAAGGAAATTTCTGATATGACAACTCCGAAAAGTGATGAAAAGAACAAAGAGACGTTTAAAGGGACTCTGATTTTTTGGCTTTGTGAAATTATGGGTGAATTGGGGATTCACTGTTTTGTTAGTGGCAGAACCCTAAGAGGTTTGCTCTATTTGTCTATGACCATTATTTCTTGCTTTATCATTCCTCTTGCAGTTCCCATTGTAATGTTCTTAGGGAAACCTATGTATGGCTTGGACTTGATTGCAGGAATAATGATTTTTATTGTGGCTGTGCTTGTTTTTATAGATGCGTGGACAATTGGGAACGGCCGTTATGAAAATAAAATAAATGGCAAGAAGTATAGGGGTGGCTTATGGATGAAAGTAGTAGCTATTCTAGGGCTTGTTTTAAATTTGACTTACGTGTTTTTTGGGGGATATTTTTTTAATATCTCTGAAACCATAAGTAATGATTTAAAAACACGGGTCGTAACGGTTTTGAATGCTGGTGTTGACGATTATTTGGAAAAACAAGGGTTGTTTTTTGATAAGGAACATCAAATAGGAAGTTTTGAACAGATTGGTTATGCATCACGTTTTAAATATTTTGATTTTATAGATTTGAATGCAGGATTGAAGATATCTTATAAACTCAATTTCGGATGTCCTCATCAATCAATATGGACGATAACACCTTCTATAGTTGATGGAAAATTGAAATGGAATGTAACAGAACCGGAAGATACAAGGTGCTCTGAATTTTTTCCATTGAAGTTGAATTTGAAAGAAAAATGAGCTAAATATGGTTTGTCCGAAGTGTGGTGAAAAGTTCGATTATTACGAGTCTTGCTGCCCGTGGTGCGGGGCTCCGAAACCGGTTGAAGAACCGAAATCGGCTGGCAATGTTTCGCCCATGGAGGAGTCTTTGGAAAAAGAGGACGAATGCGTCACGTTTGAGTCTAAGAGAGACCATGATGGCGCTTTTGAAATTGCACGCCAGCACGTTTGTTCGATTCTGACTCTTTGTCTTGGTCTTTTCTTATTTCGCACAGATGATATGTTCTGTTTGGTGTTTTCACTATTCTTTGTGATAGGAGCCCCTTTTATATTCTTAAATGCGCGTTTTTCAGCAAAAGTTGTCCATAAAGTCAAATGCTACAAGGATAGGTTTGTGTTATGTACATGTTATGATGAGATGGCTTTTTCTTTCGATAAGGCGAATCGGCCAGAAATGAAAATTAGTGTATTTGATGGTTACAACACAATTGTTTTTCAAAACAGTCAATATCGAAAAACATTCATTGTCTGCGAGCGTGATTTTCCTGAAGTTGTTGTGGCTATGAAGAGGGTCTACGGCATATCGGCTGAATAAAATTTTTATTATTTAGATGAAATAAAAAAAGGAATTATTATGGATAAGATTTATCGTTCTGGTATTGGTTTTGACGTTCACAAGTTGGTGGAAGGTCGCAAGTGCATTATCGGCGGCGTGGACATCCCGTACGAAAAGGGCTTGCTCGGCCACAGCGATGCAGACGTGCTTTTGCATGCGATTAGCGATGCTTTGCTTGGTGCTGCAGGTCTCGGCGATATCGGCACGTATTTCCCGGATACGGATCCGGCATTTAAGGGTGCTGATAGCTTGGAACTTTTGCGCAAGGTTGGCGAAGAAGTCAAGAAGGCTGGCTACGAAATCATCAATATCGATAGCATCGTGATGTGCGAACGCCCGAAGGTGAACCCGCACAAGGAACAAATGAAGGCAAACATTGCCCGCGTGCTTGGCCTTGATGTGAAGCAGATTGGCATCAAAGGCACGACGACCGAAAAGCTAGGTTTCACGGGCCGCGGCGAAGGTATTGCAAGCCAGGCCGTTGCGATGGTGCGCTCTATATAATAGAGTTCGTGGCGCGGTTATGTTCCCGGCTGGGTTTTTAATCCCGGTCGGGCTTTTTTTGTCCGTAATATATTTTGTATATTATAGCTTGTAGGTAATTTGGAAGGAGTGTTTATGTCCAAAAAGTTTTATGCAGCGGTAGCTATTATGGTGGCTACTTGCGCTCAGGTTTCTTTGGCGGCGTGGGATGGCTCGGCGAAAGTGCCGAAAGTCGTTGAAAAGGACGGGCAAAACTTTTATGAAATCACGTCTCCGGAGGAACTGATTGGCTTCTTGGATTCTGTGCTAGTGGGTAAGGCCGGAGATGAGTCCCTCAAGGCTTACTTGAAAAATGATGTCGTATTCGGGGCGGATACTTCAAAACTTTGCGAAAAACGCTGGGTCCGTAATAAAGAGCAGTCGATGTTTACGGGTGAATTTGATGGACGTGGACATTCCATTTATGGTTTGAATGCTGAAAATGCTTTGTTCCGCGAAGTGGGCATGAGCGCAGGTTCTGTTCACGATGTCAGCGTGGTGCATGGTTCTTTTGGTAGCGATTCCGTGACTCGTGCGGCATCAATTGCGGATATTTTGGATGGGTCCCTTTGGAATGTAAATGTGATTGCTACGGATGTCCGTAGCGCTTATGATGCGGCAGGCATTGCTGCTAACGTATCAAGCCCGTATGGGTCCGATGGTAAACATGCTCTTATCCTTAATAGCCATGTTATAGGCGGCTCCGTTGGCGGTAGCTATTATGTTGGTGGTATTGCCGGTTTTTCTGCGGGTAAAATTCATGGTTGCTCAAATTCTGCTCGAGTTTATACGGTTGAAAATCCAAATGTAAAAGAGCAAATGATTGAACATCTTGGTGGCATTGTGGCGTATTCTACAGTGGACTTTGGCACTGCCATTGGAAATTGCGTCAATCGCGGAAAAATCGAAATGGAATCTTTGGCGCAATGGGCGTATGTAGGCGGCATTGCTGGCGAAGTTGATGGGAATATCGAAAATCTTCAAAATTATGGAGAAGTTTCATCAAAGGTTACATTTGCTTCAGATACGGCGAAATCTACTTGGGCCGCGGCTTCTTATGTGGGCGGAATTGCAGGGCAACATTCTTTGCCTAGAAAGTACTCCGGTGAAAATCGTGACTTGTTGAATGAAGGGAATGTGCTTGCTGTTTTTGATAACAGGATTGAAAATGGCGACTTCATGGTTGGCGGTGTTGTTGGAAATGCGGACCGGTCGAGCATTACTAATGCCCTTAATCGAGGTTCCGTTGTTGCTCATGGTTTTGGCAAATTGACGAAAACGTCTGTGGGCGGTGTCATCGGTTTGGCTAATATGAATGTATATAGCGGTTTTGCAAAGCTTAAGAACCGAGGCAATGTCTATGGCGGAGGTACGTTCCGCACCCATGTCGGTGGACTTGCAGGGCGGATGGAAGGTTATGTTGTAGATGATCCGAAATTTGTGCAGTCGTTTAATTATGGCAGTGTGACTGGCGTTGTTGCGGATACGTCAAGTGTGTCCGAGGCTTTGAATGTGGGCGGTCTCCTGGGCTATGGTGATGCCATTGTTTTCAGCGATGTTTACAATCGTGGAAAAATTTTGGCAAAGGGCAAGCTTGTTTATGGCGGTAGCTATGTGGGCGGTATCGTGGGCTTGAACCGTTATCCGACTGCCTCTATTTCTAATGCTTATAGTGCTACACCGGAAATTACGGGTGACACTGTGGGTGGTGTTGTTGGCTATTCGCTTGAGGCCGCAGTTCCTAGCAATACTTATTTTGACAAGACTCTTGCCGATGTGAAATCGTTTGGAAAAAACTATTTCGAAACGGCGGATGATCCGGATTGTGGAAGAGCTACTTCCGCATTGCAAAACGATGAAATACTTGCGATGTTGAACACCCAAAATGGTAAGGTGTCCGACCGCAAATTGTGGGTGCGCCGTGGTGGATACCCGGTATTGACTTTCGACAGCTTGTATAAAAATGATTCACTTTTCTTTGATCTGCAAACGTATGCGCTTCCGTCTGCAGAAATCGTGAATGATACTGCTGTTTACACTATAAAGACTGCTGATGAACTTGCGACTTTGTTGGAAATGGGCTCGTCCTTTGGATACAAAATGTTCAAGGTCAAACTTGCAAACGATATTGTGATGGGTGAGGATTCTACGCACCTATCTATGCGCAAGATGTCTATTGATACGAGCGGACTTTGCATTAACATGATGTTTGACGGACAAGGCCATACCGTTTACGGGTTGAACATGTCTAGAGCAATGTTCTATTGCTTGGCCGAGGGTGCCGTTATTGATAATATGACGATTGCAAACAGCCGTTTTGCAAATGATTATGGAATGTCTGCGGCTGGAGTCGCGATTTCGTTAAAAAAGAATAGCGCTATTCGCAATGTGAAAATCAGGAATAGCCTTGTTCGCGGCGGTGACGTTGCGGGTGGTATTGTCGCTAACAGTTACGGCACGATGTTGGAGGTGGCAAACGAGAATACTCCGGTTTACGCCTCGGATAAGGCGGGTGGCATTGCGGGTGAAAGCAATGGATTTATTGTGGGGGCGTCCAATTCGGGCAAGGTCTCGGGGCGCTTGGCCGGTGGCATTGTGGGTTATTCTTACTTTAATAATGGGATTGTCAAGAATGCATCGAACACTGGGGCGATTCTCGGTTCTGGCGAATATTCCGTAGCGGCGGGTGGCATTGTCGGCTATTCTTTCCGCTTGCAGGTTATGGATGCCTTGAATACGGGGCTTGTTGAAGCATCGTCTGCCTCTGCTAAGGTCTATGCGGGCGGTATCGCGGGTAGAATCGATTCTTCTTCGACATTGGATAGGCTCGGGAACTGGGGCCGCGTGCATATCTTGGGTGGCAATGTCGCCTATGCGGGTGGCCTTGTTGGATGGTACGAAGGGTTGCCTGTTAGGGGCTTGGAAAAGCCGACTCCGGGTGCAAACTTTTTGGAGAGTTTTAACTATGGCCCCGTGTATGTCAAAACGTCGAAAGACAGCTCGTATGCGGGCGGTATTGCGGGCTATGGAAAGTTTGGCATATTCCATGGAATCTACAATAGGGGTGTTGTGAAGAATGAAGGTCCGTCGTCCAAGAAATGGACTGGTGGCGTGCTTGCATCGGTCGAACACGCTCAACTGTACAGTAGCTATAGCTATACCGATACGTTGACGGGTAATGATGTTGGTGCGCTTGTTCATGACTGGCAGGGATTTACTTATATAGAACGCAATTATTATGGCAAGGGCTTGGTGGATGCTCCTGCGATTGTGAAAATCTCCCTGGATGATACTTCTAAGGTTTATAGGAATGTCGAAGCCAAGACCTTTGATGAACTGAAATCGGCTTCTATGGATTTGGAGACCGGTGGCTTGACGTGGATTTTTGGTGATTGCTTGCCGAAGCTTGCGCACGATACGACCACGGCTTGTAAGGTGAACGTGGTGGAGGACTACTTTGATACGAGTTTTGTTGATCAAATCGTTTTCCAGGAAAACGTGATTTTTGCCGATTCTACGGATAATCAGGGGTCGGGAAGTGGTGAAGGTCCTGTGGCGACTCCGAAATCTCCGGTGATGGCGAAGGCTGCTCCGTTAAGTGTTCAGGTGGTTGCTCGTAACATTGCGGTTTCGGGGCTTTCTGGAAATCGACCGGTGCTCGTGATGGATATGCAGGGGCGCTTGGTGAAGTCCGTCCGTGCGCATGGTCCGTCGGTGAATATTGCAGTCCCGAGGGCAGGGCGCTACATCGTCCGCAGTGGCTCGCAGGCAAGAGTTGTGACTGTAAAGTAGTGCTGGATTGCTTAGATGGAGATGCCCTCCCGGAACGGAGTCCGGGATGACAACGAGGCGGGCATGACAAGAAGCATCCTACTAAAAATGTAAGCTTCCCCCCTTTGACGAATCAGAGGGGGATTTCTATTTTTTACATAGTTCTAAAAAACACAAACAACTACGTCTCGAATCCGGACTAGCTGAAAGGCAGCGACGATGACCCCGGTAAGAGGCGCTTTTATAGGATTGACCTATGACTCTTATGATTCTCAAGATGATCGGTTGCCTCGCTCTCCTTATGTTTGGCATGAAGACGATGAGTGAAGGCTTGCAAAAGCTTACTGGTGGACACCTCCGTACGGTTCTTGGTACTATGACCAAGCATAGGCTTGGTGGACTTATTACAGGTACTGCCGTTACTGCTGCTGTGCAGTCTTCGACTGCGACTACCGTCATGACTGTTAGTTTTGTGAACGCTGGCTTGCTTACTCTTAGGCAGGCCATTCCTGTTATTATGGGCGCAAATATCGGTACGACGGCAACGGCGTGGCTCATGTCCATCTTCGGATTCCAGTTCAACATGAGTAACGTGGTGTGGCCGTTCTTTGCGCTTGGCATTGTGCTAACCTACGTCCGTAAGAATAGCGTCAAGAGCTTTGGCGAATTTGTGTTCGGATTCTCGTTTATGTTCCTCGGGCTCACGACGCTCCGTGAAAACGCGGTGGCGATGGACCTTTCGCATAACCAGACGATTATTGATTTCTTTGCCTCGACGGGCGGCTACGGCATCTGGAGCACGCTTTTGTTCTTGCTCCTGGGCGGTATCCTTACGATGTGCGTGCAGTCTTCGGCTGCCATCATGGCGATTACGCTTATCCTCTGCTCTAGTGGCGTGCTCCCGATTTACCAGGGCATTGCGCTTGTGATGGGCGAAAACATCGGTACGACGGTAACCTCGAACCTGGCGGCGCTATCGGCAAGTACGCAGGCTAGGCGCGCGGCTTTGGCGCACATGCTCTTCAACGTGTTCGGTGTGGTGTGGGTGCTGATTTTGTTCCACCCGTTTGTGAACATGGTTTGCCATTTTGTTGGCTTTGACCCTAATTTTGTGCCGCAGACTCAAGAAGAAATTGCCCATGCAAGTGTGCGTGTGACGTATGCACTTTCTGGATTCCACACAGCATTCAACCTGTGCAACGTGCTCTTGTTGATTTGGTTCATTAAGCCGATGGAAAATCTCATTTGCAAGATCATCAAGGAAAAGGACGACGGCGAAGATTTCCGTATCAAGTTTATCAGCGGTGGCCTCATGAGTACGGCAGAACTTTCGCTCTTTGAAGCCCGCAAGGAAATTAACGTTTTTGCAGAACGCACTCTCAAGATGTTCCGATTCTTGCCGGACCTCCTCAAGATGAAAAATGAAGAGGACTTTGTAAAGCTGTTCGCCCGCATCGAAAAGTACGAAGGTATCAGCGACAGATTTGAAATTGAAATTGGTGAATACTTGAACAAGGTCAGCGGCGGTCGCTTGAGTATCGAAAGTAAGACGATGTTGCAGTGCATGCAGAAGGAAATTTCTGAAATCGAAAGTATCGGCGATGCTTGCTACAACATGGCTCGCGCCATCAACCGCAAGTTCCATCTTGAGGAAGATTTTACCGAGGAACAGTACAGCCGCATAGAAAACATGATGAAACTTTGCGACCAGGCGCTAGTGCAGATGGTGGATGTTATCGAGGACAAGCCGCATACGAAGGCATCGAATACGATGACGCTTGAATTTGAAATCAACGATTACCGCAAGATGCTCAAGGACTTGAATATCGAAGATATCAATGCGCAGCGCTACAGCTACCAGATTGGCGTGCATTACATGGATGTAGTGAACGACTGCGAAAAGCTTGGCGACTACATTGTGAACGTGGTCGAAGCGCACGCCAACAGAAGACTGTCTGTTTAAGCGGAATTGCATTGAAATGCGCTAAAGATGCGCGTTGGAAATGCGCGCGAAAAAATACAAAACGGGACTCGAAAGAGTCCCTTTTTGTTTTCTAGTTGTCTTTTTTCAATTTAGTAGCATAAAATGACTGAAATCGAACTTTTTAAGTTATTTTATAACAGAAGATTTTTTGGAACTACATTATGATTCGCATTTTATGGATTCTTTTACTTGTTGCCTCGTCCGTGCTGTGGGCACGAGATATTGACGAGAGTGTTATCGATGCCAAGTCTTTGCGGTTAAACGATGTGATTTGCAAGGGCTGCGAAAAAATGCGATACAATTCTACAGATTCGACGAGTTGTGAGTCGTGCGATGATTTTGTTCGTTGCAAACAGGATAATGAAATTGTGGAATATCAATCCGGGCCGATGGGTGGCTGGAATTACGTGGACGGCGTGCGTGTTTTTAAGGGCAAAACGCGTGGACTTAAAACATGTTCTGTTCGCATCTCTTTTAGCAATGGCATCCGGTTGGGGATGACGAAAGATGATGTCTTAAAGAAAAATCTTGACTTTAAGTGGGAAAGTGATTCCGTCTGGAAGTGGGAAAAATGGAAACGGTTGGGTCCGATGGAACCTAATGACCCCAATGATTGGCATGATTGGCAGGGTTATGAGATTCATTTTTGCAAAAATAAGGTTTGTAATATCTATTTTTGGCATATTCAACCTGATGGCGGTCCAAATTAACCCATGCTCCATGTTTTTAAACACGAACTTCGTTTGATCTTTAGGGATCCGCGTTTTTGGATTCCGTTCATCATCCCGCCGGTGATTCTCGCGGCGAGCCAGGCGATTGCGGTATCACGTTACGGTGGCGAGATTATGCAGGGCATGGAAAGCTACATGATGCTGTTGCTCGGTTGCCTGATGGCTCCGATGGGCGCTCCCTTGGCGGGTGATTCTTTTGCGGGCGAACGCGAGCGCAATTCTCTGGAGCTTTTGCAGCTTTCTCCGATTGCTCCTGCGAAGCTCTTTTGGGGTAAGCTTTTGGCTATTCTCCCGTTTCCGCTGGTGTTTGCACTTTTGGCTCAGCTTGGCTACTGGTTCTCACATTCCGAAATTACGGCGACAGCCGCGGTGGCTTCAATGCTTGGGGCGCTTTCGGCGGTGCTTTTGACAACCGCATTTTCTCTGATGATTTCTCTTCGCGTAAAAACAGTCCGTGCGGCGACCCACATGACGCTCTTTTTCATTATTCCGCTTCTTTTGCTTGTACAACTTGGCCACGAAACTTTTCTGAGTAATTTGTTTGTTCCGCTAGTATTTTGGGCTTTATCTGTAGTCATAAGCGTAGCAGTCACTTTCGCCGGCATGAAAAAATTTGTAAGTTTGTAAGAGAATTTTTTAAGAAAGGAGAAATGGAATGAAAAGGTTTTTGCTCGCTATGGGCGCAGCTGCGCTTGCATTTGCTTTGACCGCATGTGAAGATTCTGCATCGAATGCTTCTGCAGATTCGAACCAGCAAGCTTCTGAAAGAAGTGGCAGTTTCCCAAAGAATGGTGACCCGAATTTCTATTGCGAGGTGACATCGGGTGAGGGCTGGGCTCAGATTAAAGTGAACATTCCCAATTACATGGGACATGTCGAAAAGCGCAGTTATGACGCTACGACGGATGTCGGCACGCAGTATTACGAAGAATCTTATTACAACTTAAATCCGTTCCAGAAATCGGAAATGTGCCTGGAATACGAACGTGATGTCAAGAACGACAAAAAGAGAAACATCACCGATTTCTATTGTGGACATGGGGTATTTTTCATGGTCGTCACGGCGGAAAATGCAAGCCGCTATATCGAAGAATTTACGACGATGGAAGATCATTTCATAGAACGCTGCAGAGAATACCGAGAAGATTGGGATAACGGCGTTTACGACCATCGAGACGAAGAAGATTAAAAATGGTGAAGGCTCCCGCAGTTAGCGAGAGCCTTCATAGTAGAGTAGTTGTAAGCCGGGTTCTGTACTCCAATGTTGCCATCGGAGCGATGACCATCTCTCTGGACGAATCGTTACCGACCGCCTCAAGCGACCTACCCGGATATCCAGCTGGCACGGGCCGCACCAGGTTCTTTCGAACGGAATCCTGCTTGGTCTTGCACCGGATG
>JAEEGG010022045.1_pt1 | contig 12589 bp, 15 predicted proteins | sample 9134161 | NCBI WGS metagenome assembly JAEEGG01 (sample SAMN16246543, study PRJNA631951) | gut metagenome | biome: gut microbiome; feature: rumen; material: CR-attached | host: Bos | place: Iran: Karaj | collected 2018-10
CTGGCAATGCCCAGTGGGCTACCATGATGCTGGAGAAAATCAGGACGATGAATAAAATGGAATAAAATCAAATCGCCGTGTCACCTGACTTGGAGACATTGACGAGGAGGATTATTGGCCCGAAGGCATCACCCAGCCACCCAATTCCATTGTGATGAAACTGAAAAAAACGAAAAATCATGCCAGAACTTTTGGAATTTGACGCCATCATCCTGCAAAACGAAAACATGGACGCCGCCTACGTGGAGGTGCCGTTCAACATCAAAGCGATGTTCGGCAAAGGCCGTCTGCCCGTCCACGCCACGTTCGATGGCGTGCCATACGACGGCCAGATGGTGAAGATGGGGACACCCTGCCATATCATCGGGATTCGGAAGGATATCCGCAAGCAGATTGGTAAGAGTTTCGGCGACACGGTGCACGTGACATTTTGCGAACGAAAAGGGGGTTCGTAACCTTTGCAGCGGTGTTTGTTTCTTGCATAGCAGAAAATAATGTACTTTTGCAGCCATTATGAATTGGATTACTTTCGGCAAAGAAAAAGCCACGACATTGCTGCTCATTCCCGGACTGGGCGTCTCCTACGAGATTTTTCTGCCCCTCGTGCGATTGTTGGAAGAGCGTTTCCGCATCATCGCGGTGGAAGTGGATGGCTTTACGTTGGGCAAACAGACACGCTTCACCTCCGTTGATGACCAAGCCGCCCAGGTGATTGCCTACGTGCGGCAGCACCACAACGGCCATTTGGATTGCGCATACGGACTGTCGTTGGGCGGAAAGATACTGTCGCGTGTGTTGGAGCGCGATGAGATCACCATTGACCACGCCATCCTTGATGCGGCACCCTTGTTGCCCTTGCCACGCTGGTTGGTCGGTCCGCTGCGCTACTATCAGGCATTCAACGTGTGGACCTGCTACCGTTGGACAAAGTTTTGGAGATGGGTGTTCCATTCCCATTATTTTGACGTGCTGTTAGACGAGTGCAAAAAGACCTATCCTTTCGGAGGCAGACAAGCCGTTTTGGATGGTTATAAGTCTGTTTATACCAACAAATTAGAGTGCATTTCGGGAAAAGACATTCATTTCTGGTATGGCACAAAGGAAGCCTTTGTGGCCAAACCCCAAGCGAAACATCTGCTTGCGCTTTGTCCGGAGGCACATATTCAAGTCTTCAAAGGCATGAACCACGGCCAACTGTTGGTTGACTATCCTGAGGAAGTGGCAGGGAGGATTATCAACCTGGTTTAAGAGGCCGTAGTAGGGTTCTTCACGCCTTTTGCTGCTGTGATTTTATTGTCTATAAACAATAAATTTCAAAAAAATCAAATTTCATTGTGTATAGACAATAAAGTTTACTATTTTTGCACTTTGAAAAAATAGGAATATGGAAGTGTTAACAAGAAAGTATTACGCTGATATTGTGGACTCTTGGATTGGCAAAGGCAATATCATCGCCGTTGTCGGGGCTCGTCGTGTGGGCAAAAGCTATGTGATGAAGGACTTCATCCAGCGACATAAGGACGATCCAGACGCCAACATTATTTACATTGACAAAGAGAAAAAAGCCTTCAAGGAGATCAAGACTAAGGACGACCTCGATGTCTGGATTGAAGAACGCTTTGTCAAAGACAAACACAACTATATCCTTATTGACGAAGTGCAGGAGATTGAGCGTTTCGAAGAGAGTCTATGCAACTGGTACACGGAGGATAACACAGATATCATCATCACTGGCAGCAATTCCAAGATGCTCTCAGGCGAATTGGCCACCTTAATTGCTGGTCGCCATGTGGAAATCCGAATTCATCCCCTTACTTACTTGGAATTCCTGGAGTTCCACAACCTCGAGGACAGTGATGAGAGCCTGATGACCTATCTCAACTATGGTGGCCTTCCAGGATTGAGAAAAGTGGAACTCGACAGTGACGAGCAGGTGTGGGATTACCTCGCCAGCGTCTTCAACACTATTATGCTCAAGGACATTATCGAGCGGCACGACATCCGCAATATTCCATTCCTGAATAACCTCATTGCCTTCTATGCCGACACTACCGGCAAGCTCACCTCGGCCAACAGCATCTCCAAATACATGAAATCGCAGCAGGAGGACGTGTCATCCAACCTTATCCTTCTCTATCGCAGTTTCTACGCCGAATCTTTCCTGTTGGATGTAGTGCCGCGTTACGACATTCACGGAAAGAAAATCTTCCAGTCGAACGAGAAAATCTATTGGGATGACCTTGGGCTCCGAAATCTGAAGGCAGAAGGGGGTATGGATTCTTATATCGAGAAAGTCATTGAAAACGCCGTCTATAAACATCTGCACTTTCTCGGTTACGATGTGAAGGTGGGCGTGCTGAATGCCGGCGAAGTGGACTTCGTCTGCACCAAACCCGGCAAGACCGTCTATGTGCAGGCGAGTTACATCATTGCCGAAGAGTCCACCCGCAACCGTGAGTTCAGTCCATTGGAGAAAATTCGCGACAACCACCCGAAGTATGTCATCAGTGCCACCCCGCTGTTGAGCTCAAGAGACGAAAACGGAATCACACACCTGTCTTTGAGAAAATTCCTGAAAGAGGGATTCTGACCATTGCAATAACTACAACCTAAAAACAAACAAAATGGAAGCAAAAGAGAAAGTATTACAAGCCCTCCGCGGCCGGATTTTGTTTCCTGCATAGCGGGAAATAATGTACTTTTGCAGCCATTATGAAAAAGACCATCATCATCAGTGGCGCCACATCTGGAATAGGCCTTGAAACCACCCGTCTTCTGGCGGGTAAGGGCTATTGCATTCTCGCCGTAGGCCACAGCATCGCCAATTGTGAAAAAGCCGACCAGGATATCAGGTTCGGCATACATGACGCCGATATCACCTGACTTCGTCATTGCGTCACCCAGAAGTTTTCGTCAAATAGTTTTTCGATGGGTTTGTGACGCTTCATGACCATTGTTTTGGTGAGGAGTTGTCCATTAAGCGGTAATCGTACTTGTAGAGTTGTCACGGTTTTGGCCATGCGAAGAACCTTGTCTATGCCTAATTTGATTCCGTTGAGTTTGAGGATTCTGTCCAGTTCCTTGTAAACCTTCAAGGCCACAAAGCAGATGCAGATGTGTGCCTCTATGCGCTTGCGAGTGAAGTGGAACATAGGCCGCACCTCCAACTTGGATTTGGCAATGCGGAAGGCCAGTTCCACAGTCCATAGGTTATGATAAGCCGTATAGATTTGCTCGGCGGGAAGTTCGGTATTTGTCAGATATCCTTTAAGTCCATCCCATAAAGCATCCTCCTTGATTTTCTCGTAATTAATGGACACCTCCAACTTGTTCTTCATCTCCAGGAACTTGTTGTAGCCGCGCCTGTTGATGTTCTCTTTGCTCAGCCTTCCGTTCCTGTATGCCTTCTCAAGTCTTCGTACCCCTTTCTCCCGGTTGTATGCGTCCTTTCTCGCCCTGTTGTCAGTGTAGCCGACCAAAAGCCGTCTCCCGTCCCCCTTGTCATATTCCGCCATCTGTCCCTCAGCCCACGAATGTGACAGTATCCATTCCGTGACTTTCTTCGATTCTGTCCTTATCCGTGCACCAATGATGTATTTATAACCGTTTTGCTCCATGTCTGCGATGTTCTGCTCGTTCATCAGACCAGAGTCGGCAACCACCACAAAGTTGTCGAGCTCATACTTGCGGACGAACTCCTCAATAACTGGCATCATTGTGTGACCCTCATACTTGTTTCCCTCATGGATACAGTAGGCCAGCGGGTAACCGTTCAGACTCACAAGTAGACCAAGTATGATTTGCGGATTCTTGTGCCTGCCCTCCTTCGAGAAGCCTGTCTTGTGCAAATCGTCTTCCCTGTCGGCCTCGAAGTAAAGAGTGGTCACATCGTAGAACATAACCCCGATGTTGCCGCCCAGTAACTCCATAGTGTGCCGCACACTGATATCCTGAACCTTCTCCTGTTGGGTGTGGTTCAGCTTGTCCAGATAGCGGTATATCTTGGACAGATCCACATCCTCGTCAAAGTGGTTCTTCAAGTACTCCACCGTAGCCGCCTTGCTTGACGGGCACGACAGGCGCGCGATGACCAGCCTCCTGAATACATCGTCCTCTATCTTGTCAAAACCTATCCTGTCAAATATACGGTCCAATATCAAACTATCCCCGTTAACAAGGATGTTCTCTATATTGGCAAGGAACTGCTCAGTCTCTTCCATCTCCCTGCTCTTGCACTCGGCATCGGCGAACATGTCCACCATGCCAGATTTGCGTCTTATCCATTCCTTCCCTTGTCTGACATATTCTTCAATTTGGTTGGTGTCAGAACTCACCCCTATAGTGATGCGCTCTTTAAAACGACCGTTTCTTTTCTCAACAACAACGACACTTGTAGTACCCGACCGATTTTTCTTCTTCCTTACAAACATGGTACAAAAGTACTAAAAATAACGTTGCGTCACCCAAATCAGGTGACGCAAATTGTGTAAAAATATTATAATCAAACAATTATGATTTAAACCTTTAATAGAGTGACGAAGTCAGGGGAAGAACGCTAAACGCCAACAACAGACGACAATATCATCGTCAACGTCGAAAAGATGTTGAAGTACTCACCGTGGTTTCCTGCAAGTGGTTAGAAATCAACGCCACTAACACCATGCTGCCAGCTTGGGTGTCGGCTTCAATTTGATGAACTAGAGAAGTCTTATTGAATTAGATAGTGTGGAGACTATTAGTGCGTGACGACAAAGCGCATGGTTTTCCTGCCATTTATTCTGACGAAATAAATGCCGTTCTTGTAACTGGCAGTGGAAATATGAGTTTCGCTGTCATTGCCAGTCCATTCATCAATTATCTGGCCAAGGACATTAAACACCGTGATGTTTTGGAGATTTGCGCCATTGATTGTTAACACATCGCTAACGGGATTGGGGAATAAGTTGAATGCCGTGTTGCTTTCACCAATGCCAAGGGTCGTTTCGTAAACGATGTTAACTTCAAAGTTGCCTGCCGTAGTGTTGACGTACATTTTCCCTTCGAAAAGCTCCTTTACAAGCACATCGACATAGACTTCCACGGTCGCAGATTGTCTTGCTGCTATAGACATTCCTTCTGTGACATCTTGGCCATCATACATGCAGTGTAATGCATAGATTGGGTCAGCAGTGAAGGCATCGACGGTCACATCTTCAGCAGTCATATTGGAAATGGTCAACAGTCCAGGCTCGTAGGTTTCCCCGTCATTGTAAATGTACAGTGTTTCAGGATTGACGGTTAAGGAGCCAGTACAATCATGAGGTTGTAAACCGTTTCGTTGCATGGCGTTGACAACATCTTGCACTGACATGGGATACAGCTGCAGCAAGCCTTGGATGGGGATGCTGCGGTCAGGCATAATGAGGACGAGCGTAGGACAGGCATTGATGCCGTAAAGTTCGAAGACCTCGTTACCTCCGCCATCCCTGCCAACGGTAGGAAACTCTACGCCGTATTGATTGGCCCATTGCTGGCAGAGCGCATCACTGTCGATATAAGAGATTTCTATGTAGAACACATCGTGCAAATTACAGCCCATTTGAGTATAGGAGCCTGTAATATAAGGTGAAATCACCTGGCATTGGCCACATTCACAGAAGAAAAAATCAATGAAGACAGCCTGACCACTGTCAAGAATCTCAAAGAGGTTGTAGGTTTGTCCGTAGCAGTCGGTAACAGTAAAATCAACGGCTTCAGTGAGGTTGGTCTGTTGAGCGCTAAGGTCTGCTCCAAGGAGCAGAAAAGCAAGGAGAATGTAAAGTTTTTTCATAGTATAATTGTTAAAGATTTGTTGAAGATTATTCGCTGATAATGATGTCTTCACGAATGTGCGTGATGATGGTGTTGCATTCCTCTTGGTCGTCATAGAAAAAGAGCCATAAGGTAAGGTTATCGTAGTCGGCAGCGGTAACATAGCCAATGTGACCGTGACTTTGGGCATCGTCCATAATCCGCTCGTTCTTGTCCATTATCTCGGAGTCACTTGTCTTTTCCATGGTTTTGGCTTGAATCTTTTCGTTAATCAGCCCAATGACGATGGCGCGTGAAACGGTCATTATGTAGTCGTCATAGGTGATGTCGGTGGCTTCAGGTTCCACCTCGCCTTGACCGATGATGATGGCTGGCGACAACGAGTCAGATGCTTGGAAACTGTTCATGATTTCGCGAATCTTGCCAGCGACAATGAGCGTGAACTTCTCGATGTATTCTTCTGGGATTTGGCTGACATTGGTCAAGGTGTCAAGGATGGCACCGTCCAAGAAATCGGTTTCTATGCCAATACCCACTGAAACCAATTTGTCATCGCTTGGACAATTCAAAGTGGCTGAGTCGCAAGGCATCATGCCGAAATCTAGTTTCAACATTTCCCAATCCGCTTCGTCGTCGGCTTGCAGCATCAAAGCATCTATGCATTTCCCATTGATGGAGAGGTCGCCGAGATAGGCCACAGTGAGGTTGGCATTGTCGGCGTATTTGCAGTACAACTCCAACGCGGCATTTTCGCAAGTATTTGTCTCAGGAGCTTCCGACCTTTCTTTGCAGGCGGAAAAACCTATCGCGAAGAGTACGGCGAGATATGGAATGAGGTGTTTCATTGTCTTTGGGTTTTGTTATTTTATAACTGCGTTGGCCGAAAGCATGATGTCTTGCGCCGAGCAGCCGTTGTTGCAGAGGAATTGGATAGTTTGGCCATCCACGGTAACTTCTTTAGCCACAGGCAATTGTTTGTTGGGTTGACTTTGGTGAGTCAGTCTGATGACAGTCACACCAATGACGAGGCTGGCTGCAACTGCATATGGTATCCAGCGTTTGTGGTTTTTATAAGGAAAGGAAATGACTTTCACTTGGGAATCAATTGGGCTTTTTTGTGCCTTTTCTACCCAGTACAAAAGCGTCTCGTCTTCGGGCGCTGATTTTTCAGCTTGCTCCTGCCACTGCATGCGGTGTTGCCATAGGGTCTTGAAGTCGTCGCGTTGGGGGTTCGTACTCATTGTTTTTATTTTGTCTTTCATTGTCACAGGTTGTTTTCTCTTTCGTACATTGTTTTTAGTCTTCGCTTGGTGCGAGCGATGCGCATAGCCACGGCTCCCACTGAGCTACCTGTCATTTCGGCGATTTCCTTGTAGGAAAAACCATCAAGGAAGGCGCGGATGACGATACCACTATCATCGGGTAAAGTTTCAATTAGCTGTTGCAGTTGTTGGTAGTTGTCGTTGTTAGACTCGTTATACTTTTTGCCCACGCCTTCCGTTTCGATTGGTTCCGTTTGGAGACTTCTGATATCTTTACGTTTCAGCATTAGCATGGTATTGGTGGCCACACGCCAAACCCAAGTTTTTTCTGAACTGCGACCCTCGAAAGTCTCGAAGCTTCGCCATAGGCTAATCAACACTTCCTGAAAGCGGTCTTCTATGGTCCAGGTGCTTCCGACATTATAATCGGAGCATATATGCCAAATCATTGCCTTATGCCGAAGTACAAGTTCTTTGAAATCGGCTTGGGGCGATTGGATATTGCTTTTGATAGCTCCGTATGAATCGGAAGACTCCATACTTTGTGTTTGTCTTTTTGCTTGTTTAGTTGCAAAGATAGTCTTGAAAATAACACTTATTTGTTTTTTTCAAGAAAAAATAATTGAGTTGTTATAATTGTATGTGTGTTTGCAACTAAATTATTTGTTTAAAATTCATATTGTGGTGCAACTCCTTATATACTCCTTATATAATGATACAACTTAATATTCAGTAATTTTAAAACAATCTCAAGTATGAAACGAACTTTTATTATTTCTGTCTTGGTTTTGGCGCTCGTGATGATTTGCCAAAATGCATTTGCTTATGACTACTATGTCAATGGCATCTATTATCGCAAAGTTACACAACAAGTTCCGGGAGGCGGTTGTGGCGAAACCTACTTAATCGTAGTAAATGACGACTACTCAAACACCTACTCGGGAGATGTAGTCATTCCTGAAACAGAAACTATCAACGGAGAGACCTACAGAGTTCGCTACATTGGTAGTGAAGCTTTCTATGGTTGCATCAACCTTACCAGCGTCACCTTGCCAAACAACATCGTGAACATCGGTTATCATTCGTTTGCCGAATGTCCTCTTATAGAAGTCATTGACATTCCCGCAGGCATGGGGCAAATCAACTCAAATGCTTTCTCTTACTGCCCAAGGCTCGACTACATCTATATCCACGACACAGAGCCTTTCTACCTTTGGGATGACGCTTTTGCAGACATCAATGACCATGTGCATATCGTGGTGCCTTGCAACTGCATCGAAGCTTTTGAGGCTGCCGAGGAATGGCAAGGCATCCAGCTCTATGACGATTGCGGACATGTGGGTGTCGGAGAAGCCACTACAAACGCCATCTGTGTTTATCCTAATCCAGCTTCAGAAATCCTCACTATCGAAGCCGAAGGCCCCGTTACTATTTTCGACGAAAAAGGTTGTGTTTTAAAATCTTTGTTTGTGGACAGGAAAGCGACCATAGATTTGCAAGGTCTTGCAAGTGGCTTTTATTTCGTGAAAGCAGGAGATGAAGTGAGAAAGATTATTGTGGAGTAAGTATCTTTTCATTTGAAAAATTCCGCAACCCAAGCTTTCGCCTCGGTTACGGAATTTTTTTTCATCTTTTTTTTAAAATATCGCTTGCGATATAAAAATAAAGTTGTAATTTTGCATCGTGAACGATATAATCAAATCAATACTAACTATTAAAAAAAACATTAAATCATGGACAAACAGAAATCAATCAATGCGTTACAGTTTTTTGTAACCAACCTCTCCAATCAGGCTTTCGGCCACAAACTGCAAGGCAAGGTCTTTGCAGACCAAGGCTTTGAGAAACTCGGTTCCAAATATATGGGGCACCACGATGAGGAAATGGGCTGGGTGGATAAGTTCATCGGTCGTCTGCTTGACCTTGGTGGCGAATTGAAGCACGAAAACCGGCCCGAAGGCAAGCTCTTCAATGATCCTTGCGAGTACATCAAGTTCGACCACGAGGTCTCGGTCAAAGGCATCGAATTGCTGCGCAACTGCATGAACGACCTCTGCGAAGACCAAACCACCTACGACATTATGAAGGAATACCTCAAGGACGAGGAAGAGGACATGTACTGGAGCGAGACACAATTCGACCTCATCGAGAAGATTGGCTATCAAAACTGGCTCATCAAACAGATGTAATAATAGAAACGAGACTACGAGACGCGAGACGGCCCTTCGACAGGATCAGGGACCTTGCCTTTTCAAATGATAAGGGTGCCTGAGCTTGTCGAAGGCCCCGTAGTCAAAATACAATAAAAAAAGTATCAGCGGCATGGCTGTCGGAGTATTTATGACTCTGGTGTCATGCGCTCAAAAAACGGAAAAAATGGCAACGATTTATGATTTCAAGGCCCTGAACAACAAGGGCGAACAAGTGGAAATGGCCAAGTATAAAGGCCAAGTCCTGATGATTGTCAATACCGCCTCGAAGTGCGGTTTCACTCCACAATATGATGGGTTGGAAGCCCTTTATCAGAATTACAAGGACCAAGGTTTTGTCATCCTCGGCTTCCCATGCGACCAGTTCAAGCACCAGGAACCTGGTACCGATGAGGAAATTGCCGAGTTCTGCCGCATCAACCACGGCGTGACCTTCCCGCTGATGAAGAAAATCGACGTGTTTGGCGAAAACGCCGACCCGATTTTCAAGTATCTGACCACTCAGGTGCCTGACGAGGAAGTCCATGGCTTGAAGGACAAGGCCACAATGAAACTCGTCGATAGCCTCAGCAAAGCCGATGGCCGCAAGGACGGCGAAATCCGCTGGAACTTCACCAAGTTCCTCATCTCGAAGGATGGCAGCATCATCAAGCGTTATGCTCCCACCACGAAGCCTGAAGACATGGAGCAAGACATTGAGGAGATGCTCAAATGAGACCTGAGTTTCTTTTAGACAACCAACTCTGTTTCAGGCTCTACACCGCTTCGCGACTTCTCACGCAGGCCTATCACCCACTGCTTTCAGAGCACGGACTGACCTATCCGCAGTACTTGGTGCTGCTGGTGCTTTGGGAGAAAGATGCCCAACCAGTGAACGACATCGCCAAGCGGCTCTATTTGGAGACCAACACGGTGACACCGCTCATCCAGCGCATGGAGAAGGAAGGCATCATCACCCGTACGAAAGGCACTAAGGATGCGCGCCAGATGATTGTTAAGCTCACCAAGAGGGGAAAAGGACTTCAGGACAAACTGGCCAAAGTCCCCTCAACCATGGGCAACGCCATCATCTGCGAGAGCGTCACAACAGAGACCGCACCAGAATTGTTTCGGATGCTGGACGACATGATTAAACAATTGAAAAATAACGTAAAATGAAGCATTTATTATTCCTCGCAATGACTGTGTTTCTATATTTCACAGCTTGCGCTCAAAACAAACCTAACCAAGGAAAGGAGAACAACATGAAAAAGACACTGGTAGTTTACTTCTCGGCCACAGGAACCACCAAGGCCGCTGCCCAACGGCTGGCAAAGGAATACAATGCCGACCTCTATGAAATCGTCCCCGAGCAGCTTTATACCGATGCTGACCTCGATTGGCGCGACAATCAATCCCGCTCGACCATTGAGATGAAAGACAAGACCTCGCGTCCCGCCATCGAGGGCCGCTGCGAGAACATTGCCGACTACGACACGGTGTGGATTGGCTTCCCTGTGTGGTGGTACACTGCCCCAACCATCGTCAACACCTTCATCGAGGCTCACGACCTCAGCGGCAAGACCCTCAACGTGTTCGCCACCAGTGGCGGCAGCGGCGTGAGTGGCTCCTACAACGACCTCAAGAAAGCCTATCCGCAGTACACTTGGGGTGAAAGCCGACTGATGAATTGAGAGAAGTAACCTGTGAACCATACCGCCGCAAGGGTTTCGTGCTCTTTGCGGCGGCTTTTGTTTTGTTGAATGATGAAAAACGAGTATCTTTGCCGCAAAATGTCCATGCCATGAAAAGGTTTCAACTATTGTTTTTGCTGGCGATTGCAAGTTTTCTCGGATGCAGTCGTTCACGGCGGAACGCATAGGCTGGGTGTTTGGACACGCAATAGAGAAATAGTATGTTGACCATTGACACATCCAACATGTGCTCGCACTTGCAGAAGAAACTGTTTGAGGAAAATGGCGAGTACCATCATCTTTGGCTGACTATGCAAGATGACGAGGAACTAACTGCTGTGGTCCGCTCACGGCAGCTCCACATCTATCGCAATGGCAAGAAAGTGTTGGTGCTGGCTGGGAAGTCAGGCCCGAAGATTATTAGGGAGGATCCGATTTGTGAGATGATAGCAGATTAAGCCTAGAAACAGGTCCAATAATGCACTTTTTTTAGTGCACAAAACTAAAAGTATTGCACTTTTTTTAGTGCACATAGACGACATCGAATACGGCCATGGAATCACAATTCCGCTGTGGACGTTTGGGCTGCTGTATTAAATCCCTATTTTCAGACAACACAGCCGGATTCTTTCTGTATTCCATAGGACTTTCCAAAATACATTGACCTCAACTAAGCGAAACTCCTGATACTCTTTCCAACATTGATGAAATGGTCGGCCACGCGCTCGGCGTTTTGTGCCAATGAGATGTATTCCGCCCCAACTTGTGGTGTGCATTGCCCAGCCACAAGCCGCTGGATGTGTTGCGATTCCATGGTCTCCGTAAAGCTATCAATCTGTTCCTCAATCTGATAAGCGTATTCAAGCGCCGTAAAGTCAAGGTCGTGATAGGCTTTCATGACTTCGTGGTAGAGTGCCGTGATCTTCCGCTCCATCTCCTTGATTTCCAGAACGGCAGGCGCAGAGAAGGTTTCATTTTGGGTTTGCAGGCTTTCCGCATATTCCACGATGTTTTCGGCATAGTCTCCGATGCGCTCCAGGTCGCTCACACTTTTCACGCTGCAACTGAGATACTTACTATCAGTTTGGCTAAGCGCTTTTGCTGAAAGTACCGCCACATAACGGGTCAGTTCACTGTTTAAGAAGTTAAGCTCGTTCTCAGTTTTCTTGAACTTTTCCAAATCACTGAAATCCAATGTAGTGACGATATGGATGGCACGGCAGAAATTGTCGTGGGCCAACGCACCCATGTTTTCGACTTCGGCTTTTAACTGCCTGACTGCCATGGTCCGTGCTGGTAAAGTCAAGGAGGAACATCCCCATCAGCATCACCAGCTCCTCTTTCTTGAACTCGAATTTTTCATGGAAAACGGGCAAGACACCCTCGCAGGTGGTAATCAGATGGAACATACGATACCCTATGGGATAAAGCAGTTTTTTCGGCAAAGATACTGATTTTATTAGGATTATTTGTAATTTTGCCTCCGAATCAACGGTGATGTGAGAAAAACGCTATCCATAGTGATGTTGCTGATGGCCAACATAATCCTGTTGGCTCATGCGGCTGTGCCCCACCATCATCACGACAAGGTGGCGGTGGCCATCGTGCATCTTTGGGAGAACCAAGCCGAGCATCATCACTCACACAACGAGGA
>JAEEGG010022047.1_pt1 | contig 12589 bp, 9 predicted proteins | sample 9134161 | NCBI WGS metagenome assembly JAEEGG01 (sample SAMN16246543, study PRJNA631951) | gut metagenome | biome: gut microbiome; feature: rumen; material: CR-attached | host: Bos | place: Iran: Karaj | collected 2018-10
AAACATATTTGGCCACATGAAAGGAGCCATCGGGGATGCCGAAGGTGATTGCCACATTGACGTGGTTTGCCCCGAAGCCGCCGGCTGGACCGACCAGATCAACTCGGTGGTATGCTACACCTACAGGGAAGGCTCTTACGTGTACATGTGCTCGGGTGCCATGATCAACAACACCAAGCAGGACCACCGCCCGTATGTCTTTTCAGCCGCCCACTGCTACAGTAGCAATGCCACCAACTACGTCTTCTACTTCAACTACCAGGTCAACACCTGCGGTGGCAACTACGGCAACTACAGCCACACCGCTACGGGCGCCGTTAAACGCGCCATGGGCGATATTGACAGAAGTTCAGACTTTCTGTTGCTCGAGATTACTGGGCAACTGAGTCCCGCCTGGCGCGACAGAGTCTATTTTGCCGGTTGGGATCGATCAACCACCGTACCCTCAACAGGTTGTATTGCCATCCATCATCCAGGCGGCGACTGGAAGAAAGTCAGCATTCCCAAAGGTGTTGGCAGAAACAACCTGAGACCTCGTTTCTGGGAAGTAAGTTGGAAGACGGGCAGCAACAACCAAGGCACCACCGAACAGGGCTCGTCAGGCTCGCCCCTATTCAACGCCTCCAAGCTCATCATCGGCTCGCTCAGTAACGGCACCAGCAGCTGCTACTACGTCGATGAGTCCAGCACAGGGCCCAGTGGCAAGGACTACTACGGCCAGCTGTCGTGGTCGTGGACCAACAGCAACACCTCGAACGCCGCTGCCAAACTGCAGCCGTGGTTAGCACCAGGCAACGCCAGCATCATGTCGCTCAACGGCATCTACTACTCCGAAGCCACACACATCGACAGCCCCGAAATCCAAATACCCACCATCAAGATATTCCCCAATCCCACCGACGGCCATGTGACCATACAAGGTGATTTTGCCGCATCTACCGGCATCGTACGGCTGTTCAACCTGCTGGGCGAAATGATTTACAACCAAGAGGTTAACATCCAACACGACATCATCCTTAACCTTGAAGGAGTGGATAACGGCATCTACATTATCGAACTGATTGAAGGCGATAACATCCACCGCAACAAACTGTTAATTACACGATAGTGAAAGCCCTACTCTCCACAGCCTACCTACCTCCTGTTGAATACTTTTTGCTAATTGAAAAAAGTGATGGTTGCCTTGTGGAGCATTACGAACATTACAGCAAACAATCCTACCGCAACAGAACCTGCATCCTGACTGGCAATGGGAAGCAGGCGTTGTCCATCCCTGTAGAACAAACACATCAGAAAATCCTTACCAAGGATGTCAGAATAGACTACACCACACGGTGGCAAACCAACCACTGGCGCGCCCTCACAGCGGCCTACAACAGCAGTCCATATTTCCTTTACTATCAAGACTTTCTACAACCATTCTACGAAAAGAAATATACTTTTCTCATTGACTACAACACCGAATTGCTGCATCTATTACTCAAATTCTTGAAAGTGGACCGCCACATTGAGCCTACTACCGACTACATTGCCGTGCCAGGCGACTATTACGATGCCCGCGAGGTCATTCACCCAAAAAAGTGCGATAGGGACGACTACCCGCTGAAACTCACAAAACCCTACCGTCAGGTTTTTGAAGACCGATTTGGTTTCACACGCAACCTTTCGATCTTAGATTTACTCTTTAACGAAGGCAACGACAGTCCCTCTTTCCTCAACCATTGTACACTTCATCTTTCTTAACGCAAAGTTATGTCAAACAATATCATCCGTTTTTTAAAAAAGGTTCTTTACTCCATTTTGGATTTCTTCAAATACTTCTCAAGAAGACATCTTGGAGATGACGTCATGCATATCCGTTTCGCACAACTTCATCAACCCAAACTCAAATACGACATTCGCAAGAAATTTTTCACCTTCTCAATCAAGACCAAAGATGACCTTTTCAAGTACTTGTTTGTGGCGCTGATGCTTGTGTTGGCGGTATATATGCCTTGGAAATCCACCGATCTGGGCATCTCTGACATGGAAATCCAACACATGCAATATGCTGAAGCCTACTACAACTACCACGCTCATGGCGACAATGCACTGCTCTCGATGTCGTACTTCACGCACCATGGCCAGTTTACCGACAACCTATGCTATGCCCTAAGCCAATGGTTTCATGTTGCAGATCCTTTTTCACTGCGCCACATCATGTCAGCTGTTTTTGGCTGGCTGACCATCCTCACATTAGGATTTTTCCTGGTTCGCCTTTTCGCTTGGCGCGCCGCCTTCATCGGAGCCCTGTTCCTATTCATTTCCCCGCGTTTTCTCGGCAATGCCTTTACCGACCTTACCGACACCACCTTTGCTTTTGCCTTCCTCTTTTCCATCTATCAGATATACCTGTTTTGCAGCGAATTACCCATCATCAAGTGGTATCGGATTCTGCTGATAACCTTGGGCATCATTTTTGCCAACAGCATCCATATCGGCGGCTTCTTCCTGATTGCCTGCCTTTTCCTATACCCGTGGGGCTACTATCTTACCCACAACCCCATCAAGAAATTCACTACCCAGGCCTACTGGGCCAACCTGCTATTCCTCACCCTCGTTCTGGCTGGCATCACGCTCATCGTCCATATTGTCGATCTGTTATACCTGCCCTTCGCGCTGCAGGACACCGTCCTCAACCCGTTCAGAGCCATCCCATCGATGCTCACCGAACCCCATCCTGTACGACAACTCTTTGACAACGAAATGATTTGGGCCAACAACACACCACCCAACTACTTCTTCAAATATCTGTTCATCACCATTCCGTTTGTCATCCTGATTGGCTTCATCCTCTTTTGGGGCTTCATACGCACGCTCATCCGACAAATGAGACCGGCCTATTTTGCCATGATTCTCTTCACTTTCTTTGTTCCCCTCTTTTATGTGGCAGGCAAAGGCGTAAACATCTACGAGGATTTCGCCTTGTACCTGTTCATCTACCCCTTCTTCGTTCTGATAGCCACCAGCGGCTACGAAGGTATCCTGCGCCGCGTTGACGACCGCTACACCAACTTTGTCATCGTGGCCATCATCTTCCTGCTCACCCTCATGCCGCTGCGCCATGTAGTACTGAACCATCCTTACGAGAATGTCTATTTCAACGAAATCTCTGACGGCATCCACAATGCTTACGGCAAATATGAACTCGACTACAACTTCCACGGCAACAAAGAGGCCTGCGAATGGCTCAAAAGCCACATCCATGATGAACAAGTGAGAGAATTTAAGGATGTGGACAAAGTGATTGTGGGCACCGACGGCAACAAAGCATGCCAGATCTTCTTTGAACAAGACACAGCCTTTATCCAACTGCTGTTCTTCCCTTACCACGAGCGGAACGAGCATCATTGGGACTATTACATCAGCTTTGCCAACGCCATCTCTTCGCATGACTTGCAACAGCAACGATGGCCGCCCAAGGACGCCATCAAAACCTATGTTCTTGAAGGGAAGACGATGATTGCCATCATGCAGAACAAAGTCCACACAATCCCACAAGACACAGTACCCGCCCCCGAATCCGCGCCATTACACACCGCCTTCAAATAGAAATCCACCATGCAAGACATAGAACAACAAATCAAGCAGTTGAGTGATGAGATCAATCATCACAATTACCTTTACTACATGCAGGACAATCCTGCCATCAGCGACTACGACTTTGATATGCTGCTCAATCGTCTGATAGAGTTGGAGAAGGCGCATCCCGAATACATCCAGCCCGACAGTCCCACCCAGCGTGTTGGCGGCACCATCACCAAGCAGTTCAAGACTGTGACACACCGCTACCCCATGCTTTCGCTGGGCAACACATACTCGGAAGAGGACTTGATAGAGTTTGACCGCCGCATACGCACGCTGGTACACGAACCTGTGGAGTATGTCTGCGAACTGAAATACGATGGCGTTGCCATCAGCCTCACCTACGAACACGGCCTGTTGGTGCAGGGCGCCACTCGCGGCGACGGACGCCAGGGCGATGACGTCACCGCCAACATCAAAACTATCCGCTCGGTGCCATTGCGACTTCACGGTGACTACCCCGACTGGCTGGAGGTTCGTGGTGAGATTATCCTGCCTCACAAGCAGTTCAACCAGTTGAATGAAGAACGCGAAGAGATGGGCGAACAGCCGTTTGCCAACCCGCGCAACGCAGCCTCTGGCAGTTTGAAGTTGCAAGACTCAACCGAAGTGGCCGAACGAGGGCTCGACTGCCGATTGTACTACGCGCTGGGTGATAATCTGCCTGGCAACAACCACTACGACCGCATCAGCAAATTGGCCGAATGGGGTTTCCGCAAACAGGACGTGATGGAAAAGGTCGACAGCATAGAAGGCGTCATTGACTTCATGCACCGCTGGGACACGCTGCGCAAGCAGCTGCCATACGACACCGACGGCATCGTCATCAAGGTAAACTCCTACGCACAACAGCAGCAGATTGGCGCCACCGCCAAGAGCCCGCGCTGGGCCATTGCCTACAAGTTCAAAGCCGAGAAAGTGGCCACCCAGCTGCTGAGCATCGACTACCAAGTGGGACGCACCGGCATTGTGACGCCAGTGGCCAATCTGGTACCTGTACAACTGGCGGGCACTACCGTCAAGCGGGCCACGCTGAACAACAGCAGTTTCATGGACTCGCTGGACATTCACGAGGACGACTATTTGTTTGTGGAAAAAGGCGGCGAAATCATCCCTAAGATTGTCGGCGTAGACCTTGAACAACGAAAGCCCGGGGCGGTGAAAGTGACCTTTATCGACCGCTGTCCCGAATGCGGCACGCCCCTCATCCAAAACGACGGCGAAGCCGGCATCTTCTGTCCCAACGACCTCTCCTGCCCGCCACAAATCAAAGGCAAACTCGAATATTTCATCACCCGCAAGGCCATGAACATCGACTCGCTTGGCGAAGGGAAGGTGAAAATCCTGTACGATAACGGTCTGATTCACAACATTGACGATTTTTACAAACTCACCTACGACCAGCTGTTAGGCCTCTCGAATATCATCACCGACGAAGCCGAACGCACGGTAAGTTTCAGGGAGAAGACCGTAGAGAACATCCTCGCCGGCATTGAGCAATCGAAGCAAGTGCCCTTTGAACGAGTACTCAACGCACTCGGCATCAGATACGTAGGCGAAACAACAGCCAAGAAGATAGCCCGTCATTTCAAGAACATCGACGCCTTAGCCAATGCCACGAAAGAGGAACTGATGGAGGTGGACGATGTGGGCGACCGCGTTGCCGACAGCATCATAGCCTACTTTAACCGTATGGAGAACCTGCAAACCATCATGAACCTGCGGCAGGCAGGCTTGCAGTTCAGCATCAACGAAGAGGAAGCCAACCTGTCGTCGCGCTTGGAAGGCAAAACTATTGTCGTAAGCGGCGTTTTCTCCATCCCTCGCGATGAGATAAAGCACAAGATTGAGCAACACGGCGGCAAACCGGGATCTTCTGTATCCAAGAAAACCGATTTTGTGCTCGCTGGCGATAATATGGGACCAGAAAAACGCAAAAAAGCCGAAAGCCTCGGCGTTCCCATTATTACAGAAGAAGAATTTTATCAGATGATTGGCGAAGCCTAATGGCTTTTACATGCCCGTCCTGAACAAACGCTTGTGCTTCCAGAAGAAGTAAAACAAGGCGTTTACATGTCGCCGACTCATCCGCGAAAAGAGTTTTTTATTGGTAATCTTTTGGTAATGATGAATGATGGAAACCGTAGGAATATAGGTTACCCGAGAACCCGCATGCCAAACACGGAGGCAGAAATCGGCATCCTCAGGGCCGTAAAAGATCTTCTCGTCCAAATAGCCGACCTTATCGAGCAGCTTGGCTCTGATGCATTGACAAGCGCCAATAAGATACTCGCAATCAAACGGTTCTGAACTATCCATCTGTTCCAAATAGAAATATTTCTTGTTTGAATCCCATAAGCGCTCACCCCAACGGCGCAGGAAATCGGCCGACCAGGCCTTTTGCGCTTTGATTAACAACACCAACATGACATTCTTAATCTTCAAAGTCAGCGTGGGCATCTTCAAACAACTCAACTGAGGCTCGTCGGCGGCTGAAGTCAGCTTGCAACTGCACACGCCCACCTCCGGCTGCTGTTTCATCAGCTCGAGCATGGCCTGAATGGATTCCGCATTGGCCACAGTATCAATATCCAAGAGCAGAATATAGTCGCCTTGGGCCATCTTCATGCCCACATTGCGAGCCGCGGCCACACCTCTGTTGGCATGCAGATTGCGATAAACAACAGACGGGAACTCGGTGGTGACAATCTGCTCCGTCTCATCTTGCGAACCATTATCAATAAAAATCACTTCGGCTGACAACGAGGAGACCGCCTTCACCACCGACTGGAGGCAAGGACGGACAAAACGCTGCGCATTCCACGAAATGATAACCACCGATAATTCCATACTTAACCGAACAGTTTTATTTTCAATGCCTTAAAGGCCATTCTAAAATCTTTAAACGAATGAAACTTCCCCAATTGCCTAAAGACAAATACGGGATTAAGGAAAAAGCGCAAGTTGCTTCTAAACAGAATTTTCTCCATATCACGACTGCTCAGGTGGGGATACTGGAGGATAGAGTGGCGCTGCACATCGGTCGGCACGTACTCGCCACCGGCAATCCAGCCATTCTCTTTCGCCATCTTGTAAAATTCTGTTGCAGGGAAAGGCGACACAATATTGAACATTATCTGGCTCACATTAAGTTTGCGAGCCTCTCTAAATGTTTGCTTTATAGTATCTTTCGTTTCCAAAGGACTCGTTCCAATCAAGATATTGAGTTTGACGGGAACCTTATATTTGTTCAAAATCTTGATAGAATCGATAATCTGCTGGCGTGTGATCTTCTTCTTTACAAACGCCAAAATCTCATCATCGAACGATTCGACGCCCAAATCCACATACTGACAATTCGACTCAGAAAGGATGCGGGCTATATTGTCGGTAATGGCGTCCACACGGGCCTGACAGCCCCACACGATGCCATGCTTTTTCAACGGTTCGCAAATGGCGGCCAGCCGTTGCTCGTTCCAGATGAAATTGTCGTCCACGAAAGCTATGGCTTTGTAGCCTTGTGCCGCCAGCATCTCAATCTCGGCCGCCACATTCTCGGGCGTGCGGAACGAAATGGGCGGCTTTATGCCATGGTCGGCGCGATACTCAATCTCGCGGGCAAAAGTCAGCGAACTGGGCACACAATAGATGCACTGATACGGGCAGTTTCGCGAAGTGACCATCGTCGTGTACGGTCTGGTTTTGAGCTTCGGGTTGCTAAAGCTTACCCCCTCAATCAAGTGGCGTGCGGGGAAAGGCAAGATGTCCAAATCCTTGATGAGCGGGCGGCTCGGATTCTTCTTTATTTCATCTCCCTGACGATAACTAATGCCAGCTACGGCGGACAAATCACCGCCACTTTCCAGTGTCTTCACCAACTCGGCCACCGTCAAGTCGGGTTCTCCTCGAACCACATAGCAATGATTGTCGGGTAGCATCTTTTCGGTGAAATAGGTCGGTCCAGGGCCCATAAAGACCACCGGCACACTGCCTTTCAGCTTTCTGATGATGGCCAATGCTGCCAAGTCTGCCTCCAACGAGAGATTAACACTCCAAAACAGGAAACAGCATGCTGCGCTCTTTTCAATATACTCTTCAAATGGCTGTTGGCTAATGTCAGCCATGAAATAGTCCACCTTATGACCTTCCCGTTCCAACAATGCCGCTACAGTCAGTTCGTAGATATTCGGCATAGGGTAAACCACAGAGGTACAGCCGGCGGTCCGTTCTGCCGGTTTCTGCCCTTGCGCAGCCGGTGGGATGATAAAGGCGACATTCATTTCCTGCGCGATTAAAAGGTAGCTAACACTGTCTTTTGCGAAGAGACTCTATCGCCCATCTTGACATAGATTTGGGCATCGAGCGGCAGGAAAACATCCACACGCGAGCCGAAACGGATAATGCCCATTTCCTCGCCCTGTTTCACCGGCTCACCCACTTTGGCGTAGCTCACAATACGACGGGCCACAATTCCCGCAATCTGGCGGAAAAGCACGATACGCTCGTCGTTTTGCTTGACAACCACGCTATTATGTTCGTTATCGACAGAAGATTTGGGCAACTTGGCAACCAAATATTTGCCTGGATGATATCCTACATATTCCACTACCCCATCTATCGGATAGCTGTTGACATGCACATTGTAAATCGACATGAAAACAGAAATCTTGATACGCTTGTCGTGAAAGTACTCGTTCTCCGTCACCTCATCAATAGCCACGATGCGGCCATCGGCAGGCGAAAGGACACCGTCGGGCACCACATTGATTCTGCGCTTGGGCACCCTGAAGAAGCGTACCACCTGAAAGATGAGGAGAAAAGCCACCACACACACTAAAACAGTAAGCCAGACATGGGTTCCATGGTGAAGAGCGTGCCCTGTGTAGAACCCCACCAAGAGACCCACAATAAACAAAGTAACTACAATGGGCAAATAACCTTCTTTGTGTATTCTCATTATATTTCGATATTTTTATTCCAATTCCTTTTTCAACTCCGCAATGCGAGCCTTGATATATTCATCCTTCTTCTGCTGAATTAACATGGCACGGGCCATTGCCAACTCATCCTCTATATCCCCTTTTACGTGCTTGGTCCTATAATCCAACAACACAATAAGATAGCAATAATCCTTATCGCTTACCTCAAAATGCTGAATGGCCGAGTTGCGTTCCATCTTGTTACTGAACTAAGCAGGCAATTCATTGCATATCTCGTCCAAATAGAGCCACGTATCATCATCCATGAAATACTCTACCGAGTCGGCACACAACTGGATCAGTCGTTCTTTTTGCGACACACGCTGATTGTCGTCAAAAAAGAGGTCGCGCACCTGCGGTATCAATTTCGATTGCAGCGAAAGACGGATATAGTTCATCTTAACAATCTCACGCTCAACGGCATAATGATAACTATAGCGCTTCATATACTGACGAACATCATTGTCTGACACTTGAAAAAGATTGGTGTCGGCCGTGATGCGGTCAAAATAGGCATTCATTATCAGATTCTCGCGATAATCCTTCATCTCTTTTTTGAAGGAGGTCTCTCTAAACGACAATTCCTGCTTGGCTGCATTGAGCACCACCTGCTTGGTCAACCAATTGTCAATCAGCTTCTCGCACATAGCCACGCTATCTTCAGCCGATAAATTGTCAGGCAACATTTGTCGCAACTCCGACAAATAGAGTTTCTGATGAAAAGCCTCTGCCACCACAGGGTCTTTCCTGCCACACGACAACAGCAGCAGCAAGGGCAACAGCAGAAACAGTGAACGCAAGGCTTTCATTTTGGTAAGAGATTAACGTTTGGAAAGAATGGCCTTGAAAACCTCTTCATTGATTTTCACAGGATACTTTTGTTTCAACTCATTCACCCACTGGGCATCCAAGTAGTTTTGGTAATCGGTGATGACGGCCGAACGCACTTCCGACAGTGGCTTCGGCTCAGCCACGCCCGACGCTGAAGAGCCCATGTACTGGTTCTTGTGCGTTTCATAATAGTTGGCCAGACCTGTCGTATCTTCGATAGCTTTCAGCCAAACCTTCTGCGAGTTGATCTCGTAGAGCACCATACCATCGTAGAACTCATCCATGAGATACTTGAAATCAGGATATTTCGACTCCAAATGTTTATCTTCATACTCCAACATGGCAGCCTGCAAGAATACAGGGAAACGGTCATTTAAGAAGGAGATCACCCCATGCTCGAAGGTCAATTCGCGATGACGTGCCAAGAAGGGAGCAAAGTCACGCAGTGTAATCTTCATATCGGCAAAGGTACAAATAGGTTTCAACTTCTCAGCGCCAGGCAGATCTGCCAGAATATATTTTACAGAATCGAAATTTTCGCGTGTCACATGTTTGGCAATGAATGCAAACACCTTTTTCTTACCTTTTTCCTCATAATTGTATTCCTTCTTCAGTTTCTCAATCAAAGATTCCTTACTGATGCTGGAACGTTCATCCTGCAGAAGTTTCATCTTCAACATATACTTACTGTCTTCTGTGATAGGTTTATACACAATCTCATCCAAACGCATGATATGCCAACCCATAGAAGAAGAGACCGGTTGGGTGATTTCACCGGGTTTGCATTGCAAGCAAGCATACACATAGTTACCAGGACGATAGCTCGGGGCAAACGGCTCCATCTGGCCGCCTTTCTCCACCGAAGCCTTGTCGTCAGAATAACGGCTCACCAGTTCCTCGAAAGCCACCTCGTTTTTCTGTGCCATGATGGCATCCACCTTGGCGCGCGTCTCAGCAGTCATCTGATTCTTTGGTGCCAGCGAGTCGGCAATAAAGATTTGCGACACACTAATCTTCTGGATAGCAGGAACTTTGTCGGTCAGATAAATCAGGTGATAACCAAACTGCGTTCTAACAGGCATGGAAATCTCGCCCACTTTCAAGTTGTATACGGCATTTTCAAACTTATAAATTAGATCCATGACGGTGAAATAACCCAAATCGCCTTTGTTGCCCAAACGCACCTGATGAGTGCGCGGATTTTCAGTATCACGGGCGGAAGGGTCATCCGAATAGAGAACTGCAGCCTCAGCAAAGGGCATTCCATTCAACACTTTATTGCGTACATCCATCGCTTTGCGATAGGCCAACAAAGTGTCTTTTTCACTTGAATTTGCCTTGCAATCAATCAGGATATGCGATGCTCTGACAAGATATTTCGAACGCTCGTAGGCTTCTTCTATCAGTTTCTCATTCACATCTTTATCAATCAGATAAGGTTGCGAAGATTGATTACGGTAAACGGCCAACTCACTTGTAAATTGGGCACTGGTATCCACCTTCAGCGCCTTGCCTTCCATCACTTTCAATTTGAAATTGACATACAGATCCAAATAATCGCGCAACTCCTTCTCAGTAGCGGTCGACAAGTTATTGTTCTTTGAGAAAGCTCTTACAAATTCACTCTGTGTAACTAAATTATCTCCTACCCGCATCAACACAGGGTCATTCTGACCACGCAAGTCAGACCATGCCAGCAGGCATATCATCATCATCAAACTAACAAAAAATCTTTTCATAAATCGAGCTATATTTAACACTTTAGTTTATTCGAATTTTTAATTTGAGAAATCAACAAATTTCCTGAAGCTCAGATTCCCAGTGATAGAGCCTCTAACCAGCGAATCCTCAGCTGTCGAGTGCAAACTGTAGGTCCGCATGGTTTTGTTGCGCGAAGAGAAGATGCCATACGCCGTTCCGTCGGCTGTCTTCATGTTGGTGAACTCCAGTTTATCTTGCACGATACTGCTGCTGGGAGCATTTACATCCAAATAGGTCTTATAACTTTCACCAGCTGCACTTATCTCTATGTCAATACATTCACCGTATGCATAACGCCACACTGTCGGGTCGGGCGACAGATTGGAGGCCACAACGGTGTAAAAACTTGAAGGCATATATTGCATAATAGCCGATGAGCCGTGCTGTTCGCCCATTGAGCCTATCTTCCAGCGCATTTGACCTCGTTTCACCACTTCCTTGGTTTCACGGTCCACCTCGATATAACGGAACTGCATGAACACATCGTATGCCACAGCATTCGCAGCCGTGTAGAACTTGATGACCGACTTGTTATTGGTCAAATTCAAATTACTGGTCATGGGGGCCATAATCGAGAAAGGCCCTACCACTGCAGTTTCGCCCTCGACCACCTTGCCAGTCTCCTTATTCTTGATAACCAGCTTGTAGATAGCATCGGCTGACAGCGTTTCCGTCGTATAGTACAGCTGCTGCTCCGGATTGGCAAACACACCCTCATCTTTGGGAACGTCTTTGGTCACAAATAATGGAATGTTTCTGACCTCCCTGCCATTGATTATCTCCTTCATCGATACATCAATAACATTTTCATCATAATAGATATTCTCCGGTTTACGAGCTTCATCGTAGGCATTGCCTTCGGTCAAAAAGGCCTTCTGTATCTTCACATACTGTGTATCTTCACTGATATTCAGCAAACCATAAACAATTGTAATATCTTTATACTCTGCAATTTGCGAAAATTCAGGTGTACAACTCGACAGCACCAGCATAGTTGCCATCATGACAAAAAAGAATCTACTCTTTTCCATTTTAAACAATTTGGCGCAAAGATACAATTTTTCTTGCAATTAGCGACTTTCTATGCCACAAAAAAGATGTTGCGCCATCCGCAGACAACGCAACATCAGAAAAAGTATGGAAAATAGAATTAAGTGCCTTTAGAAGTACAAGTCCCGTTTGCCCTCTTCAATCTCGTGCAAGTTATTCTCAATCTTATCTTTACGAGCATTATTGGGGATATCCTCGTCGAGCATTTTTTGAATCAGCTTCAAACCTTTGTTGCGAGTCTCTTCCGAAGCGAAATCGTAGAGATACTCCTTAAACGAGAACATGGCATTGGGAAGGCAATATTGCTTAATCAAACCGGGTTTTGCCAAATCCATAAAGTCGGC
>JAEEGG010022049.1_pt1 | contig 12587 bp, 12 predicted proteins | sample 9134161 | NCBI WGS metagenome assembly JAEEGG01 (sample SAMN16246543, study PRJNA631951) | gut metagenome | biome: gut microbiome; feature: rumen; material: CR-attached | host: Bos | place: Iran: Karaj | collected 2018-10
CTTCGAACCCACGTAGTAGACATTGGCAGAGTCGTCGTACTCCACCGTCTGCCGGATATTGTCGGGTCGCCTCAGGTCGATAGCTGAAGAGTCAAGATCAGCCACGAGCAGAGGTGCCGTCTTCTGGATACGCCAGCGTGCGCGTGAAGAAGAATCGGGAATGTCATCATCCCCGATCACCGGCATTGCTCCAGAATTTGTCTGCGCAAATGCACAGACAAACAGCAAACCCATGACGATGCCCGCTATCCGTTTCAAGAAGATATCACTTGATTTGTTTGAGGGCGAGTTTCACCACCGTTTCCACAGGAGCATTGGGCTGCTCCTGCAGGATCTGAACCACCACCTTCTGACTCGGTGCCGGCGCAAATCCCAGCATCGTCAGTGCCGAGACAGCCTCGTCCTTCACCTCGTTGTTCACAGGTGGTGCCGCAGAGCCACCCACCGGTATCTCATCGGTGATACCCAATGCCACGATCTTATCCTTCAGATCCACGATGATACGCTGTGCCGTCATCTTTCCGATGCCCTTGATACTTTGTATCAACTTGGCGTTGCCGGTAGAGATGGCGTTACAAAGCTCAGCCACACTCATGCCTGAGAGCATCATCCGCGCCGTATTGGCGCCCACCCCACTCACCGTGATGAGCAGGAGGAACATCTCCCGTTCTTTCTTGTTCACAAACCCGAAGAGTTGATGGGCATCTTCGCGGATAGCCTCATACACATAGAGCTTCACCTCCTTCTTTCCCTGAATCGCACTGAAGGTGTTCAGCGAGATACTCAGTCCATAACCGATACCGCCAGCCTCGATTGTTGCCAACGCTGGTGTCAACTCTGTCAGTTCTCCTTTGATATACTCAATCATAGTTTTTATCTGTTTAAATTTTAAAGCATTTAAATAACGATTCGCTGTCGTTTTTATTATATTTCTTGCATAAAACTTGTATTCTGTCACAAAAAGAAAGTTTTTATGCAATTTCTTATGCAAAATGTTATTTATCTCAGATAAAATATGTACTTTTGCCACCGAAAAGATTGAAATAAACAACAAACACATATAAGATATGAAGAAAATCAGAGCAGCCGTCGTAGGTTACGGCAACATTGGTAAGTATGCACTCGAGGCCCTGGAGACAGCCCCCGACATGGAAGTAGCAGGTATCGTACGTCGTAACGGTGCTGAGAACAAGCCCGCGGAACTCGCCCAGTATGAGGTGGTGAAGGATATCCGTGAACTAAAGGATGTGGATGTGGCCATCCTCGCCACTCCGACCCGTAGCTGTGAGGAGTATGCCAACCAGATTCTGCCTCTCGGCATCAACACCGTCGATTCTTTCGATATACACACCCAGATCCGTGGCTATCGTGAGCGCCTGATGAAACTGAATCAGGAGACGAACACTGTGAGCGTGATCGCTGCCGGCTGGGATCCGGGTTCAGACTCTATCGTTCGCACTCTGATGCAGAGCCTTGCTCCTAAAGGACTTAGCTATACGAACTTCGGCCCTGGTATGTCGATGGGGCATAGCGTATGCGTGCGCTCTAAGGCTGGTGTGAAGAACGCCCTGTCGATGACCATTCCCCTCGGTGAGGGTATCCATCGCCGTATGGTGTATGTAGAGCTCGAAGAGGGTGCCAAGCTCGAAGAGGTGACTGCCGCCATCAAGGCTGATCCTTACTTCGCCAGCGACGAGACTCATGTGTTCCAGGTGGAGAGTGTGGATGACGTGCGCGACATGGGTCATGGCGTGAATCTGGTGCGCAAGGGTGTGAGCGGCAAGACGCAGAACCAGCGTCTGGAGTTTAACATGAGCATCAACAACCCCGCCCTCACAGGTCAGGTGCTGGTGAATGTGGCACGTGCCTCCATGCGCCTGCAGCCTGGCTGCTACACGATGGTTGAGATTCCTGTCATCGACATGCTCCCAGGCGACCGTGCCGATCTCATCGAACATTTGGTATAATAATGAATATAGCAATTTTTGCTTCGGGAAGCGGTACCAACTGCGAGAACCTGATCAAACACTTTGCTGACTCCGAGAGCGTAAACTGCGCTCTCGTTGTCAGTAATAAGGCTGACGCCTATGCGCTGGTGCGGGCGGAGCGTCTTGGTGTGCCTACGGCTGTTACCCCTAAGGCTGATCTGCACAATCCTGACGTGATGATGCCGCTGCTTCAGAAATACAATATCGGCTTCATCGTTCTGGCGGGTTGGCTGCCTTTGATTCCAGACTTCCTGATTGACGCTTTCCCTCACAGGATAATCAATATCCACCCTGCCCTGTTGCCGAAATATGGTGGCAAGGGCATGTGGGGACACCACGTACACGAAGCGGTAAAGGCTGCCGGAGAAACAGAGACGGGTATGACCGTTCATTGGGTCACACCCGTCTGTGATGCAGGAGAGATTATCGCCCAGTTCCGTGTCAGTCTCTCTCCCGACGATACCGTAGAGGACATCGCTGAGAAAGAACACCAGCTAGAGATGAAATACTTCCCCAAAGTGGTGGAAGATATCATCAAAAGCGCTACAGACAATGCTTGTGGTTCGTGAGTTAATCATTTCGGTGGCAAATATACAAAAAAGAAACACGATGTTTTTTAGGCTTTTCATTTAAAGATGTAGGTACTGATGTAATCCATCACCTCTTGTTTCACATCGGCAGGACAATAGGCGGGATCATTGATTCGGGAACTATGAATGCCGATGGGATTGATAATTTTCTTGACATTAGGACCAATCTTTTCAGGCTGACCAGCCGACCAGGGATCGTCTTTTGAATAGAAGAAGAGCAGGGGGGTGGTGGAGTTCATAAAAAAGTGTTCATACATGTCAATACGGATGCTGGCATCGTATTGGTTCACCAGCCAACGGTCCTCCTCATGCAGTAAAGCTGGCATCACATCCTCAGCCTTGAAGCTGGTACTCTCCAGCACATCGGCCAAATAGTCGTAGCCATAATCAGGGAAGCCCTGCTCCTTTGCACAATCCACGAAATAGGTATATAAGTCAATAGTTCTGTTGTCAGATACCATTTTGAAGATCGCCGCTACAAGCGATTCCTTATCTTTGGTAATGCTCTCAATTTTTTCTTGATGTTTGTTTGGAAGTGTATACTGGAATATATCAAAAAAGGTATCGAAGCAATTAAAAACATATTCGGCAAACGTAGGAACCGGCAAACTCTTCTTCTTAAACAGGTCGCAGACCGACTGGTAATACCCCTCTTCACCATCTTTCAATGCCAAGCGTATACTCTTTTTCATGATATCGCGCAACTCCTCGGTACTTACCTCGTTAAAAAGATATTCACCGAAACGCTTGTCCGTAAGACTGGTGTTGAAAGGTGAACAGAAGGCTGCGGCCAAATCCATATCATTCGGGTAATAATAGACATAGTCTATAGAAGTCTCACCACCCTTGCTGGTACCAGCGCTCATCCACTTACCCTTGAATAAAGGCTTCAGCGCCTGATAGACAGCGTGGAGATCAGCCGATGCCTGGGCACACGTTTCATACTCCCACTTTCCTTTATCCTGATTATATGACTCGCCGAAGTTGCGATGCTCCACGTGTACCATATTGGCATTCAGGTTCTTTCCGACATCTAACATGTCGACGAAATCTAACCATTGATACCCCTCAGTCACCATGATAGTGGGGCGGTCATAGCCTCGAAACAGGATGCACACCTTCTGTTTGAACTTGTCGCCGTCGGGCCGGTTGTGGTTCACAGGCTGTTGAATGAACATGCTGTACTGCGACAGGTAGTTTAGTTCGTCCTTCTTCTTCATCGCCGCCGCATCTGGATTTTCCTTAATCTCCGTAAAGATTCCCGTGTTAGTCAGCGCCTCATTGAGCGGGCCGTAAACTACAGGGCTGTCATTTATATCGGTACACGATACGATGTACAGCGCCACCACCAAAAGCATCCAAAGTTTTAACGTTTTCTTCATCGCAGTCAAATTAGAAATAAGCTTCCATAACTAGATATTATAGGGCACAAAGATAATAAAACTTATTGTAATAACCAATTTTTTATTCAAAAAGCTTATTGCAATGAGCGATTTTACCAGAAGATATCAACCAAAAGGTACGTCCACTTAGTTATGATCACTGGGGACTGTCGGCTGAGGTTTGGCGGGTAGCGGAAGGAATGCCATCTTTGCCTCGAAGGAATATCATCTGACTGCTATCCGAATTGTCTTTTCGCATCATGGAGATTATTCCTTTCCCCTGATGGAGATTATCTCCGTCACCCGTGGAGATCATCCGAGTGACCCGTGGAGATTATCTCCCTCCACCAAAGGAATGCTTCCTTTGCGGCCCGCTTGCCTTCATTGCCGTTGCAAAGGTACAACATATCAATGGCGGCTTCTGTGCTATTTTGTGCGGTTCGGTACACTTCTATGTTCTTCTGCTGAAAAAAAGCTGTTTTCATGGTTCGCAGAGGTATTCCACGATCAGCTCCACCTCACGGCGGGTGTAGCGGTGGGCATGGGGCGGCGAGTTCAGTTCACGCAGCTTCTCGCGCAGTTCGGTGCAATAGTTGATCCAGTAGTTCAGGTTGTTCATGGCCCCCTTCTTCGTCTTGGCATCGGGGAAATAGAGCATGGCCAGCTCCGACTTGCTGTAACTGCGCATCTCGAACGGCTTCACCGGCTCGCCTTTCTGGCTAAGGAGTTGCAATAGTTCTCTCAGTGCTTTTTCTGTCATATAGCATTAACATTAAACATTAAAGATTAAACATTAAAGATCAGGGGCAGCAGGGTCACTTAAATGATAAAGTTTCTCCTGCGTACCGCATGGGTGCGCACGCGGTACGCGGGAGATTCTCTGCTTATCAGGTGCCCCTGCTGACCCTGTCATGGTCGTCCTCCGGTAAGGCATCATACGCCAGCCGGCGACGGTTCATCTCGATCTCCTCGGGTTTGCATACCACAACACGGTAGCCGCGCCTGCCGTTGGAACGGTGCTGAGCAAACCCCAAAGCCTTCATCGCGCTACCCACCTTCTCGATGGTCAGGTGCACGGCAGGGTTATAGGGAATCTTCCCCAGAATGTCGGTAGCCGTGTAGAAATCGCCGCGTTCGTTATCGTTGGGCAGACGGAAATAATTGCTGATAGCCTCCTGTTCGGGATGCGGTGTCTCGAACGTCTTATTGTGCGCCTTCAGCATCTCCTCCTCATCCTTCGTGAAGTAATAGCAGAAACCCTGCTGATAGAGCGCATACGCCTCGGCATAGATACCCGCATAGTCGAACGGATAGTCACGGGGATTTTCAATGCGTTCCACCTCGAACGGCAGCCAACGACGGTTACCTGTCGAGTCGTTGAGAAACTGCACGTTGTTGCCCGTGCCGCAGAACGAGGCTACATGAGGCATTCGCTCCATAAAACGTTCAAAGGGGCGCCGCTCGTCGATCGACGGCATGGTCACCACCGACTTCATCGTATTTACCTCAGAGGTCCGCATCACGTCGAGCTCCTCATAGCACACCAGTCCGTATTGCGACATCGCGATCAGGTCGTCCTTGCCCATTCTGCTGGAGTTCACCTTGATACGGAAATAGTTACGCAGTTCCGGCGGTAGGAGATAACTGAAAAATGTCGTTTTATAAAGGCCCTGTTCACCGATGAACACAAGTATGGTCTGGTTTACCACCTCGTCGTCGAGCCAGCTGGCCACCATCGCCACGAGCCATTTCCTGAGGCACTTGTAGAAGAACAGTTGCTTCTCTACCCCGCCCTTCACCGTGACGGAGGCCGCCAGGAGCAGGATATGGTTCTGACCGTCCCAAGGCGGAAGCCGGTTCAGATAGTACTGAAAGGGATGGTAACTCGGCACGAACCCCGAGCCCAGCACCAACTCAAAGTCACGCTCACGTGCGGGCTTCACCGTCTGAAGCGCCGACAGCAGGGTCTTATACAGACGGTTGTCCATCAGTTGCCAGTCGCCGGTAACGAACTGCTCCAGTTCCTCGTTACCGCAGAAAGAATCCTGTGTCGGCAGCCGCACCTCCACCTGATGCTTCACCGTGTTATACCGTAGGAAAACGTGAGCTCTCAGGAAATCCTTGATTTCCTCCACGGAGGCATATTCCTCCCGCCAGTTCTTCTTGTGTTCTTTCTTTTCGCCGCCCTCTTCGGCAGGTTTCTTCTGTTTCTTACTCATCATGTTGTTGCTTAATGGTGGTGTCTTAAAAGTTGTCACAAAGATACGGAAAAAGGAACTACCTTGTATCAATAACTTGTAAACTCTTGTAAACTCAGACGTGGATTAATTGCTTATAACGGTAGAAAAGAGTCTTTATACTGGCTTCACTTCCAAGATTGGTGTAGCTGGCCAGGAAACTGATCAGTTCTTCGTTGGTTAACTCAATGCCGCCATGGGTATAGATGGCGAGGAAGGCTTGATAGACCTCCTTCTTGTGGATGCGCCTGAAGTTGAAGCACAACTTGCGCGTTTTTTTCTTTTGCATAATCTAACTTATTTGATGTTAATACTATGCAAGTCCGGATCTTGCGGGTGCAAAGTTATGAAGGAAAAAGTCTCACGGCAAATAATTTTGTCCCATAGATGTCACTTTTTTGTCCCATCCAGAACTGACATGTCGCGTCAATGCCTTCTTGACTGCTTGAATATTGCCTAAATTGGTATGTGTGGAGATATACCAATAGAAGTATTCACGCGTGGCAGTGATATAAGGAAGAATGTTATTCAAGACCTCATAGATCTGTTGTTTCTGGAATTTGGCAGGACGGTCTCCATCTGGTTCAATGTCAAAATAATAATAGTAATCGAAAGCAGGCAGGTCGCGTCTGCGAAAGAAATCGAGATGTCCGATTTCTTTCAGGCATTTTTCAGATGGTTCGTAGATGAGGTCGAGTAAAGTCTCCCCATCTACGATCATCGCGCAATCTTCGCCAGCTTCCACCTTGTATCCTTGAGTTGTTTGGGTTGAAAATCATATAGTTTCGGTTGTTAGCCATCAATGGCTCAGACGCACAAGAGGTCAGCCCCCCGTGTGCGATAAGAGAACAACGCAAATTGCCTCTTAAGTGGATTTATAAAATTGATGGAGAATTCTCAAGACGGGCACCCATCTTCAGGAAGGCAGCCCAGCATTTAGAGTCAATGTTCGGTTTATGCATTATGTTGTTGGCTATGGGTTTACAACTTGGGGACTATCCCCCAGTATTAAGTATTTGATGCAAAGATACAGACAATCTTTGATGTACACAAAAAATTTCATAGAAATTTTACGTGCATGCTATTAATAAGCCTATATTTTTGTACAGATCGAATGAAAGCTGCATATTTATAAGGCAAAATAGAAAAAACTTCGCATTTTGTTTTGTATATCGTTTATTTCTTCGTACCTTTGAGCTACCGCTCTTAGGTACTTCCGTTCGACAATAAAAACAAAAAAATCGCTTTTTGTTTTGTATTGTGCTCACTTATTCGTACCTTTGCAAACGATCATCGGTATATACCTCAGAGGAGGGCCGGTGTGACTTTTGTGGGTAAATAGATCGTTGTATCTATATTCTATAGGCTTCATGCCAAATAAGACCAATTAATTTTGAAAGAGCCTTATGGAATTGGGATACACCTTGCATAAGGTGTACCCGTTTCATATATATCTTTCAAGGATTGGTCTCCTGGCGTGAGTGTATATCGGAACGAGGTACACTTTCTTTGTATCTGCACTTTTTATCGTTTCACGCTAAAAAAGACCAAATGACAAAGGACGATAAGAATGAGAAGCAGGTAGTTTCGAAGCAACGCGTGGCTGACCATGGTGAGGTATATACTGCCAAAAGGGAAGTCAACGCTATGCTTGATCTGGTGAAAGAAGAAACGGAACGTATTGATTCCCGATTTCTAGAACCTGCCTGCGGTACGGGGAATTTCCTCGTTGAAATCTTAAATAGAAAGATGGAGGCTGTGCATAGGAGGCACGCCAAAAATCAATTTGAATACGACCTTGCATCTGCACAGGCCGTCAGTTCGATGTATGGTGTTGAACTGTTGCCTGACAATGTAGAAACTTGTATAGAAAGACTATTTCAACAGTTTAAAGAAATCTATCGTGAGCATCAATCTGTTAATGCATCAATTAAGTTGGAACAATGTATTAAGTATCTGCTACGGAAAAACATTCTTTGTGGAGATGCCCTCACGATGCTTCAGAGTAACGGAAAGCCGATTACCTTCTGTGAATGGACCTTTATTGGTACAAAGGGTAAAGTAAAACGACGCGACTTTGAATTTTCTGAATTATTAAGGACACTTGAATCTGACATATCTGAATCAAATGCCCCAACCGATATGTTTTCCATTAGGGAGCACTCTTTTGTTCACCTTCCTAAACGCGAATATCCACTAACAGACTACCTCAAACTACCCGACTATGATTAAGTTGAACTATAATCCCGATGTTTTGTCATGCTTGGCTAATCTGAGCAACGACGAAGTGTTTACACCTCCGCAGTTGGCTAATCAGATGCTTGATATGCTGCCACAAGAATTGTTCCGAAGCAAAGAAACAAAGTTCCTAGACCCATGTGCAAAGAGCGGTGTCTTTCTTCGTGAAATTGCTAAGCGACTGATTAACGGTCTGTCCGAAGAGATCCCTGACCTTCAACAGCGTATTGACCACATCATGCATCATCAACTTTACGGTATTTCCATCACCAAACTTACCTCGATGATGAGTCGTCGTAGCCTTTATTGCTCAAAGGATGCCAATTGCCAATATAGCATATCTCATTTCAAGACCGATGATGGCAACATCAGATATTCCGAAATCAAGCATGAATGGCTACAGGGCAAGTGCCGTTATTGTGGTGCCTCCCAAGAGGTTTATGATCGAGGCGATGACATGGAATCCCATGCATACGAGTTTATTCATACAGACAATCCAAATACATTATATAACAATATGACTTTCGATGTAATTATCGGTAATCCGCCGTATCAATTGAATGATGGAGGTGGATCTGGCTCAAGTGCAATTCCCTTGTATCATAAATTTGTTCAACAGGCAAAGAAACTTAGCCCAAGATATTTAACCATGATAATCCCAGCAAGATGGTATACAGGAGGAAAAGGGCTTGATGATTTTAGGGATGAAATGTTGCAAGATAAAAGGATACGAGTATTATTGGATTATCTAGATTCAAGACAATGCTTTCCTGGAGTTGACATCGCAGGTGGTGTTTGTGTGTTTCTATGGGATAAGTCCTACCAAGGGAAATGCAATGTTATTAATAATGTAACAGATACCATCCGATATGAGTCCTTACGATTTCTCAATGAATATGAAGTATTTGTTAGGGACCTTAGGATGTTGAATATTATTCATAAGGTGCAGCAATGTAAAGAGCCAACAATGGATTTAATGGTATATAGTAGAAATCCTTTTGGTTTTCCTAGTACATACAATTTTTGCGCAACGAGACCTTCAAATAAAACAATCAAAATTATGACAAGCAAAGGGGATTTCTATGTCCCCGAAAGAGATGTTTCGACGAATTCTGATATAATAAATGAATGGAAAGTTGTTATGTCTAAAACAAGTGCAGAGCATGCAGGACAGGCAGATAAGGAAGGACGCAAAAAAGTAGTCTCCAGAATAGAGGTTTTAGGGAAACAACATATATGTTCTGAATCCTATCTTCTAATTGGTCACATGAAGACAAAAGAATCTGCTGATAATCTCGTAGAATATATAAAAACGAGATTCTTCAGATTCCTTCTTTCCTCAGTATTATTAACACAGAATATTGCAAAAGACAAATTTCAATTTATTCCTCAACAGGACTTTAATATTCGCTGGACTGATGAGGAACTCTACAAGAAGTACAATCTTACAGAAGACGAAATCGCATTTATAGAATCAATGATTCGTCCAATGGAATAATAAAGAGAAAAGTCTATGGCAACTACGAATAACTATTTTCCTGCAAGATCGGAGTCTGCTCCGATGATATATGCGTATGAAGATAAGTATGATCCCAACCTGAAGGGTCTATTAAAGGTAGGTTACACAACGGTTGGTGCTTATAATCGTGTCAATCAGCAATATAACATCCGACGTCCCGGGCAACCGCCATTCCATATTTGGGTGGAAGAGTCTGCCATGCGAAAAGATGGTTCATCGTTTATGGACCATGAGGTCCATCGCCAGCTTAAAAAGATGGGGTGTCAACATATTGAGGGAGAATGGTATCGCTGTACCCCTAAGGATGTGAAGGCTGCCATAGAAGCAGTTAGGGAACGAAAGGATGTGGCTTGGAATAGAGACAAGACATTCGGTATGCGTCCAGAACAAAAGAAGGCAGTAGATATGACTGCTGACTTCTTCGACAATTACAAATCATCAGAAGCAGGGCGGGTTCCACATTTTCTTTGGAACTGTAAGATGCGTTTTGGTAAGACCTTTACCACCTATCAGTTGGCATTACGGATGAAGTGGACACGTGTGCTGGTTCTTACTTTCAAGCCTGCTGTAGCTCATGCTTGGGAAGAGGACTTGATGACTCATGTGGATTTCGACGGATGGCAGTTTATTGCTCGCAATCCAGAAGCAACCATAGATTATCAGTTCCAGCATGCAGACAAATCGAAGCCGATGGTGGTGTTTGGCTCATTTCAGGATTTCCTTGGAAAGAATACTGCCAGCGGTGGTATGAAACTAAAACATGAATGGGCACGAGAGTTCAATTGGGATTGTATCGTATTGGACGAATACCATTATGGTGCATGGCGCGAGAATGCCAAAGAACTGATAGGAACCAGTGAGGACTTGGGAAATGAAATAGAGAATCCTGATTACTTCGATGAGGATCTGATTCCTATCACATCGAATCATTACCTCTATCTATCGGGCACGCCTTTCAGAGCCATTGCCTCTGGTGAGTTTATAGAAGAACAGATATATAACTGGACCTATTCTGATGAACAGCGGGCAAAAGAAGAATGGGGTGATAAGCCTGATAATCCCTATGCTTCGCTGCCTAAGATGGTGCTGCTGACTTATCAACTACCAGCAGAGATATCGAGAGTGGCTGAGGAAGGAGAATTTGACGAGTTCGACCTAAACTCATTCTTTGAAGCAGAAGGCAAAGGCGAAGATGCTGTATTCAAACATCACGATGAGGTTCAGAAATGGTTAGACATGCTGAGAGGACAATACCTCCCGACTTCTATTAATGATTTGAAAGCAGGAAACAGGAAGCCGCCTCTGCCATTCTTAAATGGCGATCTCTATTCGAATATGAATCATACGCTGTGGTTTCTGCCTAACGTGGCATCATGCTTTGCCATGCGTAATCTGCTGACAGAGTTTCAGAATACATTCTATCATGACTATCGTGTCATCGTATGTGCTGGTACTCGGGCTGGTATCGGACAGCAGGCACTACCACCAGTAGAGAAAGCTATGTCGCACCCAGATCCCTTGCATTGTAAGACCATCACACTGACTTGCGGAAAACTTACAACAGGAGTTACGGTAAGACCTTGGACGGGTATCTTTATGTTGCGTGACACATCATCGCCAGAGACTTATTTCCAGTCTGCTTTTAGAGTACAATCGCCTTGGACCATTACCAACAGCGACGGTTTGCATCCAAACCGTGTAGAGATCTTAAAAGAAGTATGCTATGTTTTCGATTTTGCTCCTAACAGAGCGTTAAGGAAGATAGCAGATTATTCCTGTCAACTAAATGTTAAGGAGGGTAATCCGGAGAAGTGTGTGGATGATTTCATTAAATTCCTACCGGTGCTCTGTTATGAGAATGGGGTGATGAAAGCATTGTCTGCAAGTGACGTTCTCGACATGGCCATGAACAATACATCAGCCACTCTCTTGGCAAGAAGATGGGAAAGCGCACTCTTGGTGAATGTAGATAACTTCACACTCCAGCGATTGATGAATAACGAAGCTGCTATGGCTGCTCTGATGAAGATTGAGGGTTTCCGTTCACTGAACCAGGATATTGAAACCATCATCAATAAGTCGGATGCCATCAAGAAGAAACGTAAGGAAAACGAGGAAGGATTCTCTGTTAAAGAGAAAAGAGAACTGACTGATGAGGAGAAGGAAATCAAGAGCAAACGTAAACAGATTCAGGAAAAACTGATGAAGTTTGCCACGCGTATTCCTATATTTATGTATCTAACGGACTATCGTGAGTATTCGCTGAAGGACGTTATCCTACAATTGGAGCCTAAACTTTTTGAGCGTGTAACAGGATTAACCAAACAGGATTTTGCATTACTAGTTAGTCTGAATGTGTTCAATGAGGCACTGATGAACGATGCCGTCTATAAGTTTAAACGCTATGAGGACTCCAGCCTGTCATATTCTGGTATAGATCGCCATGAAGGTGAAAAGATGGTTGGTGGCTATAGCACCGTTATAACAGTGGAGGAATATAATCGTTGATTCATTTATGTATAGTCGATTATTAAGCCAATGGAATAATAAAACCGATAACAATATGAACTGTAATAAAGAAAATGAATATAGTTAACGATAATTAGCACTTAGTGCTGATTCGTACCCTCTCA
>JAEEGG010022050.1_pt1 | contig 12587 bp, 4 predicted proteins | sample 9134161 | NCBI WGS metagenome assembly JAEEGG01 (sample SAMN16246543, study PRJNA631951) | gut metagenome | biome: gut microbiome; feature: rumen; material: CR-attached | host: Bos | place: Iran: Karaj | collected 2018-10
TCTGCCTGCGGTGCCATACCAAGTACGTTGCGGAAAACGAAAAAAACGAGCCTCATCCCCCTGTCCCTGAATCATGTTGAATTGAGCTTCAGCTCGCCTTCCGAGGAGCGAAGCGACCCCCGAAGGGGCAGACCCTGTTATGATTTAGACATTAGGCTGTCCGGGGCGTTTTTTAAAATCAAAAAATGAATGTCAAAAAAGTTGGACGCCGATATAGTTTAGCTAATAAACAAAGAAAAAAAAATAACCTTTTTACTATTTGAAAAAAAAGACGAAACGTGCTATCTTTATAGTATATTCGAAACAATTTTATCAGCAACATCGTGAAAGGGCCTGATACCATGCCGAACATAAAAACGGGAAACGTCTCCGCAATTCGAAAAACCGCCTCAAAACTTACCGGGCTTCTGCTGATCTGCCTTTCCGCGGTCCTGCCGCTCTGTCATGCCGGGGACAGTTCATCCGATCCGACTCCGGCACAGGCCGCGGAGTCATGCCTGAACGATTTCTGCAAAGCGGTCAAGGCTGAGGACTGGCCGAAGGCGATCCGGTCGCTCGATCTGGCGACGGCCGATCCCATGCTGCTGAGTATTTGGAACCTCGAAGGGTATCAGAAAGCGGAAAAACTTCTGAGTGTCGGCGAAAAGAATTTGAAGAAAGCGCTGGAGATCATGTCCGATTTCCCGGACGACGGGGAAGAATTTGCCGAAATCAGGGAGAACCTTTCTTCGATCCCGGCTGCGACGAGAAAAAAACTCGCCGGGCAGCTTGAGGAACTCTGCCGTTCCCTGTTCGAAGTCGAGACTTTTCCCTTGGTGTTCTCTATACTCACCCTTTCCGAAGACCGGAAGCTTCTGGAAGCCACGGATGATATCGTTAGGCTTCAGCTTTCCGTCAATCAGTCCCCCTGGGAAGCCGTCTTCCGCAAAAACGGAAAGGAATGGCGTCTTTCCTCTCTTCAACCCCTGAATATGACGGAACGAAACGAGCTCTCCGACCTCGAACTGGCATATGCGAAAACGATGGCGAAGAAAAAGTATGATGCCGATTCCCCGGAACAGACTCTGGTGGAATTCCTGCGCGCCTCGGGGAATTTGGATTTCGAGAAAGCGCAGACGTTCCTTTCCGACGATTATACGGCCGTCGAAGCCAACAGCACTGGCAAACAGAATACGAAAGCCGCTTTCGTCGCAATGGGACGCGGCCTCAAAAGCGGCTCGCTTCATGGTTTTTATGCCTATGAGATTGAACATGCGGGAAAAGACATCGACCGGGAAGCGGTGTCGACGTACCTGAAGTCTTTCGCCGGGAAAAAACGGAAAAGTTCTTCATGGAAACGTATCAGAAAAAATTCAAGTCTGATTCGACGCTGGCCTTGCAGACCATGTCCGTGGTCCCGGACAGCCGCAAGGTCGAGGAGGACAGCGCGTTCCTGGACGTCACGGTCTGCGATCCGGCGCTTGGCCGCACGCAAATCCATTTCGAGCTGGTCCGCAAGGACGGCAAATGGCTGGTCCGAAAAGAAGTTCAAACTCTCCTGCCGCCCGCGACCGACGCGGAAAAGAAATCCATGAGCGGGGCATTGCGTCTGATGGGGGTGAAGTTCGAAGACGAGACGGAAAACAGGTTCGCCGGCATTTATAAGAACATCGACAAAGCGCCGCTTACGGTGAAGGCCATCCGCGAAAAAAACAGGAAAGCCCTCTGGGAGCTTTTGAAAAAGGAGGACCCGGATGTCTCCTACGATGCGGTTTGCATGCTTTATATCCCGAAATATCTGACGGCGGAGGAAGTGAAAGGATTCCAGTTCAATGATGTCTCCCGTCTCGACCGGCTTGCGGCCAAACTCCGCGATTTCTATTTCCTCAACGATCCCGGCGCCGACTTCCCCGATGCCTGGGACTACGAACAGGCGGAAAAATGGGGTACGCTCAGCCGTCTGATCGTGAGTCAGGCTGTGCTCGGCCGGTTTGTCTGGGGGAGTTACCAGAAGAGAAAGGCAAGTTATCTGGACCAGATATTCGCCTCGTGGCTGGACAACGCGAAGATCACGGAGGACAGTGCTTTCCTGCTCTATGCTTTCTGGTCCAGTTATCCGCTGACGCCGAAAATGGGCTACGACCGGATGAAAGAGATCGACATCCTCGCCAAAAACGGTGCGCCGGAATGGCTGACGGAATATCTCCGGGGCAATACGGCGATCCAGATGGCATGGGACGCACGGGGAAGCGGTTATGCTTCGTCTGTTTCCAAAGACGGATGGGATAAATTCGGCGATTACCTGAAGCAGGCCGACCGCTATCTGGACCATTCCATCCAGCTCAATCCGCAGAACTATCTGGCATACCGCGACAAGATCACGACCGCCATGGGGCACGGGACGTCCGCGCAGGAACTGGACAACTTCAGGAAAGCGATCGCGATCAACCCGGACAACAGCACGCACATGTCGACCCTTCTGACCGCTCTTCTGCCGCGCTGGGGCGGATCCCGCCGCGAAATGATGCAGCTGCTTCTGGAGGGCATGAAACAGGATGAGACCAAAACGGAGATCCCTCTCCTGTCCTACAATTCCATTTGCGAATCTTTCTTCGACGATGAACATGTGCCGCTCACGTACCGGTCGGTCTACCTCGATCCTGTCGTCCAGGACTGCGGAGAACGCCTGATCGCGTATGCGTTGAAGCAGAGCGAAGACGTCTATTACCAGAACCTTATCCGCTATGCGCAGGCTTTGTTCTACCTGAACAGCGTCCGGTACCGGGAAGCGATCGAAGCCTTCGAAAAGATCACGTTCAGGGGATATGAACTCGACAAATTCCTTTATGACAACAGTGTCCAGGTCTATCAGCTCTATTGTCCCATTACGCCGATCTATGAAGATCCGAAAGAGGCGTTTGCCCTCAGAAGAAGTTCGATCGCTCCGATCCTTCAGCGGATCGAACTCAATTTCGTGAAGGAAGAGATTACCCCCGCGGTCGCGCGCCGCCAGCTGCTCGCACTGGCGGATTCCGACGAGGCGAAGGCCGATCCGTCCATCCGGAACGCCCTGATCAATCTGGCCGCCATGTGGGGCGATCCCGATGACCCCGCGACGAATTACAAGCTGAACGCCAATCATTCCGGTACCGCATGGGAATGCGCGTGTATCAGCTTTTCCTCCTCCCGTATGAAATTCTTCTTCGATCATGATTTCGACGTCGAGGCGGAGCCGCATTTCTTCCTGCGGGCCAGATATTATTCCGGCCTCATATCGACCGCTTCGCAGTTGGAGCTTTCGAGTGCTTTCCAGAAAACGATCAATGACGAGGCGCGGAAACACTGGAAATTCATCGTGGGCGAATCCGATCCGAAAAGAACGATCGATGTGGAATCGAATTCGCCGGTGATCGACTACATTCTGGCGGACGCCGCATCCCCGCCCGGCATCAGGAATCTGCTGGCGATCGAATATTCGTCGCGCCAGAAATTCATCTTCAAGCTCCAGGGAGACTCCCTGACCGTGGAGCCGTTCCTTTACGGCCCGCTCCCGTCCGTCATCACGGTCAACGGGCGGCCGTGGATCGATCTGTCGAAGCCGTTCCGTCTTCCGTTCAAGCCGGATTATTCGCATGGTTTCTCCCTGTCCCTGAAGCGCGCATCGAAATGGAACAGCCATGCGGTCTGCGACGGGAAGGATTATGCGGAACTTCTCATCGTCCCCGATGTCGAAAACGTTGACGCGCAAATGATGGCGGTCGTCGTCGACTTCAGGACGGAAGCGGAAAGAAACGGCGAATCGGCCGCCTCCGCGGATTCCCGGACGTCGGCTCCGACGCTCAACCCTCCCGCGGCAAACGTGGACGGCAAAGCCACCGTGACCATCGAGGGCAATATCGACGGCGAGGATGCGTTCCTCTTCTGCGACGGTTGGATCGTTCTTGTTCACAAATCCAATGCCAGACCGAACGGGCTCACCGTCAACGGAAAGCCGTGGAAGGACCCGTCGAAGCCGTTCCAGCTGGGATTCACTCCCGATCCCGCCAAAACGCGGTACGTCTGCGAGGGGCGCGGCGTGAGCAGCATGATCCGTTCCGAAGACACCATCACGATCGACGTGTACGATCCGTCGGCGTCGAGCGGTCATCACAAGATCACCCTGTTCGAACCTTCCGGGGCCTCCGTTACACAGGCCGCTGATGAAAAGGACCGGTCGATCCTGATCGAAGGGACCATCGACGGAAGCGGGGCGTTTGTGTTTGACGGCAGCACGGTCCGATACAGGCACGGATCGTTCCGGGAGCCGGATGACATCAAGATCAACGGCAAGCCGTGGACCGATCTGTCGGAGCCGTTCGAACTCGGATTTACCCCTTCCGCCGAAACGTTGTCGAACATAAAGGTGGCCGGACGCGGGATCGCCGCAATGAGAATGGCGGACGGCAATCTTGAGGTCCTGATCGATGACGTCGCGGGCGGTGCCGGCCCGTACCGGATCATTCTCTCCGGTCGGGAGGACAAACCCTGACAACACCGGGAAAACACCTCCGCAACACCGTGAAAGGACCGGAATGATATGGATGCAAGCTTGGAAAGGCTGAGTTATCTTCTGCATGTCCCGGACGCTTGACATATCACGACTGGCGTTTTATATTTATTATCGTTTTCTTATTCTTTTAACTTTATTGCACAGAAAGGCTTTTCATCATGGCAGAATATGTTGTTTCCAGCGGCGTGACCAGCACCGGACTCACGTTGTCCGATGGCGGAATCAATAAGCTGACTGTCTACTACGGCGGTACGGCAAGCAACACCACGATCAAGTCCGGCGGCAGCATGTTCGTCTCCTCCGGCGGCGCGGCATACGCCGTTACGGTCATCCAGGACGGCGGCGACATCCATGTCTTCTCCGGCGGCGTGGTGAACGACACCGTAGTCAACGCCGGCCGTTTCGAAGTCGAATCCGGCGGCACGGCGTATTACACGACGGTCAATTCCACCGGCGTGCTCGTCGTCTCTCCCGGCGGCGCGGCCATGGACATTGTGTGGACTCCCTGCGAAGGACGGGTCATTGTGGAGACCTGGGGATATGCGACATTTTCCGGTGAATATTCCGGCGTTTATTACGGGGAGAACAACCATCTGGTGTCCACCGCCGAGGCGATGGACGGGCTGACGGTCAACGATGCCTGCACGGTGTACGTGATGTCAGACGGCGTGGCGAACAATGCCGCGATCTCCTCCGGCGGCAGTCTTTTCGTGAACACATACGGCTCGGCGAGCAATGTCACGATCACCTCCGGCGGCGCACTTGAAGTGAGCTCCTGCGGAGTGGTGAGCAGTGCCGAGGTCTCTTCCGGCGGGGAATTCCATCTGCACTCGGACGGCGTGGCGGAGGTCGTCAAGATCAACAGCGGCGGTTATCTGGACATCTTCAACGGCGGCAACGCGAACAGCGTCACGGTCAGCAAAGGCGGTATTCTCGTGATCTCCTCCGGCGGCAGAGCCTCGAATATTGCCTGGACTCCCTGCGAAGGGCTTGTCTATGTCGAGAACGATGGCGATGCGTCGTTTGACAACTACTATTCCGGGGTTTATTACGGATCGGCGGACAAGCTGCTTTCCAGCGCCGCGACGATGGATTCCAAGAAGGTCGGCAGCGGAGGCGAAATGCACCTCTTCTACGAGGGCTCCGCGAACAGCACCACGGTCAGCGATCCGGACGGCAGCATGTTCGTTTATTCCGGCGGGACCGCGAACCAGACCAAGCTCAACGGCAAAATGCACGTCTTTTCCAGCGGCCTCGCAAACAGCACCACGGTCAACTCCGGGGGTATGGTCGGCCTCAGTTCCGGCGGGACCGCAAACGGCGTCACGGTCAACGCCAACGGCGCTCTTCTGGTCGAATCCGGCGGCACGGCATTCGACGTCGTCGTCAGCGGCGGGAACGGAAAGTCCGATTCGGGGACAGTCCATATCTTTTCCGGCGGGACGGCGAACGGCGTCACGGTCAAACCCGGCGGTGCGCTCATCCTCTCCGGCGGCGAGGCATCGGGTATCGTCTGGACCCCCTGCGAAGGTCACATTTATCTGCTGGACGGCGGCAGCGCCGCGTTTGCATCAAGCTATTCCGGGGTTTATTACGGATCGGCGGACAAACTGCTTTCCAGCGATGCGGCAATGGATTCCCTGACGGTCGGCGGAGGCGCTGAAATGTATGTGATGTCCGACGGCGCCGCAAACGGCATCACGGTCGCCGATGAAGGTTTCATGTATCTTTACTCCGGCGGCGTCGCGAACAACGCCACGCTCTCTTCCGACGGACGGATCTTTGTTTCCGGCGGCGTTGCGAACAACACCGCAGTCGGTGACGGCGGCGCGTTCTCCGTCTTCTCCGGCGGCATCGCTTCCGATGTCTCGATCGGCAGCGGCGGACAGGCCGCTGTCAGCTCAGGCGGCGTCATCACCGGAAAGATGACGTTCGAATCCGGTGCCGCGGTTTTCGCGGAGGAAGGCGCGTTTCTCGACTTCGACATCTCCGGCCTCGCGCCTTCCAATGTCGTGCTTGCGAACGATCTTTCGTGCGTCACCGGGACGCCATCGTACTCGCTCACGGTCTCCGGTTCCCAGACGACCGGCACGTACTCGCTGGCAAAAGGCGCGGCCGGGTTCAACGGCGCCATCACGGTCCGGAGCGACCTCGGCCTGACCTACGGCACGATCCATGTCGGAGAAACCGTTTACGCCGGCAAAAACTCCTACACGCTGAACCTGACGAAAGGCGAGCTGACCGTCACGGTCGATCCGCCCACCACCACGAACAAAAAAGGCGACGTCACGCTGACGAACACCCTGCCGCAGGCGAGATACATGTACGGATGCGGTCCCACGGCAGTCGCCATGCTGCTCGGATATTACGACCTGTACGGCTACCGCGGCAAGAACCTTTCCTACCTGATCGAGGGCGACGTGGACATCAAATCGCGCGGAACAGGCACGGTCAAATACGAAATGAGCGATTTCGATTCCGTGCTCGGCCGCGCCACGGCGACCCGCGACTATGTGGAAAGGTTCTACTCCAAAGATCCCCTTGAGGCCATCCTTTCCTGGAACGCCACGGAGACCACCCCCGAGGAGGAGCTGCCCTATTCGTTCGTGGACGACGGCGAAGGGACGGAGATCCGGACCGACGAATGGAATTGCATCGCGGATTATCTCGGCACCGGCCAGTTCTGGCGGAGCAACGACAACCTGAGCACCGCATACGAATGCATAATGCTGGAACAGCTCCTGTATCAGGATGATACGGAAACGATCATGGACGAGGCGACACAGATCCAGCGGACGATCGATGACAAATACACCGACATGCTTTACGGGTTGTACCTGTATGTCGAGGGCAGAGGCTATACTCTGGACAGGAAAGTCACCGGAACGCAGCAGGTCGATGTCGATGGCGGCGATTTCACGTTCGATGACTACATGGAGGAAATCGACGCCGGACGTCCGGTCCTGGTCCTCATCGACGATCACATCATGACCGGATACGGATACAATGCCGAAACGAGGGAGATCATTTTCGACGACTGCTACAATACGGGCCGGATGGTCTGGGACGGCGCCTACCATTACGCCGATGAAGACCGTAGGCTGGAAGCCATCATGACTGTCGGGTTCATGACGATGGATGCCGACATCGATCTCGCCGTCACGTCCGCGATATCCTCATCCTCGGGAGGCTGGGATGAGGAGGAAGAAGGGAAAAAAACATACGAGAAGCTCATCCTTGCCACGGCGGAGGACAAGCTCGTTTCCGACGACTATTGTTTCCTGGGCAGTCCGCTTTATGTGAGTTTCGGCGTGACGAATCAGGGGTATTCCTCCAGCGGCGGGTTCGAAGTCCGGATCTATTCCGACGGGGAACCGGCGGAATCGCTCAAATTGAAGTCTCTGGCTGCCGGCGAGGAAACGAAACAGCGCAATATTTCGCTGCCGGTGGAGCTCGGCGCAGGTCTGCATATAGTCAGCATCAGCATCGATCCCGACAACGAGATCCAGGAGCTGTACGCCCTGAATAACATCGAAGAACGCTCCATCATGGTGCTGAAGGACGGAACGAACGTCGTACAGGGGACCAAAACGGTCGGTGCGGGAAGCGTTTCCGCCGACGACTATGTCATGAACGGCGCGAAGCTCCAGGTGCAGAACGGCGGGACCGCCGAAGGGACCCTGATCCAGGGCAAGGTCACAGAGATGTCCTCCACCGGCAAGGTCACGTCTGTCGCCGGGATCGCGGAAATCGCAAAGGGCGGACTGATCCGGAACGCCGTCGTTTATGAATACGGACAGCTCAGAATCTCGGGCACGGCGGAAGATACCCATGTGCTCGAAGACGGGACTGCGGAGGTCTTGCAGGGAGGGACCGTTTCCGGCATTTCCGTGGATGGGGACGGATCGCTCAACGTGCAATCCGGCGGCGTGCTGACCGGACGGATCCGGCTGGAAAAGGAGGCGACTGTCGATTGCGCGGACGGCGCGACCCTGAAATTCGACCTGACGCAGGCGGAGCCCGGAAACGAACCGTTCCTGAACGATATTTCCCTTGTCGGCGGATCGCCGCGTTACACGATCACAGTCGGCAATGACCAGGCGGAAGGCACGTACATGCTTGCCGACGGCGCGGTGGATTTCAGAAACGCCATCACCGTGACGAATACCGGCGGCGCCGCGCTCGGCACGCTCTCTGTCGGCGGCCTGACGGTCATCGACGGCTTGAACTACCTGCTGAAAGTGAAGAAGGATACCCTTACCGTCACGATCGGCGCGTTCGACCCGGACAACGAGCCGGACAACGGCTGGAACGACTTCCTGTTCGACAAGAAGAAGATTCCGTCGTGGAACGAAAACATCGACAGCTTCCCCGTGAACACCGTCACCGCCAACTGCGAGCTTGTTGTGGACGAGATCGGGACCGTCGTGAAGAACGGCAGACACAATATGTTCGGCAACGACGGGATCAACATCGATACCGGCGACGTCGCGAAACTGGACCTGCCCAATGCCGCAAGGCTGACATTCACCATCGACTCCACCGCGGCTGGCACGTTCTACGTCTATGAGGACGGCTTCGACAAGTCCGGCAACCGCGCGCAGATCCAGATTGCGAAGGTGGCCGTCAAGGCCGGAAAGCCCGTCGAACTCAAGAACGTCGGTCTGACCAGCTACGGCAGCTACTACGTCGCGATGACCGCGAAGAGCGTCAAGAAGGCCGGCACGGAAGGTCTGTACAACGTGAGCGTCACCAATACCGTGCTTTTCGTCGACGCCGACAACGCGGACAACAACGCGGCGGCCGACGGCAAAGTCATCTCTGTCGGACGCGGCACAGGCGCCATTGTCCTGGACAAGACGCCGATGACCTCCGACACCACGTTCAGCAACTTCGTCGGATTCGGCGACAGCATCGACTATGCGAAGATCGACCTCGCTGCAAGCGCATTCGTGAGCTTCAGCTTCACAGGGGAGGGCAACGGCACCGCGAAGTTCACGATCTGGAAGTTTGACGCGGAAAAGAACAAGATGTCGAAGGTGGGCGCCGTGACGACGCTGACCGCGAAGAAAGCCTACGCGGCGACGACCAAGGCACAGTTCCTGGAAGTGAAAGAGAATTTCGAATACTACATCTCAATGGAATGTTCGAACGCCTCGAAGGGCATGTCCGTCTATTACAACGTCGAAGTCGCCAATAATACGGTCTTCTTCGACTGCGCGGACGACGGACGGAACAATGTGCTGTACAACAAGGCGGCCAAGGCGTTCTATTCCGAGGACGAAGACCACCATTTCGTGACCACGAACGTCTCTGCCGGGACCAAGGCGGTCAAGCTGGACTACAATACGGTCCGTGAACCTGGCTACGGCAATTTCGTCGGGCACGGGGATGCCGCGGATTATGCGAAGATCAAGCTGACGACCTCCGGGAACCTGTCCTTCACGCTCACAGCCACAGGCGACGCCACGTTCGTGGTCTACAGGAAGACCCAGGACAAGAAGGGCAAGGACAAAATGGAAACGCTCCAGACGACCAAGCTCAAACTCGCCAAGGGCGAAAGCGTGGTCGAGAAGACTACGCTTTTGCTTGCCGGGCTTGAAGCCGGGGAATACTGCGTCTCCATGACCGCAGCGAAGACGACTGCCAACACCAAGGGCAGTGTGTTCTACAACGTCTCGGCCACGCTGACCCAGCAGAACGCTTCCTCTCTCTCCCTGCCGGAGACCTCTTCCGCCGCCAGTGCCCTCTCCATGCCGGAGACCGACGCTCTCGTCATGCCGATGACCGACAGCCTTGGCATTTCGGATGCCCTGAGCTTCGGCGGGTACGATGCGGATGCCCTCGCGTCCGCTTCCACGGCTTCCCTCGCGGACCTGAACGAAAAGTCCGGCTGGCAGAGCCTGCTCGCATAAGCCGAAATACCACAACCAAAACAAACTTCTCGGCCCTCGGAATCGGTCATGGTTCCGGGGGCTTTCTTCGTTTCTCCGCGAGCTCACTTTCCCTCGTTCAAGCAGGTCAAATACCCTCGATAGAACGAACATTCTGTATAGTTTCGCGAACTTGTGACCTGCTAGGCGTTTGGGGAGCGAAGTTGGGGGTGGAGTTATGCTGTTCTGAGCTCAAAATGGCTCCGAATTGGCCGTTTTATGCTGTCGTTTTTTTGAGTCGAATGACCGAATCCGCGGTATTACGATTTGAAACACATACTCTATTATGCCTCGAAATGAGGAAGGGCATGACCTGTTCCGTTGTTACGAAAGATTGAATTTAGAGGCCCTTTCGATACAAAAACATACTATCCTGAGCTTAGCCCGGTTTCGAATAAGTCATTTTAAAACGACTTTTTTTTGAGTTGAATGGCTGTTTTTCGTTGTCGAAAAGCAGAGGGACTACTGGTTTATTATACCACGCCCCAGGCGAAAAAAACAAGCGGAAAATGCCGGAAATGTCGGGAAATCATTGACCGAACATCTGCTGTCGGGGAAAACATCAGGGGGGAAGGTGTTTTTGATGTTTTTTCAGTTTGATTTTTCCGCATTTGCGTGTTATTGTATGTAACTGAACCGGGACAATCATGAACGGACGTACTATGACTGATCCGAACAAACCCCTTGAAACTAATATCCCAAGCACCCTCGAAACCAATATCCCAAGCACCCCGGATAGGAAAAAGACGCATTGGAAGAAGGTCCTGATCCTGCTCATCGTCCTGTCCATTCACCTGACGTTCACGGTGTTCGACGCCTTCGTCTTCCGCGGCCCCTTCGCCCGCGACTTGCTCAGAGCCACCGCAGACACGGGCCACGTAGAGATCGATCGCCTCGAATACCACATCGTGCCGGAGCGGAACGAGATCGTGATGACCTGGGAGGAACCGGTCATCCGCAACCGTACCCACTGGGGCGAAGCCGAGAAACACTCCCGCACGATCCCGCTGGACCCCCTGCCGCCGGAATTCGCGCGGTGCTATGTGGACGTCACGGTCGACCCGGACGCCCACGGGATCCGGTTCAGCTTCCCCGGCGCCGAATACCTCGCCCCGATCCCGTCTCTAGGGGAACAAAACGTGATCGGGACGGACCCGGAGATCGCCCCGGAGGCGAGGCGATGGGATCTGCCGCCGGACATGGTGTTCCATCTGCGTGTCCGGCCGAAAGACGTCCCCGCCCTGTCCGAACCATTCGCCCTCAGCCCCGGCAAACATGCCCACACATTTTTGGTGCCGTACCCCAATGCCGGAAACGGCCTCCGGGAGATGCTGATGTCGACCACCCGTGACTCCTACAGACCGTATAGTATCGAATTAGAGCAGGAAGCCCGGTCCCGCCCGCACAAGATGCCGTCGAAAGTCGTCCCGATGCTCTCGCGGATCGTGATGTTGCCAATCGCGGTCATCCCGGACTATTTCGCCGACATCGCCCTTTTACTCTGGGCGCTCAGCAGCCCAATGTGAAAGAGATCGCCGATTGGGCAGGAGTCAACATCGCGGTAGATTGGTGAAAAACGCTCCCGGCATGTCGCACCTCGTCCCGCCCGGCGGGAATTGTCTGAATTTTTATGAAAAATGGTGCGGGAAGAGGCTTGTTTTTCGCGGAAACCACGTTATATTAACGTAAGATCGGCACAAACAACACAAACAGGTTCCCCTCAAACAACCTCAAATCAAAATAGGAGAGTACCATGAACCGTATTCTTTCCTCGTTCGTCGCGGCGGCCACGCTCGCCGTCCTCGCCGCCTGCGCATCCACGGATGCCGGCAACTCCAAACTGAACCAGCCGGTGCCCGGCGCGGATCAGGATCCCGGCTATGCGAAGGTCACCACGCCCGCGCTCAGCCAGAACTACGTCCAGCGCATCGCCGAGAAGAAACAGCAGGCCGAGAAGGAAGGCAAGGACATCAAGCTCGTGCTCGTCGGCGACTCCATCACGCACTTCTGGGAAAGCGGCGGCATGTTCGGCGGCTTCGGCGGCGGCTTCGGCGGCGGCTTCGGCGGCGGTTTCGGCGGCGGATTCGGCGGCGGCTTCGGCGGCGGCTTCGGCGGCGGCCAGGGTC
>JAEEGG010022051.1_pt1 | contig 12587 bp, 2 predicted proteins | sample 9134161 | NCBI WGS metagenome assembly JAEEGG01 (sample SAMN16246543, study PRJNA631951) | gut metagenome | biome: gut microbiome; feature: rumen; material: CR-attached | host: Bos | place: Iran: Karaj | collected 2018-10
CGTCCGCTGCGTCTGGGGCAAGGCCATCACCACGCGCGCCGAGCTCGAGGCCATCGCGGAGGACCCCGCCGGCACCTACGCCCTCGGCTGCGACATCGACCTCGGCGGCGAGCCCTGGACGCCGCTCTGCCAGGGCGAATACACGCCGTTCACCGGCACGATCTACGGAAACGGCCACACGATCTCCAATCTGACCGTGGAAACGAGCGACGCCCGCGCCGGCCTCTTCGGAGGACTCGGCGCCGGCGCGACGATCACCGACCTCAACCTCGTGAACCCCGTCGTCCGCGGCGCCAACTGCGTCGGCACCCTCGCGGGATACGTGGACGGCGCGACCATCAGCGGCTGCACCGTCTCGGGCGCGGACGTCACGGCGACGAGCGAGCGGGCGGGATGCTTCGTAGGGCAGATCGTGGGCGACACCTCGGTTTCGCGCTGCTCCGTCATCGGCGACATCGCCGGCAGCGACCGCTACGTCGGCGGGTTCGTCGGCTCCGCGGAGGGCTCCGCCGCAATCGAAAAGTGCTACGCGCTCGGTTCGGTGAAGGGAACCGGCGGCGAGGGCTTCGGCGGCTTCGTCGGCTACGCCGCCGGCGATTCGGTCTCCATCTCCGAGTGCTTCGCGTGCGGTGCCGTCGCGGCGTCCGGACGCAACAGCGTCGGCGGCTTCGCCGGATACATCTACGACAGCCCCGCGTTCTCCGACTGCTACGCGCTCGCGGACGTGGCGGGCGGCAGCTACGTCGGCGGCTTCGCCGGGCAGCTCTACTACAGCTATACGGCGTTCGCGCGCTGCTACGCCGCGGGCACGACCGTCGGCTCCTCCGAAGTCGGCGGCTTCGCGGGCCGCCAGTATCGCGGTGGCCCGACCTTCGCGGACTGCTTCCGCATCGCCGATGGCCTGGCGGACGTCGGCGCCGCCGACCTCGTCGGCATCGACGCGCTTTCCGCTGCCGCGATGCACAGCCGCTCCAGCTTCGCCGCCTTCCACGCGACCGGCAAGTGGGCGCAGACCGACGGCCTCACGCAGCCCTACTTCGCGTGGGGCCTCGTGGACGGCAAGATGACGCTCGGCGCCACGGTCTCCGGCGAATCGGCCGGCTGCTCGGTCTCCGGCGCGGGCGCCTACCTGCCCGGCGCGACGGCGACGGTCACGGCCGTCCCCGGCGGCTCGGCCCTCTTCCTCGCCTGGACGGGCAACGTGCCCTACGCCGACCCGAACGCCGCGACGACGACGCTCCCGGTCGACAACTTCCGCGTCGTCAACGCCGAGTTCGGCACGCTGATCTCGACCCGCTCGCAGCTCGCCGCGATCAGCGAGAACCCGTCCGGCATCTACGGCCTCGGCGCGGACATCGACCTCGCGGGCGCGGACTGGACGCCCCTCTGCAACGACTCCTCGCCGTTCACCGGCACGCTCTACGGGCGCGGACACACGATCTCCAACCTGACCGTCGATACCGGCGGCAACTACTACGCCGGCCTCTTCGGCTACATCTCCGGCGGAACGGTCTCCGACGTCCGGTTCGTGAACCCGGTCGTGCGCGGCGGCACCTACACCGGCACCCTCGTGGGCCGGATGACGGGCGCCTCGACCGTGAGCGGATGCTCCGCCATCGGCGCGACGGTCGAAGGCGGCGAGCGGACCGGCGGCCTCGTCGGCGACATGCAGGACTCCTCCACGCTCGCGCGCAGCTTCTTCCTCGGCGATGTCACCGCCACGGGCCAGTACATCGGCGGCCTCGTCGGCGTCGTCTACAAATCCGGCAGCAGCGTGTCCGAGTGCTTCGCCTGCGGAACGGTCTCCTCCACCTCCGGCTACGTCGGCGGCCTCGTCGGCTGGGTCGGCGACGGCCCCTCCATCTCCGACTGCTACGCGCTCGAACGCGTGCGCGGAACCGACCGCGTCGGCGGCTTCGTCGGCCACGCGGAGACGTCCTCCACCTCCTTCCGTCGCTGCTACGCGGCGGGCGGGGACACGGACGGCTCCTCGAACGTCGGCGGCTTCGTCGGCTACCGATACTCCTCGCCGACCTTCTCCGACTGCATCGTGCTGGGCGACGCGGGCGGCGTGGACGGCATCGCGTCCCTTGACCGGGCGGGCATGCTCCAGCGAGCCAACTTCGCCTCCTACCACGCCACCGGCAAGTGGTCGCAGATCGACGGCAAGACGCAGCCCTACTTCGACTGGGGCCTCGTGGGCGGCCGCTTCCTCCTGGGCGGTGACGCGGCCGCCATCACCGGCCTCGGCGCCTACGTCCCCGGAACGAACGCGGCGATCTCGGTCAACGCGGCGGGCCGCATCTTCCTCGGCTGGACGGGCAACGCGACCTACGCGGATTCGTCCTCGCCCTCCACGACGGTCCTCGTCGACAACTACCGCACCGTCTCGGCCGAGTTCGGCTCGCTCATCACGACCCGCGCCGAGCTGGAGGCCGTCGCGAACGACCTCGCCGGCTCCTACGCCCTCGGCGCGGACATCGACCTCTCCGGCTCGCCCTGGACGCCGCTCGGCACGTTCACCGGCTCGCTCTACGGGCACGGCCACAAGATCACCGGCCTCACGTTCAGCAACACCTCCTCCGGCGACTCCAACGGCAGCCACGCGGGCCTCTTCCGCTACGCCAGCGGCGCGACGTTCGACGGCATCCACCTCGAAGGCGTCTCGATCCGAGGCTACCAGTACACCGGCGCGCTCGCGGGCGAGGTGCAGGGCGCGACCACGGTCCGCAACTGCTCCGCGCAGGGCGTCGTCACGAACTCCAACGGCCAAGCCGGCCTCCTCGTCGGCCAGGTTTATGGCTCCGGCACGTCCTTCGAGAACTGCGCCGCCACCGGCACGGTGTACTCCTCCTCGACCTCCTCGTCGGACTGCGGCGGCCTCGTCGGCCGCGTGTACTACAGTCCGGCCTCCTTCACGGACTGCGACGCGAACGTCGAAGTCACCGGCGCGGGCGGCGGCGACAAGGGCGGCTTCATCGGCGCCGTCAGGGACGGCAGCGCGGGCGCGACCTTCACGCGCTGCACCGCCTCGGGCGCCGTCGCCTCGTCGAACTCCGACTCCGTCGGCGGCTTCCTCGGCTACGCGAACAAGGCCGTCTCCTGCACGGACTGCTCCGCGACGGGCGCCGTGACCGGCAAGAACGGCACCGGCGGATTCGCCGGAAGCATCGACAGCGTTGCCCATTCCTTCACGCGGTGCGTCGCGACGGGCGACGCGAGCGGCACCCAGAACGTCGGCGGCTTCGTCGGCAGCACCTCCGGCGGCAACACGCAGTTCGTCGAGTGCGAGGCGCAGGGCAAGGCCACGGGCACCGGCGGAAGCAGCAACTACAGCGTCGGCGGCTTCGCCGGGCAGACCACGGGCGGCGGCACGCGCTTCGCGCGCTGCTCCGCGATGGGCGACGCCTCGGCCCCGTCGTCCTACTGCGTCGGCGGCTTCGTCGGCTACCTGAGCAGTTCCAACGACGTCTGGCGCTGCCGTGCGTTCGGCTCGGCGGAGGGCTCCTACCAGGTCGGCGGCTTCGCCGGCCGCCTCTACGGCGGCAACGCGGCAATCCGCGAGTGCTTCGCCATCGGCGACGCCACCGCCTCGCGCACCGGCAACGAATCGCTCGCCGGCGGCTTCGTCGGCCTGATCGACAACTCCGTGCGCCTTTCGGACAACTACGCCATCGGCGTCGCCTCCGGCGAACGCTGCATCGGCGGCTTCGCGGGCAAGTTCTCCAACTCGTCGCTCTCCGTCCTGCGCTGCTACGCGGCGGGCGGCATCGAATGCACGGGCTATTACGGCGGCGCCTTCGTGGGCTACGACTACCAGCACGGCACCGTTGCGGACTGCGCGGCTGTCCTGGCGGGCGGCATTCATGCCGTCGGCACCTCCACGGCCGGCACCACAGCCACCCTCGCTGCCATTTCCGAACTCACGGCCGCCGAGTTCCGCCGCACCGCCAACTTCCAGGCCTTCCACGCGACGGGCCTCTGGTCGCAGAAGGACGGCTTCACGCAGCCCTACCTCGCGTGGGGCCTCGTGGACGGCAAGATGTCGCTCGCGGGCAAGTCCGTCGGCGCGCTCGGCGGCTCGATCTCCGGCCTCGGCCTCTACGAGCCCGGCGCGACGGCGACGATCCGCGCCGTCGCGACCGGCAACGCCGTCTTCCTCGGCTGGACCGGCAACGCGCCCTACGCCAATCCCGACGCCGCGCAGACCACGCTCGTCCTCGACAACTTCCGCTGCGTCGTCGCGTCCTTCGGCACCTCCATCACCACCGCCGCCGACCTTGCCGGCATCGCGAACAAGCTCGACGGCTCCTACGCGCTCGGCGCGGACATCGACCTCTCCGGCTCCGCTTGGACGCCGCTCGGCGCCACCTCCTCGGCCCCGTTCACCGGCACGCTGAAGGGCAACGGCCACGTCATCACGGGCCTCACGTTCTCCAACACCTCGAGCGGCGACGCCAACGGCGACCACGTCGGCCTCTTCCGCTACGTGAAGGACGCCACGCTCGCGGACATCCACCTCAAGGGCGTCTCAATCAGCGCCCGCCAGTACGCCGGCGCGCTCGCAGGCGAGGTGCAGGGCGCGACCACGATCTGCAACTGCTCCGCCGAGGGCACGGTCACGAGCTCCTCCGAGCAGACCGGCCTCCTCGTCGGCCGCGTGAGCGGCGCGGGAACGACGTTCTTGAACTGCGCTGCCACGGGCGCGGTCGTCTCCGCCTCCTCCAGCGCCGGCGGCCTCGTCGGCTACGCGAACGTCGCCGTCACGTTCGAGGACTGCGACGCGGCGGTCTCCGTCTCCGGCAAGGGGAGCGGCGTCGGCGGCTTCATCGGCAAGACCGAAACGGCCGCTGCGGCCTTCCGCCGCTGCTCCGCCTCGGGCGATGTGTCCAACACCTCCGACACCACCGGCGGCTTCGTCGGCCAGAGCACGGCGGCGGGCACCGTGTTCGAAAATTGTGTGGCCGAGGGCGCCGTCTCCGGCACGAGCAGCGTCGGAGGCTTCGTCGGCAGCACCACGGGCGGAAACACGCAGTTCGTCGAGTGCGACGCCCTCGGCACCGTGAAGGGCTCCTCGTATTACGCCGGCGGCTTCGTCGGGCAGACCACGGCGAACGGCATCCGCTACGCGCTCTGCCGCGCGCTCGGCGGCGTGTCGTCCACCTCCTACGACGTGGGCGGCTTCGTCGGCAAGATCTCGAACTCCAACGACGTCTGGCGCTGCATGAGCGCCGGCTCCGCGTCCGGCACCTACGACGTGGGCGGCTTCGTCGGCAACTTCGACGGCGCGAACACCGCCATCCGCGAGTGCTTCGCCCTCGGCGACGCCACCTCCACGCGCACCGGCAACAACGACGCCGCCGCCGGCGGCTTCGCGGGCCGCATCGGCAGCACCAATCCGAAGATCTCCGACAGCTACTGCCTCGGCGCCGTCTCGGCCGCCGCGCGCGTCGCCGGCGGCTTCGCGGGCAAGTTCGACAGCGGCACCATCTCGCTCACGCGCTGCTATGCGGCGGGCACGGTCGATTGCCCCGGCACCTACGTCGGCGCCTTCGTCGGCACCACCAACACCTACGCCGCCGCCATCAGCGACTGCGCCGTCCTGTGCGACGGCATTTTTGCCGTCGGTTTGTCCACCGCCGGCGCGAGCGACACCCTCGAGCACGTCGCCGAATACGACGAGGCGGGAATGAAGAGCGCCACCAACTTCCACACCTGGCTCGCCATCGACGACCTCGACGGCTCGGTCTGGTTGCAGTCCGACGGCTTCTCCCAGCCCGTCCTCGCGTGGAGCGCGCCGGGAGGCAAGCTCACGATCTACGAATCGATCGGCGGCTCGGGGCGCGGCCACGTCGATGGCGCGTACGACTGGTACGATCCCGGCACCGTCGTCGAGATCGCGGCCGTCCCCGACGAGAGCTTCTTCCTCGACTGGACCGGCTCGACGCCCTACGCCGACCCGACGGCCTCGCCCACCACGATCCCGCTCGACAACCACCGCGTCGCCGCCGTTCGGTTCGGCAAGCTCATCCACGACGCCGACGAGCTGGACGCGGTCCGCAACGACCTCGCCGGCTACTACGGCCTCGCGAACGACATCGACCTGACGGGCCGCGACTGGGTGCCGATCGGCTTTAACAATGCCAAGTTCACCGGCACGTTCTACGGCTTCGGCTACGAGGTGAAGAATATGGTCTGCACGAACAGTCCCGGATCCTCGTACCACGGCCTCTTCGGCTGGACCGAAGGCGCGACGCTTGACGGCGTCAAGGTGTCCGGCGTCGTCCGCAGCACGTCCCAGTACACCGGCGGCCTCGTCGGAGTCGCGAACGCGACGACCATCCGCGACTGCCACGCGGACGTGGAGGTCGACACCTCCGGCCAATACGCCGGCGGCCTCGTCGGCGGCATCGGCGTGGGCACGAAGATCTCCGGCTGCTCGTCCAAGGGGTCCGTGACCTCGACCTCCGACTATGCCGGCGGCCTCGCCGGCAACGGAGGCGGCGGCAACTTCGAAATCCGCGACTGCGTCTCGTCCGTGGAGACGGTCGGCAGCACCTACGTCGGCGGACTCATCGGCTATGTCTCCGGCGGCGACACCGTCATTTCGGGCTGCCGCGCCGACGGCTACGCCTGTTGCACCTCCCAATCAGTCGGAGGATTCATTGGAGGTGTCAATTCCTCGCTGACGATCTCCAACTGCGTGGCGCGCGGCGATGTGCGCTGCAAGAAGGGAGCCACGTACGCCGGCTACGGCGGCTTTGTCGGCTACATGAACGGCAGCAGCACGGTGATTGCCGACAGCTGGTGTTCCGGTGCCGTCTGGGGACAGGGGGCCAATTGCGGGGCGTTCGTGGGGTATTCCCGCTACGGAACGGTCAGGAACTGCAGCATCTACGCATTCGGCGCGGGGCCGCGCCCGTTCAGCGGAAGCGACGGCAACCTGAACGGCGGCTCGCTCACCGCCTCGCAGATCGAACTTCTCTCCAAGGACGAGAACGGCGATCCCTGGCCGACGGTGAAGAATCATGCCCATTCCGCCACTAAGATCCGAACTGTCGAGGACCTCTTCGCCGTCACCAACAACCTTGATGGAATCTACGCGCTTGCCAACGACATCAACCTCGGCGGCGCGGCGTGGACGCCCATCGGCAACGCCTCGGCGGGCTTCACGGGCGAGTTCTACGGCGAGAACCATTGCATCTCCAACTTCGTCGTGAATTCCTCCGTATCCGGCGCGGGTCTGTTCGGCTGCATCGCCGGCGGCCGCGTGAACGGCGTGAGGGCATACGGCTCCGTCACCGGCTCAAACCAGCAGGTCGGCGGATTCGTCGGACGACTCGCGCAAATGTCGCTTGTGGACGGCTGCTCGTTCTCCGGCACCGTCTCCGGGTCGCAATACGTCGTCGGCGGCTTCGTCGGACGCATCTGCGATTCGCCCGTCGTCCTCCGCTCCTGCGCCGTGAACTGCACGGTCACATTCACCGGCGAGGGCGGATCCTACAAGAACGCCTACGCGGGCGGCTTCGTCGGTTCGCACGACGCCGGCTACGTCATGGACTGCTACGCCGTCGCCGACGTCTCGTCCGTCAACCAGGCGCGGTATGTCGGCGGTTTCGCGGGCAACGTGAACGGCCAGATCACCACCTCCTGGTGCGCGGGCTCCGCCGAGACGACGGGCAGCTTCTTGGGCGCCTTCGCCGGCACCGCCACCTCGGGCTACATCACGAAATCCTACTACGACTCCGGCAAGACGTCGCTCCTCGCGGTGAACGACACGGCCTACACGGGCATCACGCCGCTCACCTCGTCCGAGATGAAGCACGAAGCGAACTTCCCGGACTTCGACTTCGACAGGACGTGGCTCATCGACGAAGGCGAGACGACGCCGTATCTCCAGACCTTCGTGATCGTCAAGCGCGGCTACGACGTGTGGCTTGAGGAAAAGGGGCTTTTGGACGGCATCGAGCCGGAGGACGACGTTCGCGGCATTCCCGCCGGCATCCGCTATGTCTTCAAGATTCCGGACGAGGCCACGAGCCTCGATGGCCTTGCCACACCGTTCTTCAACATTGTCTTCGACGCGAACGGCAGGGCAGGCGTCAAGTTCTGGCCCATGCGCGACGGATACGAGGGCGTGAAGATTGTAACGGAAATCTTCGCCACTACTGATCTCCACGACTTCGCGAAGCCTGACATGGCCGACTGGACTGGGCGCATCCCAATGGCCTACGACATCGCATCCGACACATGGAAGCCCGCCGACGGCATCCACCGCCCCGCCATGTTCTTCAAGTGGCGCGTGGACGTCGCGCGTGCGGAGGTGAGGGCGTGAGGCGACAACCGCACCGGGGATGACCTCCCTGCCAGGGAAGGTCTAGATGGGATTTGTAACCATCCGCCATCTTCCGTGTATAGTTTGCAGGAAAACATCCGCAAAACTTCTTTCCAATCAACTTCAACCCAAGGAGCAAGACATGCCATCCCCCGTCACCGGATACAACACGCAGTTCGACAACTTCGTTCAGTTCGCCACGAATCAACTGGCGGCCGGCCAGAAAAAGGCCATCGCCCGCCTCGACGTCAACGAGGACCCGCTCGGCAACCGCACGCTGAAGGCGGCGGACTCAAAACTCGACTGGGTGGGCCATACCCGCCGCAACGAGATCGAGCAGATGCGCAACAACAACGTGCGGACGATCTTCAAGAACGCCATCGCCGACATGTTCGGCGGCATGGACCGCGTTCCGGAGAGCGTCAAGAAGGCGATGAAAATGGATGACTTCGACCGGGGCAAGCCCCTCACGGCGAGGCGCATCATCGCGGTCAAGACCGCGGTTGACAAGTTCGCGGCAAGGTTCCAGCCCGCATTGGAGGGGGCGAAAGGAGTGCTTGACGAGGCCTTCGAAGAAGACAACGCCAAGATCGTCGCCGATCCCGCGACGGCTGACGGCAAGACAAAGGTCACGCGCGAGCAGCTACATGAATTGGCGGCTGTCGCGATCAAGTGCGCCGTGTCCGATGAGGATGCGCTCGACGTGGTGTCCAAGTGCATGACGAGCATCGTTCACGGCGGCGATGGAAAATTCCGCTCCGCCGACGGCATCGCGAAGAAGGTCGACGCCATTCTCGCGAATGTGGCGGAACTGCGCGCGGTGGCCAAGGGCAACCGGGCGATAATCAAGGCCGGCAAGGGCATGATCATTAGTCTGAATGGCAAGAGCCTTGAGCCCGGCCTCTTCACAAAAATGGTGAAGGAGGCCCAGGCCATGAAGACAAATTACGTGCGCAAGCTTTCGACATCGAGTTCCGGGCAGCAGATCCACCGGGCAGTGCGGCAGTTCATGGACAATCTCAACAACGGCGTGAACAAGTCCGGCGCCAACAAGGCCCTGGTCGGCGGCGACGAAATGTCGGCGGCGCGCGATTTCTTCGCCGAGCTGCATTTTGCGAAGAGCAGCGCCTCGACGTTGAACAAGGTGCGCAACGCGCTCGCTTCTGAAACGACGTCGAAACTGCACAAGTTCTACGATGACGTCGGCTTCCGGAAAATAGACGCGGGCAACGGTCTTTCCGAAGCCCACAGGAGCTACACGTCAGACCAGGGTTACGTGTTTAAAAGAATGCTGGAACATCTCAAAAACACGGTTGACTCCAAATGCGGCGTGCCGGAAATGGAACTCACCGGAGTCGAATCCTTTGAAGGCAAATTCGACTACGGCGAAATAGACGCCGTCGACGCTCTCGACGACATCAACGAATGCGCCCGCAAGGTCATGGACCAGCAGCGACAGGAGTTTCTCGCCGGCTGCGTGAAAGGCACCGGCAGCGGCGCGGAAATCATGCGCGGCATCTACGACAAGAAGCTGCCCAAGGAGGTTTACAAGCCGGCGAGCCAGATTAAATACGATATGTCCGAGAACTCCACGACGATGATTGGCTGGAGCATCATGTCCGACTGCAAGAAGTTCGCCGAAGGCAATGTGAAGGACACCATATTCTTCAAGGACATCAACCGCAACAACATCACGCTCCCCAACGGCGTGAAGCTCGCGAAGGACTTCGAGACCGCGCGGGACCAGATCGCCTCGTTCATCACCAAAGGCGCGAAAACCTCCTACGCGGCGCTCGACGCCAAGGAGAAAGCCAAGTCGCACGTGGTGATGTCGCTCCTCTCGCAGGAGACCGTGAAGGCGGCGTTCACCGGCGCGACCCTCGCCCTGCACCCGCAAGGGGCGGCCGAGCCGTTCATGTACGCCTCCGGCGGACCGGCGGACGACCCCAACGTCGAGGGAGACACGGACGCCTTCAGTCTTTCGCTCGAGGCAGACGGCTCCTTGAAACTGAAGTTCGATGGCAAGCATGCCGTCAGCCAGCTCATGAGCTTCGACTCGACAGGCAAACCCCAAACCACGAAAACTGGCGCGGGCAGCAAGATGGAGGCAACCCTTTCGGTCTCGCTCAACGCGAAAGAGCTGGAGCGCCTGGCAGATCTGGACTTCTCGAAATTCGACGACACGGAGGCCAAGAAGTTGTTCTCCTCCCAGACAGAGGCGAACAAACTGCAGAAGATCCGCAACGGGTTCCCCGTTGAATACAGGCTGAACCTCGACAATTCCTCGTGCGACACCAACTTCCGCGCAACCATCAACTGAAAGGACCGGTAGAGGACAATGGAGTACAGCGAACTCATCCAGGGCTTTGCCGACCGATACGGCATTGCGGGACTTGCGGCGGCCGACGGCGTGGCCACCATCGAAATCGACGGGCTGAAAGTCTCGCTCATCCACGATGACGCGGCGGACGCCGTCACGATCTACGGCGAAGTCGGATTCCCGCCGCCGGACGCGGACGGCCCCTTCGGCGGGACGATGCTCAAGGCAAACCATCTTTTCCGGGGCACGGGCGGCGCGGTCCTCTGCCAGGATCCCGAGACCGGCGCATACGCGTTGTTCCGCGTTTTGCCGCTCGTCTCGCTGGACCTTGATGCGCTTTGCGCGGAGATTGGCAAGCTCGTTGACCAGGTTGAAAACTGGAAGCGCCTCATGGAGGGCTTCCTCGAGGCGGAGGAGGCTGCGGAAGACGCGGTCGAGGAGGCCGCCGAGTTCAATTCGCTTCCGGGCGGCGGCTTCATGCAGGTCTAGATGGAATTTGTAACCAACCGCCCTCTTTCCGTGTATCATTTGTAGGAAAATTTCCACCAACCCACTCATCAAGTTCACCCAAGGAGAAAACATGCCACCCCCCGTCACTGGATACAACAACACATTCAAAGCCTTCGTCAACTTTGCGCAGAACAACATTGACGCCGGCAACAAGAAGGCCATCGCCAATGTCGCCACTACGCCGCTCGGCAACCGCACGATCATCGCCTCCAAGACCGACAGCGTTGGCAGCATCTTCTTCCGCACAAGATTCGAGGAAGGCGCGAACAACGCGACGCGCGACATTTTCCTCAATGCCGTGACGAGGATGTTCGGCGGCAGGTCGAAAATCCCGGAAAGCGTCTGGAGCGCCATCAAACTGGAGGACTACGGCCACGGCCAACCGCTCACGGCGCGCCGCATCATTGCCGTCAAGCAGGCCATTGATGTCTATAAGGGGGATATGCAGCCGCTCAAGCTAAGCCTTGCCAAGGCTACCACCATGATCGCGGACGCCCGCAGGCGCCTCTTTCCCGTGCTTGACACGGATGACATCGACGAGGAAACCCTTGCGTGCGCAGCGGAATGGCTCAAGAAATACGGCAGCGGGATGCCCGCCAAGACTATACGCGTGCTGGCGAACTACATCGTGAACTCCATGTTCGACAAGGGCCTCGACGAAGAGGATATAGAGCGTGTCGCGAAGGACATGAAGGGCTGGCGGGAGTTCGACTTCGGCGACAAGCGACTCACCAAGCTCGGTGAAAAGTTCACCCAGCGCTGTAACGACTACATGAAGCTCCAGCTCACCAAACCGCGCCAATACATGCAGAACGACCCGAATATCTTCTCGCAGCTCTACGGCGATGCCAACCGCAGCGATTGGAGAATCGGCAACACCAGGTTCCCCCTTGGCACAAAACCTGACATGATTCTCGCCAAGTTCCTTGAGGTCGTGAAGAAACCCAACGCCCGAAAGGTCGTTTCAACGTTCCTCAACCAGGGCAGCCTGGCCGACATGGAGACCCTCCTTTTCAAGAATGGCGCGGGCATCGGCGACACCACGCTCAAGAACTTCGACGAGGAGGATCTCTTCCGAATCAAGGGCGGTGAAATGTTCGTTTCGCGGGATGCTCGTAACAACAACGGTATTGGCATCACTCGCGAAAAAGACGTCCACTACAGCCTGGACGTCTCAAAGGACGGGAAAACCGCCACCGTGACCGTTTCCGTGGACAAGAACCTCAATACGCAGTCATCGTTGTTCAACGAATTCAACATCGGGATGGCCACAATTAGCCAGAGAATCACCATTGACCTCACCAAGGAGATGCCCGAAGTGACCAACGTGACCTTCTCGCAGGCCTTCTCGCCAGAAGTCATCAACATCGACCCCCAGAGATGGGCGGGGGAGCCACGGAATCTGGAGCAGCCGCCGCCAGT
>JAEEGG010022052.1_pt1 | contig 12587 bp, 7 predicted proteins | sample 9134161 | NCBI WGS metagenome assembly JAEEGG01 (sample SAMN16246543, study PRJNA631951) | gut metagenome | biome: gut microbiome; feature: rumen; material: CR-attached | host: Bos | place: Iran: Karaj | collected 2018-10
CCAATGGCACTTGTGGAATAGAGCACCGCCTTGGCAAAAGTGTATTTCTCACCACGGATGAGCAGGTCTTTTGTTTGAACGGTTGTAAGCAATGCTTCCGTCAGTACCAACTCAAATGGTGAAGTAGTGAACTCTACCCAGTTAGCCCCATCCAGTGCACCGCTGTAGTCAGACGGTTCAAGTGCTATCTTGGCTCCGCTCTCTGGTGTACCGTAGATACGAATAATGTCACCTGCTACTGCATTGGCGAAGAGTCCTCGGTTAATCTTGATGTCGCCCTCGGAGATAGCAACGCTCTCTTCCTTCAGGACACGCTCGGACTTGTTAGAGAAGGATGCAGTCACAGTTACGTCACTTGTCATGTTGAAAATGTATGGATTGTCTGTAGGTGTCGCATCGCCTATAGTCCAACCACCAAAAGCATAGCCACTTTCAGGAGTAGCAGTTAACGTTAATGTAGTACCATAAAATACAGAGGCTCCCGTTACAAGATTACTTGTACCATCATTTACTGTGAAGGTTCCATTGGATGGTGCTGTGATTGTCAGTGTGTAAGTAGGGATAATCTGAACAGAAGTCAAAGTAAAATCCTGACCAGATATTATCAAGTTATTAGCTTGAAGTTGATTCAACATTGTCTGTGTAACAATACATTCATAACTGCTCCCACTAATAGACTTGGCACTTTCACCATCAAGATTTGGCCACCCATCAGCATCACAATTTAATGATAATTGGGGGTTAGAACCTAAGTTTGTGTAATTAATTCGCAATTTGTCACCAACTTTAGCATTATCGAATACGCCTTTACCTATCTTTTGACTAAGAGAACCCCATGAACTGCCTATGGATAGACTACCAACCCATAACATATTGGTGTATCCTTCAGAAGAGCCAGTAATTACATCTATCTTTTTTAGTGTACAGCCATCTCCTGTTACAACTAGTCCATTAGTAATCTTATTAACAATCGGTTGTGTGGCATTGATAGTCATTGTACCATCTCCTTCAGGAATGCTTGCAATGACTAATGGATTCCAGTCACTACCATTAAAATAGATTGATGCATTAGCAGAAGCTCCTGTATATGTTAATACAATTTGCTCACCTACATTGATAGTTCCCAATGTATTTGCATCCACTTGCTTATAATTGTTATCTCCAGACCATGCGAGTATTATACCCGTATCATCGCTCCAGATAGTCCTAGTATCCGCCCAGCCTTGCGAGGCGACCGCCAGCAGCAATATCAGTATCGTTAATAACTTCTTCATATCGTTTCTAATATTTAGTTATTTCTTTACATTTTTGATCTTTCTCATTGGGGTTTGGAAACTGCCTAAAATGGGGCTTGAATTTTCTATTAATTCTAAAACATTTTTGATTTAATTCTAGAAATATCTAGATTTAATTCCCGCAAATTCTCCAATTAACAGCATTTTCCGCACCGCTGAAAGACATATTCTTATTATTTTACAAACATCATTTCTTCTGGATTCTGAAGTTACCTAAACGGAAATCAGCCTTGTAGGTCTCCGAGGGCTGGAAGCCGAAGGAGAGTGTCATCTGATTGTCTGCAGAGCTGATGCCGTTGGGGGCAAACGCTGCGAGGGGGATGCGGACTGTCTGCCACTTACCATTGGTAGTGAAGCCGTTGCCGGGATTCCATTTACAGGCATGATCCCAATCGCTGTTCCATGCGAACTCGTAGCCTGAGCCGAGCAGTTTGTTGTCCTCTGCATTGAGGACCTCGAAGACGAGGCAGTAGTCTGCCACATCGCTGATGCTCAGATTTGGCAAAGTTTGAGAGATAGCCAGCTCCAGCCACGACCAGGCTCTCAGCGTACCAGAGATATGGAGGTGGTTTGTGCCGAGCTTGCTGTTACAAGAGGTGACCTGACTGTCGTCTTCGATGCTGACAGCACGATCTGTCTTGACAAGCATCTTCTTTGTCAGTTCCTTAAAGAGGCGACCCGCGGTGGAGCGCAGGGGAAGGCTGACGCTCTGCTTCTCACCTGCTGCATCTGTCCATTTCACAGTCACGGTACTGTTGTCCTTGATACCAGCAGGCACCTTCACGCCAACACCTTCTGCTGAGACATATTCCACTTTGACTGTCTGTCCGTTGATACTCACTGTGGAACCTGTGCCTTCCTCGTCGAAGCCGTAGTAATCGAAGTTCTCTCCCACCACCTTCACGACATCGCCTGGTGCGGCAAACTCATTGTCGAGATGGCTCACCACTAGCTCAGGGAACTTCACCACAAAGGGATAGGTAGCCGTTCCCTTATCGGTGGTGTATTCTATCTGGTTCTGATGCTCTAAGGCAAAAGCCGTAGGAATGCTGACGTAAGCCTTCGTAGCTACCGTATAGGTCTTGCTGAGGTCAGCCTCAACGGTGTTGAACTTCAACGCCTTCAGGTTGTTGAGGTTCTTACCCACAATGATGATATTATCGCCAGGCTTACCCTCGCTGATGGGGGTTGCCAGCTGGATGTCGGTGCCTGCATAGACGGCTGTGATTTCCGGCTCGCCTGTGTTGGGCAGGAAGTCAGCAGGCTGGTAGTTGTCGTCGTAACCTTTGTCGCTGCTACAGCCTATCAGACAGAACGACAGGCTGATCAAGCAGGTAGATAATAGATAGTTTATTTTGTTCATATTCATCGGTATTAATCAATTATTAGTTCCAACCTGGGTTATTACTGGTGATGGCCTTGTTGGTGTTCAGCTCCTGAGCAGGAATGGGGAAAAGCAGATTGCGTGAAACACGGCTTTTCAGCACACCAGAATCATCGGTACCACCAATGGCATTCATCGCGTCGAGATAGATGCCCCATCGGATGAGGTCCCAACGGCGATCTGCCTCGCAGGCAAACTCCTTGGCACGCTCCTCAAGGATAGCAGAGCGGCGAGCCTCGATGGTGGATAATCCATCGATAGTGGCTCCAGCCGCATTGCTTCTCTCACGTACCTTATTTAAATAGGTAACGGCATCGCTGGCGTTACCCAACTCATTCTGAGCCTCAGCATAGATAAGCAGCACATCGGCAAAGCGCAGGAAGGGCCAGTTGGCATCGGCATTCTCGATGGCATCGTTAGTCACATCCATATACTTTGTGGTAAAGGCAAGGCACTGCGAGTCCATCGAATAGTAGTAGCTCACACCATCGGCATAGATGCCAGAGGGATCTGCCACCCATGTGCCAGAGAGGTCGAAGCCTGTAGCCATGATGCTATACTCATCGGTATAGGGATAGAAGAAACCTGTGTTGGTGGCTTCCTGGGTATAGGCACGCCAACGGTGCTTCACACCCTTGGTGATACGGTAATCGTCGTGATCGAAAAGATCGTACCAGTGACGCGAACAGCCTACCCATCCACCACTCTGGATGAAATCAGAGCCCTGACTTGTCTTGTAGCCCTCATATTGGGAGTGAACCGCATTCTTGTAAACAGCATCACCGCTGACGCTACCCACAGAGAACATAAATTCTGAGGCAGTGGCACTCTCCTTAGCCCAGAGTTTATCGTAAGGCAGCAGTTCATAAGTGCCATACTCGCCATCTATCAGTTTCTTGGCCCATTCGGCAGACTTGCCATAAAGCGTGGCAGCATTAAAGTCTGTATAGCCCACAACAGCTGTCTTCTTGAAGACAATGTCTTGCAGGGGGGCATACTTACGACTGCTACTGGTACCTGTATAGGCAGGACCCGTGCGGACTGTGATCTCTGTACCCTCAGGCATTGCGGCAGAAGCCATCGTGGCATAGACCTTTGCCAGCAGACCTGCGGCACTGCCTGCATTGGCATGTCCCTTCTGATAGCTTGCATCAGTATTCTTGTACATCTGTGCAGCAGCCTCCTCAAGATTCTTGATGATATAGTCATAAACGGCGGCAACGGATTGGCGCGGCTGGTTATAGTCAGTAGTCTCCTCCTCCGGCTGGATAGGACAGTCGCCGTAGGCCCTCACGATGAGGAAATAGGCAAAAGCCTTCATAAACTTCAGTTCGCCGATGGCATTGTTTTTCGTGGCAGCACTGATCTTCTCCATCGCCTGAATATGGCGCTGGGCATTGTTACAACGGCCTATCATGCCGTAGCAGCCTTTCCAAAGGGCATCAGTCACATCACTCTCACCCTGGAAGTTACCTGCTCCGAAAGTGCCGAAGAGCCAATCAGGTCCACTGATGTAGTCGGCATCAAACTCCAGCACACGTGGGAAGTAACCCCAGCGGAACATATCGTCGATCCACTTCGAGTAGGTACCTGTGAGCCATTCGGCAGCAGCCTCATTGGAGTCACCCACTCGCTCATCGGTAATCTCGCTCTCAGGATCTTCCTCTATCCAGCTGTTACAGGCTGTCAGACAGAATAATGATGAAAGACAGAGTAACAAAATAACATATTTCTTATTCATAATGATTCACTATTAAAATACGAAGTTCATACCGAAAGTAAAGCTACGTGCAGAGGGGTAAGAGTAGCTATCGACACCAGGACAAGAGGCATTGGAGCCACCAGCATTCACATCAGGATCGAACCAGCTGTACTTCGTGATGGTAAACACATTGTTTGCCGTCAGCGAGAAGCGTATCTTCTCAATCCAGGGGATGGGTCGGCGCCAATCATAAGCGAGGGTTACATACTTCATCTTCAGATAACTGCCGTTCTCCACATAGCGATTGCTGATAAGCCAGGTACGGGTGTAACCCGCTGTGGCTTTAGGCCAGGAGGCAGTCGTCATCGTCTCAGGTGTCCATCTGCCAGCGTATGCATCACGGGTGACATTTCCGATATTCGACATCGTGATATCCGTCAGGTTGTAGTTCAGGATATCATTTCCCTGAGAGCCTTGCACCATAAAGCTGAGGCTGAGATCCTTCCAAGAGAGATTGTTCATCAGACCATAGGTGAACTTGGGGTTTGTATCGCCAATGATAGTGCGATCATCCTCAGAGATCTGACCATCACCATTCAGGTCGCGATATTTTATCTCACCCACGTAGCGCAGTGCCTCCTGATCGCTCAGGCCTGCGTAGGCAGCATTAGAACGCACCTCGGCGATATTGTCATAGAAGCCATCCTCTACGTAGCCGTAGAGTGTGCCGATAGGATAGCCGTTTCGCTGCAGGAACACCTGATCGGCCTTAGACCAGAGTGAGGTGGCATACTGATCTCCATCGAGACCACCGATCTTGTTGCGGTTCAAAGCGAAGTTGGCATTGAGGCTCCAAGAGAAACCTTTTTGTCGGATGATGTCTGCCGACAGTGAAACCTCCAAACCCTGGTTCACTACATTTCCGCTGTTTACCAGTTGCTGGCTGAAACCAGAAGACGAGGGAATCGTAACGTTCTGCAAGAGGTCACGCGTCTTCTTATAATAGTAATCAATCGTTATCTGCAAACGATTCTCGAAGAAACCCATATCGATACCTGCATCAAACTGGCCTGTAGTCTCCCACTTCAGTTCCTTGTTAGTAGGTCCGCGCCAGTCGATCATGGATACACCACTTGAAAGAGTGCCCGCATAAGGATAATTTGCAGCCTGAAGTACTGTCAGGGTACGATAAGCACCAATACCCTGATTACCCGTCTCACCATAAGACACACGGAACTTCAGGTTAGAGAAGATATGGAGATTCTGGATAAACGGCTCATCAATGGCTCGCCAAGCAAGGGCTCCAGAGAGGAAGGTGGCCCATTTGTGATCCTTGGCAAAGCTCGAGCTGCCATCCGTACGGATACTTGCCGTGAGAAGATATTTGTCGAAGAATGTGTAGTTAAGACGAGCCAGGAACGACTCCAGCGTGGATTTCGTGGAACCGCTATTGATAGTGGCACGATCAAGTGCCAGACTCATATTAGCATCTTTCGTCAGATCGCTGGCAAAGTTGGTAGCTGTCATCGACTCACTCTCACCAACACCCTTCTCAAAGGTGATACCTGCTACGGCATTGAACTTATGGACACCATAGGTATAATCGGCAGTAAGCAGCGACTCAGAGGTAAGACTCTTCCAGATACTGCTGGCCTTACCAGCCTTACCATTGTTGGGTGACTTTCCCTCTTGGGTATGCCTATCATAATAGGTGCCGCGATGACTGTCGTTATAGCCAAGACCCAGGTTCTGGCGGAACTTCAGCCAAGGACGGATCTTTGCCTCCACGTAGGAGCTGCTGAACCAGGAGATCTGTTTCAACTGATCCTTGGCGCCATTGACATAGTTTGTAGGGTTGGCAGCCAACCAGTTCAGATCATCCAGTTGCTCTGTGGCAGTATGAGGCCCATACGTCGGCGGGAAGATCAATGCAGAACGGATGATACCCGTATTCTCAGAGTTTGTGCGCTGGAAGTCGGTCACTGCATTGGTGAAATACTGACTCGTTCCTATTTCCAGCCAGTTGGTGATATGGCGGTTGATGTTTACTCCAAGGTTATAACGTTGGAAACCAGTATTCTTAATGATACCCTTCTGATCAGTGAAGCCGCCAGAGAAAGCATAATAGCCCTGTTCAGAACCACCGCTGACACTGGCACTATACTCCTGCAGGAAACCAGTCTGGTAGATTTCATCCTGCCAGTCGGCACTGGCCACCTCATCCACATTTCCATACTCATCAGTACGGACACCAGGCGTCAGGAAGTCCTCAGGCGAGGGGTTATAGGAACCTTGAGAATAGACAGGCTCACCACCCACGTACGGATAGCTCCACTCACCACGATAGGGATTCTGCTGTGTGCCCTGCTCGTAGAAACGGCTGTTGGAAGCAGCCTCGTTCTGATAGCGGGCATAGGTATAGGCATCAAGCATCTTCACCCGACGACCTATGCGCTGGATACTCCAAGAGGTGTTCACCTCAATCTTCGGCTTACCCACCTGACCCTTTCGGGTGGTAATGATAACGACACCATTGGCACCACGCGAACCGTAGATGGCAGTAGCAGAAGCATCCTTCAGCACCTCAATCTTCTCGATATCATTCGGATTGATCATCGAAAGAGGCGAAGTCTGCTGATTATTACCACTGGTAGCCTCACTGCCAGGAGTGCTGTTGGGATCAGTACCATAAGGTACACCATCAACGATATACAGGGGTTGCGAACTGGTGGTAAATGAGTTGGCGCCACGTACTGTGATGCTGACACCAGCACCAGGCGAGCCGTCGCTCTGCTTCACATCGACACCGGCAATCTTTCCCTGCATGCCGTGAGCCACATCTGGCGCACCACCTGCCATGAGATCCTCGCTCTTGATTTGGGAGACAGAGCCGCTGAGGTCGCGTTTCTTCATCGTACCATAGCCTACCACGACAACCTCTTCCATCATAGCAGCATCCTCCATAAGGGTAACCTTGATCTCTGTCTTACCCTTCACATTAACCACTTGGGTCTTATAACCAATCATCGACACTTGAATAAGGAACTTTCCTTCAGGCATCGTGAAAGAGAAGTTTCCCTCCAAGTCGGCAACAGTTCCGATGGTCGTACCAGGCACCTGGATGCTGGCACCTATCAACGGCTCGTTCAGTGTGCCGTCGAACACCTGACCCTTAATCTGCTGTTGGGCTCCTGCATGTAATGCACTCATCAGAAGCAACAGCCAGAGTAGAAATCTTTTTTGCATATTCAGTAGTTTTAAGTTTATAATTCTTTATTGCGCTGAAATCAACTCGATACGTGTCAGTACGAAACCAAGACCTGTGACGACAAGCCCTGAGGTCTTCAACCTGTCGAGACTCTCCTCGTCGAAAGTGAGTACCACATCCGTACCATTGAGATCCATCCATACAGGCTCTTTTGCGCCTGTGATATCGAGCCACTTGCCTTTGTTCTCACGGAAAGAAATCTTTGGATCAACACCTGCCTCCTTCAAGCCAGGTAACAAGGTATAGCTGACGACAAGCACATCGTTCTCCGTACAACTCTGGAAAGGCTCTGCCGTCAGACGCAGGTTTCCACTCCAGTCGTTAGGGAACTCCTTCTCTCCACGATACAACTCCCCAGGTTGCAACTTATACTCTTTGGGAGCACGCTGGGCTGTACTGAGATCCTCATCAGGTTCTGCCGTACAGCTCACAAGGGCAATCTTATCGAAACGGTAGCCCTTGCCACCCACACGCATACAGATGCCATCCGGACCTGCCAACTGGAGTTTGATGAGCTGAGACTGTTCATTTATATAATAGGTATAGGAGTCGCCACCCACGGCAGCACCATCGACAGCAGGATCCATGGCGTTCCAACGGAAGTCCATCAGCTTGATGGCAGCTCCTGGCTGCACCTTACTCATCAGGAACTTGATGCCGTCGCCCACCTTCACATTCTTAAATACACCCTTAGCAATGGGAATGCTGGCACTCCAGTCGTCCTTCATCTGCATGCCAGGTCCACGATAGATCAACTGTTCCACCATCTCTGCGGCAGGAATAAGTGTTACCTGAACGATCTTATAGTCATGTCCACCAAGTATCAAACCGCGTTCCTTAATCTTTGCAAGAATCTCATCAGTCATTTTCATACGGATAGGACCTTGCACAGACATCGCTCCATACTCTGGAGAGACGGCCTGCCAGTCTTTGGGATCCTGAAAGGCAATCTGAGCAGTGCGTTTGGCTTCTGTGGTATAGACTGTCATGATATCGCCAGGGCCTGCATCCTTGAACTGTTCCGGCTTGATGACAATGTTGTCTTTCCAACCGGCACCAATCGTCTTGGGGCCTATCAGAATCGTACGCTCCGATGCTGACAGAGTGCCCCAAGACAAACTAATACCTAATATAACTAACAAAAACCGTTTCATACCCATATTACTTCAAAAGTTCCTTTATCTGCTCACGTGAGATTACGTAAGGCTGGGCAAAGGCATCCTGCCACCAGGCCTCATTGGCAAACTTATGCTCCTCGCTGTTGCCAGCGTTATAGTCATAGTCGTACCAGGTCATGAACCAGCTCCAACGACTTCCCTGCTCCCAGATACGGCTCAAAAGCGACATCTTCACCTCGTCGCCGCTGCCACATTCTGCCAGCGTGATCATCTTATTTGGATAAGTCTTTTGAAGCAATTTGAACTCCTTCATCAACGGATATTGTAAGGCAGCATAGTTATCGCGACCTACAATATCAACGAACTCATCGCCTGGATACCAGACATCGTCACCTGTCTGAGCCGTCCAAACCCAGATCAGATTGTTCAGGCCCTGCTTATTCACGAAGTAGTCATACATAAACTGCCAGAGCTTCTTATAAACCTCAGGTCCTTTGGCGCCCCACCAGAACCAGGCCCCACCTCCATCGAACTCGTAAGTGTTACCTGCTGCCTCATGGAACGGACGCCAGATGACGGGGATACCTGCCTTCTGCATCTTTTTCAGATAGCCACACACCTGATCCATCTGCTGGATAGCCAGCTTGTTCTCTGGCGTACCATCCACATACACTTGTGAAGCGTCAAAAGAGGTTTCTCCAGGCTTGGTGCCAGGCGAACAGGTAAGGTTTACCCCGTCATTACAGAGCACCTGCCAGTGCCACATGCAACCTACTATGCCACCTGCCTCATGCCATTCTCGCACACAGGTATCATCGGAATAGTCGAGCCAACCCTTCGGGTTCACATCCTTTGAGGCATGGATGTTCATAAAGTCAAACACATTGAGAGCAGGCCAACGACCCGTCCACCTGTAAACATTCTCTGCATCGCGGTAGTTCCAATCGACATTGGCCACCACTCCTGAGATAATCTTCTGACCATAGAGTTCAGAAAGGACATTGAACAACTTTTTGGTCTCTGCCGTTGCATTGGGGTTGACCAACTGATAAGTCTGAGCCTTTTCTGGCTGTGGCTCTGTTGCCGACTCGTTGCTTGAACAACCAAACATTGAGAACAACGAGATTAATAGTAAAAATCCGTTCATTTTAGACATATTTTATTTATTATTGGTTATGCTTCTATTTTTGTAAGCGGTATTCCGTAGGTGTACATCCCATCAGTCGCTTGAATTGACGATTAAAATTTGTCTGGGTGCTAAAACCACATGCATAAGTAATGGCCTTCACTTCCATAGATGTCTCTCGGAGTAGCTTTGCAGCATGATTGATACGAGTCTGAATCAAGTAGTCGGAAACTCGTTGCCCCGTTACTCGCTTAAATACATGACAAAGAGAGGTGGGAACCAAATTGACTTGCTCTGCCAGGGTAGCCAATGTCAGATCCTCCCCATAGTGCTTATGGATATAATCCTGCACCTTCTGGACTCTTGCCCAATTTACTTCGATAGTCGTTTCTACATGCTTCATAACGACTGCAAAGATAAAAAAACTATCTGATAAGCATATACGGATATGCTTATCAGATGTATAGAATCATAAATCTGTTTGTTCGGAATGATGATTTCAAACAAAACAGGCAGATTTCATCGAATCTGTCTTGCCATATTTTGGAATTCTGAAGGGGTTAATCCTGTGATCGTCTTAAACTGTGTGACAAATGTGGAGCGTGATCCATAGCCCACACTATTGCCTACTGCTTCTATCGTGTAGTTTCCATAATTGGCAATATCGTTAAAGCGTCGACAAGCCTCTTGGATACGATACTCATTGAGCAGGGCATTAAAGTTCTTACCGATCAGCTCGTTGATAACCTGTGACACATTCTTGTAATTCGAGCCAACCAGATCAGCAAGCTTATTCATATTGAAGTCCTCGGCAAAGATTTCATCCGTATTTTCGAAGAGGTTCATAATGCGATCCTGCAACATCGTCTTTTCATCCTCTGCCAACGTGCTATTCTGGTATTTCTGCTTCACCGTATCACCAGCCACACCATTCTGAATCATTTCCTTTATGGCTGTCAACTCTCCTTCATATCGGGCTTTGAGCCGCTTCTCCTCATCAGCTGCTGCCAATATATCCATGTTACGGGCATAGAGCTGCTGATTGGCTTTTGACAGCTGACGATTTTTCCATATCAAAATACCCATCGCAACGAAAATGAGCAACAGGATAATGAAGCCGGATATAATTAATATAGTACGCACAAGCTGGTCATTGTGCTTTATCACCACCTTCTCAACCACATAATTATATCCGCGTACCTTCAAACCAAACTGCTTCAACTCATTAAGCACCTCTTCGCTCTTTACCACGAACTCATAGTCGCCTGTGATAGCCTGACCATTGATAACCCCTGGTAAATCACCCCAACGATGACTTTGGAAAGATCCCTGTGAAGTGGAATCTACCTTACTGGTATAGACATAGACGGTATCTCCAATCTCCAAATTGTGGAACTTAATACTCGAAATCTCCACAGTTCCCCAATCACCAATGGCATAAGGCCCCTGATAAAGGGTCTCCACCTCATTGGCCTGTATCATCGAGAACCAACATAACGTCAACAAGCAGATAAAAAGACGTTTCATCATCATACTTTGGTTTATTGTTGCAATTCAACGTGCAAAAATAGCAATTTTACTTCAACCAAACCAACATTATTTTGTTTTTATAACATTTAATTTACATCAGCAGATGATACATGCCGCCGGCGAGGGGTTTGATGACGCCTTTCATTTCGAGTTGGAAAAGGAGGGCTGTGAGTTGTCCGATGGGGATGCTGGTCTTGACACTGAGGACATTGAGTTGCAGGTCGTTGGTCTGTTGAAGCAGACTGACGACTTGCTGTTCATCAGGTGTCAGATCGGGGAAGAGCGTACGTTCGATACCATCTGACTTGGCTTGTTGCAGACGAGCCTCATCCTGCCAGCCCATCGCCTTCACAAAATCTTCGGCACAGGTGATGAGAGCCGCCCCGTTATCACGGATCAGATTGTTGCAGCCTTTGGAGAACTCTGCACTCACATGACCTGGAAAGGCAAAGACACTGCGATTATAACTCTGGGCAATCTCTGCCGTGATGAGTCCCCCACCCTTGGCGGCACTCTCAACGATAATCGTTGCGTCAGCCATACCTGCCACAATACGGTTGCGGCGCACGAAGTTGGCTTTATCGGCATTTGTCAGTGTCATAAACTCCGTGAGCAGACCACCATGACGAATCATCTCTGCTGCCGCATCGCGATGACGATATGGGTAGATCTGATCCAGTCCGTGAGCCAGCACTCCCACCGTAGGATAGCCATTAGCCAATGCCTGGCGATGGGCATTGATATCGACACCGTATGCCAATCCGCTGACAACCAACACCTGGGGACAACAGCGGTGCAGATCCTCAATGAAATGGCGGATAATGTCCTGTCCGTAGGTGGTACAATGTCGGGTTCCTACGATACTGATGATTCGCGACTGGTTCAGATCGGCATTGCCTTTATAATAAAGCACGATGGGGGCATCAGGACATTCCGAGAGCCGTTGGGGATAGTCTTCATCAGTCAGCGTGAGGGCACGGATGCCATGAGCCTGCATATACTGGAGTTCTACCTCTGCCCGCCGCATCGGCTCATCCCAGTCTTTCAGGGCTTCCATCAGACGGGGAGAGCAGTCTTGCAGGATATCACCGATATCATTGCGATGTTCAAAGATGAGTTGTGCACTACCCACAGCACGATACAGTTCGAGTGCTGTTGCAAAAT
>JAEEGG010022053.1_pt1 | contig 12587 bp, 10 predicted proteins | sample 9134161 | NCBI WGS metagenome assembly JAEEGG01 (sample SAMN16246543, study PRJNA631951) | gut metagenome | biome: gut microbiome; feature: rumen; material: CR-attached | host: Bos | place: Iran: Karaj | collected 2018-10
GGCTCGCCTGCGAAAATTTTTTGGTAGGCCTACAAAATTTTTCGCACTCGCCATCGGCGTCTTTCCTTTCCTCTGATTGACAATGCAAAGGTAATAAAATTTCGTGAGCTGACCAAAAATACAGGGGTCTGGATTTACACTTTTGGGCACCCAAATTTTGCATTACCATTACAATTACAGATATTACAGTTATAAAATGCCGAAAAATACAGAGAAAAAGTCTATATTTATATATTATTATATATATAATATATATATTATATATATAATAAAAATTTGTTTCGCTGAAAAATAGCGAAAAAATAACTGTAATAACTGTAATTGTAATGGCTATATACGCGACATCCATACTGATTTCTGTTGACTACCGTTGCTGGTTAAGTTGACGCTATTCCTGAAAATGTTGCCGAAATATTTGGAAGTTAACCTAATAAAGTATAACTTTGCAGCCGTAATAAACGCTTTACCATTAAATAGTTATACAGTATGAAGAAAAAAGAGTATGAGCAGCCCAAGACTGATGTCGTGGAGTTGCGTGTAATGAACCAATTGCTTGCCGGTTCAATGAACGGACGAGAAGATTATTCTGATGGTGGTGACCCGTTTGCACCTGCACCTTAACTAAATAGTATGACGATGAAAAAGAATATTTTATGGTTTGCCGTTGTATTGCTGACGGCTTTCGTAGGAGTTTCGTGCTCCAATGAGGATATTTTATCCGAGGTTCCAACTCCCAATCCAAGTAAGGAAGTTGCAGAAAACATTGTTACCTTCACTGCCACGCTGGATGCAAAGGGCGGCAGCGGTATGCGTGCAGTCAGCGCCAGTGGTGCGACGACATGGGTAGAAAATGAGGAAATCTTGATTTCATACAAAAATACGAGTAATGTATCCCAAGAAGCCAAGGCTACGGTGAAAAGTGTAGATGCCAATGGCAAGGCTACTATCACAGCACCGTTGGTTGATCCAAAGGATGGATGCGAAGTAAATTTCTATTACCCGTATGAATCATGGAAAATGACTTCGACGATAGATTTTGCATCGGGTCAGGATGGTACTCTATCTACACTATCGCAATATTTTGACCGTGCTATGGATGATAGTTATAAAACCTTTGTTCCATATACTCTCTCCGTCTCAGGAGGCGTGGCAACGCTCCCCAGTGGTATAAATATGGTGAACCAGAATGTGATTTGGAAACTCTCTTTCACTGACGGAACTACCCCCATCACCAGCGCCATTACCAAGTTGGAGATTCATGCCAGTGCGGGAGGAACTACTGACTACACAATCACCCCAACTACGCCCATCACGGATTATTTCTATGTAGCAATGGGAGACTTGTCAAATGACGACATTGTCATCACCGCCTACACTTCAACTGGCATGTACAGAAGGGCAAAGAGTAATATCACTTTGGAAATGGGCAAAATATACACCACTACAGGTTTGGCACTGACGAAGGTTGAAGTAGGCAAAGTAATTGGCGCTGACGGAAACATCTACGCTGATGCTGACGCTGCTACCACAGCAGGCGCCACCGCCCGAGCTATGATAACCTACGTAGGCAATGATAACTGCGAGTCAGCACCATACAACCACGGCCTGGCACTCGCACTGAGCGATGCGAATGGTGGAAGCACTTGCCAATGGAAAACATCGAGAACGGATGCCGGCCATACCTACAAGCAGACCAGCGAAAACAGCAATTTTATCATCGAGAGCGGCCTGCAGTACAATGCGATGCACGACAATGATGAATATCCCGCTTTCAAGTATGCTATGGCCAATAACGGCACCGCTGCTCCCACTGGTTGCTCTGCATGGTTCCTGGCCTCCGGCTATCAATGGAAACATATGGTCAACGCCTGCAAGAATGTGTTAGGCACTAAGAACAGCTACTGGGATCTGCGCGACGGCTTCAGCGGCGTTGGAGGAACGAACTTGCAGTCGAGCGACTACTGGTCGTCAACGGAGAGCGGAACTATTTATGGGTGGGAATGCTTCTTCGGCCCCGGCTCGGGGTTTTATGTCGACCTTAGGGACACAAACTTCTATGTTCGTTCAGCCCTCGCCTTCTAACGGATAGTCAATCCGAAAGGAAAAGATACATCGTGGAAACAAGATATCCGCAGGACTCACCTCCTGCGGATTTTTTATGTATTTTGCGTAATTTGTTTGGTTATCTCAAATATTAGTATTAATTTTGTACACAAATACTACAAAATGATGGATTCATTAGAAGCGATACGGCAAAAAATATATGAGATAAGAGGTCAGCGTGTGATGCTTGACTTCGATTTAGCAGAAGCTTATGGTGTTGAAACAAATCAGTTGAAACGCCAAGTACGACGCAACCTCGAACGATTTGAAGGAGAGGATTTTATGTTTGAAGTAACTCGTGAAGAATTATCAAGATGCCAAATTGGCACCTTGAACGTAAAACGAGGCCAGAACATAAAATATCTCCCATTTGCTTTTACAGAATTGGGGGTAGCTATGTTGAGCAGTGTGCTCCGTTCATCTGCGGCAATCAAAGTAAATCGGGGTATTATGCGTGCCTTTGTTGAGCTACGCCGTCTTACACAAACTGCCGCCGACAATTATATTGAACTTCGAAAAGAGATTAATAACGTGAAGGACTATATTGATGAAATTTTGGCAGATCAGAATGAAATCAACGAATTGAACCGTGCCCAATTTGATGCCATCAGTGAGGCATTGGCTGAGTTGCAGGCAGGGAATCGTGAGCAAAGCCACTCTCGTAAGCCCATAGGCTTTATAGTGGAAAAGGAAACTGAAAAAAACACCCCCCCCACCAGCCAACGGACAAATAATTTAGCCCTTACTCGGAACAACAGGACGCAACCAGCCCTGCTGCGTATGGTTTATTCCCATATCAGCAGGGTTGCTTGTTGTTTGTTGGCAGTTCTTCTGTTTATATCGTGTGAGAAGGAGATAACCCCTCCTGCCTATCAATCGCAGTTACAACGCTATCACACCGAGTCGCTTGCCTTGCAGCAGGTGACAGCCGACTCCGTCCATCGCTTTCAACTGAAAGTGTCGGATTTTGCAGTCGCTTACCCCGAGGTGACCAGCGAACAGCTCTACTATCAGATTCGCCAGAACATCTATGATGCCTATCTCGTGATTGGCATTGAGCCTGGTGCATGGGGCGACGACGAGCAGATAGAATTCACTTTTGGCAACCAGTAACCCCTCCCACCTATGGCAAAGATACAACTATCAACAGTTATTGACGACGTGATGGAACACGAGGACGAGTACATCGTTACAGGCGAAGAAATCAAGAAAGCCCTTAATGCTGTCCTTGCCCAGCAGAAGCCCCATCCGGCAGTCACCCTTTCCATTCTTGCAAGTCTCTCGGCAGGTTACATCCGCCAGCTCCAGCAGGTCTATACTGCTGCTGGTACAAACGAAGTGGTGGAAGAGGCGTTCCAGAAGCTCCTCACCGCCCAGCTCACCGCCCTCGACATGAAAGATGTCAGAGGCGAGGTGACGAAGATAAAGAATCGAGATTTGAACTAAAAACTAAAACAAGATATATGGCAAATAATAAAGATTGGACATTAAGAATGATTCCTGTTTTAGTCCGATGGGCGCAAGCTACATGGGATAAACCACACTATTATGCTGACTTATCAGCTGCTGGTCATAAGACTAACCAGATAGGAGCTGTTATGGGGATAGACCTGACAGGGGCCATTCCCTGTCATAATTAGGAACAAGTACAAAAGGACATGAGTAGTGGAATGAAAATTAAAGTAATAAAATAAAAACGATTTTGCAATGGATATAGATATCATTAAAAATATTATTTCTTCACCCATTAAGGTAGTTGATACTTTTGATTATGATAATAATATCATCGCGTATTCCGACAGATTAGTTCAACATCGTAAAATATCAAAAATTAAAGGAGAAGAAGAAATTTGTCGAGCAGTAATAATGACTCAATTAGTTAATTCATATGGTTACAAAATTGAGAAGCTTGAAATTGAAGAAGAATATAAGGCAGGGAGACCTCTGACTATGAAACCTAGAGTTGATCTTACGGTTATGGATCCTAAAGGTGATATTTTTCTTTTTATTGAACTAAAATCTCCTAAAGATTTTGAAACAAAACAAGATTTAATTATAGAAGACCAATTATTCAATTTAGCTGCAGTCGCATCTGCAGAAAAGAATTGTCATATAAACTATTTGGCATTGGCGACGTGTAATCTAGAAGTAGAAGGTTGTCCTATTGAAGCTATTGTAATTGATTACCAACATTATAAATCATTTAGCGCTTGGAAAAATGATCGGAATTTTGCCAATGAGATACCAGCAAACTATGGATTGGCAATGAAAGAACCATACATTAAAGGTGGGGAAAAAGATTTAGACAAGAATTATACAAAGTCTCAAATAGATGGAATTCGAGATAATCTTCATAATGTTCTTTGGGGGGGCGGCTCTGTAGGTGATAATGAGATTTTTAATTCTCTAGTAAATCTAATACTAGCCAAAATTCAAGATGAAGGTGAAAAGAAAGAAGGTGAAGAGTATGATTTCCAAATTAAAGGATATAAAGAATCAACATTAAAATTTGAAACGAACCAAGAACTTTTTTCAAGAATAAATGGCTTGTATCGTAGGGCATTAAATAGAAGAATGCATATCATAGATAATACAATATTAGAAAAAAGTTATGTGATAGACGAAGAGAAATTTCCCTTAAATAAATTAAAGTATGCGGTTAGCGTTTTAGAGAAATATTCATTTGTAGATGGCAAAAACAGTCTAAACGGCAAAGATATATTAGGTGATTTCTTTGAAGGAATCATTAGGAATGGATTTAAACAGTCAAAAGGACAATTTTTTACTCATACAAATATTGTGAGATTTATTTTATGGGGCCTACAAATAGATAAGTTAGCACTAGAGCATATAAACAAAGAACTTGTTATTCCTTATGTAATTGATCCTTCCGCTGGCTCAGCAACATTTTTAATTGAATATATGAAATTTGTTACAGAAAACATAAAAAGACGATTCAAAGAAAGGTTGTCAAATAACAGAGACGTTGAGGATAAATTTGAGGAATGGTTCAAGCCTGACCACAGGGAAAACAGATGGGCTAAAGATTTTATATACGGTGTTGAAAGTAACAAAGACTTAGCAAAGGCTTCAAAGGTAAATATGATATTGCATGGAGATGGCTCAACAAACATTTTTGCTTTAGACGGACTACTACCATTTACTGATTACAAAAAATATAATAATGAACTAAATGCCTTAAATCATGAGGAAAATGACCCTTATTACCCCAAGCCTGTGAATTGTCAATTTGATGTTGTAATATCAAATCCGCCATTTTCGGTCGATTTGGACAAAGAAACGCAGGATACTTTAAGTGGAAGTTTTATATTTAGTTTAAAAAGTAATTCAGAGAATCTTTTTATAGAAAGGTATTACCAATTGCTTCGTGAAAATGGGCGTATGGGTATTGTCTTACCTGAGAGTATATTTGATACATCTGATAATAAATACATAAGATTGTTTATATATAAATATTTTAAAGTGAAAGCTGTTGTTTCAATTCCATCATTGGCTTTTGCACCTTATACTCAGACAAAAACAAGTCTCTTATTCGCCCAGAAGAAAACGGCAAATGAAATTCTTCAGTGGAATAAACTTTGGGATAAATATTCATCTGAATATTACTCGTTGTCTGTAAAATGCAAGAATATTTTGGAGGTCTATTTAAAAGGGAAAAGTCAAAAGAAATACCCTAGTATAGCAAATTTAGACGAAGAAGAGCTAAAGAAGAATATTATACGTCTCGTTTCTATACAACTAAAAAGAGAAGAAATCAAAACATTAAAGCTAACAGAAATAATTGAACTATACAAAAATGACATTTCCATGTTATGCACAATTGACAAAGACACGTCAGATGTTTTTGGCAAAGTAAATGTTTGGTGGGTGTTCAACCAAGTAGCCGAAGAATTGAACTACAAAATATTTATGGCTGATGTAGAAGAAATCGGTTTTAAGCGTACTTTAAGAGGTGTAAAAGAACGAAAAAACGAATTGTTCCGTTCAATTAAAGATAAAATTATAGTAGATGATGGTAATGAGACCACCGTTCTTGATTATTTACGTAAAATTAGCTGGGATTAATTATGAGAAGTTTAACTGTAGATTTTAGTAATATATCTGTTCAAAAAGAATTCCGGTTGGATGTAAATTACAGATACTTTTTTGATATAAAAAATGCATCTACGTGGGATATGCACAACAATATTTCCCTTTCTCAAGTATTAGAAAAAACAAAATCGGGTAAGATTAAAAAGGGAAATCTTGAAAATGAAGAATTTCTAGTTGATTTAGCAAATATTGATCGCAGATTTAATAATTTGTCAAATGTAATATTAGTTAGCGAAATCGGTTCAGATAAAACTATTATTAATTTTGGAGATATCATTATACCCAAAATGCAGCCGAGAATGGGGAATCTTTTCACTAACGAGGAACACAATCGCTATTTGGGATCATCAGAATTGATAGAATATAAAGTTAATGATTCCATATTTATTACAAAATATTTATATTACATTTTAACACACCCGGAATTTCAAAATTCATTATATTATACAGAAAGTGGTAAAACCCACAGAAGGGTTTCTCCTGACGATTTGTTGATGTATAAAATACCAGTCATCCCCATTTCAAAACAAAGAGAATCTCTCATAAAGATACAGAATATTAATAAGCAGATATCAGAACTGAGATGTCAATTGAAATCTATTACAGATTTGATTAACGATGTTTATTCCAATTATTTTAGTTTTAATTTCACAATAACTGATACACTTAACAAAGAATTAATTTATATATCACAATTTAAAGAAATTGCAAATGAAGAATTGAAATTTGACATAAGTTTAAAATATAGGAAATTATTCAGGCAAAACATATATTATCCATCAACTTTTAGCTGGTCTTCATTAAACGAATTGGCTTTTATAAAAGGAGGTAAAAGATTACCTAAAGGTGAAGACGTTGTTTCAGAAAACACGGGTTATAAATACATAAGAGTTGACGACTTAGACTTTTACGGTCATTTTGATATGGAGAATATAAAATATATATCAAAAGAAAATCATGAGAAAATTAAAAACTATATAGCAAAAGAAGGGGATATTCTTTTAACAATCGTGGGCGCTACTGTCGGGAAATGCGGCGTGCTTCCTAAAGAACTTGATGGCGAAAATATCTCAGAGAATTATGCTCGACTAATTATAAAAAATAGTAAAAAGTTTGATAGCCTATATGTTCTATATACACTTATGTCAAAGATTGGACAATATCAAATAAACGAATATAAGGGGAGGGGGTCTCAAGGTAAGCTAGCCATCTTCCGTATTAAAAAGATCCAGATTCCAGACATATCAATAGATGAGCAAAAAAATATAATAAAAAAAATTCATTCAAATGTAAATGAACAAAAGGAAATATTAAATAAAATGGAGTCCTTAAGAAAAAAGATAGACGGCATAATAGAATCAGACATTCGATGTAAGGTGACAGGTGAGTGACATTAATTTGTTACTGAATGACGTATTTGATTTAGATTTTATAAATGGGAATTGGGATTATAGTTAGCATCCTCATAGTAGTCTGTTCGTTTACATTGGCTACTATTCTGTATCACAACAGGAAGGCAAAGGTAAATGTATATCTTTGCTATGAGTTCTTTGTAAGGAATTTGCACGAGGAAGAGCTGTATATCCCAGAAAATAATAGCGAATACCAGAAACACAAGCAGACATACTATCATTTGAAAAGCATTAGAGATAAATGGTATTTTACTGGGAATACACGCGACTATATCTCTGATTTCCTCGTTATAGTAGAAAGCATGGAGGAATTCATCAATGCCGTGTCACAATATATGGGAGAAGATCATTATTTCTCGCATTCCGAATTCTTAAATTGCAAGAAGCTGGCTGACTTTGCCAAACTGGAGAGTTATGTGGATGACGACTTCCTGAAATATGCCAATCAGTACGAATTGAAATCATTCTCGCAACTGGATAAATACTTGAATATTCTGCATTCAGACATATCTGTTGTTGCTCAGAATCATAACCTGAGGTTTGTAAAAGAAGAGCTGGAAGCCAATAAGAATTTCTTCGATACGGTGATGAAATACCCCTTGGACCAACAGCAAAGGGAGTCGATAGTAAAACTGGAAGATAATGCACTGGTGATAAGTAGTGCAGGAAGTGGCAAAACATCGACAATGGTGGGAAAGATTAGATATCTTGTGGAGTGCAAACATATATCTCCTGCCAAGATTCTGCCTTTGACTTATGGAAAGAAAGCTTCGGAGGAACTGACTGAACGACTGGCATACAAGGATAAAGGATTAAAATGCTACACCTTCCACAGCTACGCCAAGCATATAGTAGAGGCGGTAACAAAGAAGAAGCAGGAGATATGTCCGGATGGCTTGATGCTGCAATGTTTCTATCACCAGGCTAAGGTGAATTCTAAATTTAAGAATGCTATCAATGAATTCCTGACTGCAAAAAACTCATTGACGAAGAACAACCACGATTATACGAAAGGTGAGGATTTTATGAATGATCGTGCCCTGTATGGCATTCAAGCACCTTTCCTTGATGTTGACAATAGGATTATATTTACGAAGAGCGAGGAGGAAAAGAAGATATGTACCTTTCTTTCGATGAATAATGTATTATTCCGCTATGAGGCTTCTTTCCCCTATGATACAACTACTGAACACAAGAGACAATATAAGCCTGATTTCACAATCTGGTATCAGCAAAATGGCAGGTGGGTATATCTGATACTGGAGCATTTTGGCGTTGATAAGAATGGAAATGTCCCTGTGTGGTTTGGCGAGGGAAAGAAAGGTGGTTTTGCAGAAGCCAATTATGAATATAATGCTGGTATAGAGTGGAAACGAAAAATTAACTCCTATTATCATATACCTCTTATAGAAACAACAAGTGCAATGTTCCATGATGGTACGGTGTATAAACACCTGAAAAGTGAATTGGAACGATATGGTGTTCCCATGCGTCCTCTGACTGAAGATGAGAAATTTGAAAAGTTGGTGGTTCGGAATAAGCGTATGGAGGATTCTTTGTTGCAACTGATTACCACTTTTATAACTCTTACGAAAGCTAATCGTCTGTCTGTTGACGATGTGTTTGATAAGATTAAAGGGGAGAACAAGAATAACCAGCCATTTGTTGAGCGAAGTAAGTTTATGCTTTACGAGATATTCAAGCCTGTCTATGACGATTACGAAACCTCATTGAGAGAGCAGAAGGAGATAGACTATACCGACTTAATACTGAAAGCAACAGAGCTGTGTAATGAGGGAAGATACAACAAGGAGTTTGAATATATCCTAGTTGATGAGTTCCAAGATATTTCCATTGATCGCTTTAAAATGCTACAGAGTCTAAGGAATCAAGAGCCTTTGACGAAACTATATTGTGTAGGTGATGATTGGCAGTCAATCTTCAGGTTCTCAGGTTCTGACCTAACGCTTTTCAGTGATTTCGATGAGTACTTTGGTTTTACTGAGAAATGCAAGATAGAAACAACTTACCGCTTCGGGAACCCACTGGTAAGTATATCTTCGGCATTCATACAGAAGAATGAGAAACAGGTAAAGAAGAATATCAAGCCTGTAAACAAGTCGATAAAGACGGAATTGTCATTGCATGGATATAATAACGATGAGGGGGCACAATTTGCTCTTTTAGGGCAATTGATAGCTACCATTCCTCAAGAAGAGTCAATCATGCTGATAGCTCGTTATCATTCGGACTCGGATTTCATTCCTGCAAGCCATATAACGGAAAGAAACAATAAACGTCAAGTAACTAAGGTAACTATTGGCTTAAGAGAGATACCCTTCGTAACTGTACATGCTGCTAAGGGCTTGGAGGCTGATCATGTAATTCTTGTGAATTGCAGCCAGGATGGTAACGGATTCCCTTCAAAGGTCAGCGACGACCCGATACTTGGCTATATTCTCAGTAAGCCAGAGACCTATCCTTTTGCTGAAGAACGTAGATTGTTCTATGTTGCTATAACGAGAGCCAAGAAACATAGCTACGTGTTATATAAAGAAGATTGTCCTTCAGCTTTTATTGCTGATGTTGATGAAACAAATAATGAAAAGAATGTCCTAATATGTCCTGTCTGCAAGAAGGGGATAATGCGTGAAGTGAAGAGTGGCGAAACACAATTCGCTAACTGGAGTTTATTTGCATGTACGAATCGAACCGCTGGGTGTAGATATACATGGTTTGTGAACTACAGGAGCAAAGAGGAAATCCCCTCGTTCTTTAACTTCTAATATTTATAGCAGGATTCACTACAGTAAACAATAAAACGGAGGGTGTTCCGTTTGATAAGATAAAGACATTGATAATAGAAAGAGCCTAATAGCTTTTCGGAAACGTCTCAAAACTGCAAACTGAAAACGTTAGAATTCACGAGAAGACGAAGGCTGCCTGCTCACTCTCTGCATAAGAGGCGTGGGCACAGGTGGTATTCAGCATTTCGTGAAGGATTTTGCAGTTCCTGAGACGTTTGTTGTGTATCTAAGGTGTCTCACGTCTCTTTCATATTATATAAGGCACACACTAATGTTTAACTAAAGATAATTGAAACTATGACACCAAAACAATTTAAGGCGTATCTTTGGCTGATTGAGCTGATAGATAATCATGATGGTATTACTCAAAAGGATATTAATGCGGCTTGGAAGAAAGAACGTGATTTGAGTAATGGCAAGGCTATAGACCGGAAGACAATATATAGATATCGCAAGGAATTGGAAGAACTGTTCGGCTTGAAGATTGAATGCGACAGGCAGACGGACTATAAATACTACTTGAAGAATAGGTGGGCAATGGGTGGCAAAGGTATTGTGAAGTGGATGCTGAGAACGCTGAGTGTTGGCCTGCAGGTTGCTGACTGCATGGGGCTGAGCGATAGAATTATTCTGGAAGATGTGCCGTCGGGAGACAAATGGCTATTGATGATCATTGAAGCCATGAAAAATGACAAGCGAATAGAACTGACATACCAGGGATATGGGAAACCTGAGGGGTGGCACGAAACTGTGTCGCCATATTGCGTGAAGTTGTATCAGAGGCGCTGGTATCTGCTTGCCAAGATTACAAAACCGAAACTCTATACCTTGCCCCTCGACAGGATTAAGGAGATGCAGATTAGCGAAGAATCGTTTGTGATGGATAGAAAATTTAGTGCTGTTGATTACTTTAACGATATGTATGGCATCTTCAGAGACGATAAAAGCAGGAAACAGCGAGTGGTGTTGCGTGCTTTCGGCGATGAGCACTTTTATCTGCGTGATGCTGCTATTCACCATAGTTTGAAGGAGATTGGCAGAGGTGAAGGGTGGGTTGATTTTGAACTTAACTTGTTCACTACAAAAGAGTTGGCAGGATACATTCTGTCACGAGGCAAGAGGCTGAAGGTGATATCGCCCAAGAGCTATGCCAAGGAGATAGAAATGATGAAGGAATAGGCGTTTTGAATTATTCACATTTGGTTAAGTATTTTTAAAAGCGATGGGCTATTTTTTGCCCCAACCTTTGTATTACCTTTGTGCCCTGTTACGACGAACGTGACACAATAACAATCCTAACATTAAACAATTATGACAGAAAAAGAAGAGCCAGGTCAGCTGGTAGGATTCGAGAAGATGGCACAGCGAATTCTCGAATCGTTTGAAAAGAGAATGGAGCAATTCATTCAGCAAGCTGTGAAACAATCCCAAGGAACGGTATATAATCTTGAAGGGGCTAATCTACGAAATTGTGCTTTAAATGGAGGTATTACCAATAACGGAAGTGAAAAATACTATGAGGAACGAGACTCTACCAAGACTCCTACTTATTCAGACGAGCAGATAGCGCAGGCGCTAACCAATATCGTGGGAAAGAACAGGGCTATTGACTCGAAACAGAAATGGGCAGGTGCCCAGTGGCTGCTCAGGTGGAAATGTAACTATCCGGCCAAGGCTGTTGATTTCTGTGAGAAAATAGCCAGTTTGCATCTGCCTGATGATTTGGAGTATAAATGTGACTACAGGAATATCCGTGAGTTATCTACTTTGACTTTCATGAAAGAAGATGCCCGCCATGTGGATGATGTGAAGTATAGCAAGAACGACGAGCAGATATTTTTTCAGATGAAAGAAGTGGTGGTTGCATTAGACGAAGAACTGGAAAAAACAGCTATTCCTATGTAGAAATTGGCAAAACGTTGGCAAAACGTTGGCAAGCGATTGGCATTCCGTTGCACTGCATCGGGATGCCTTTTTTTATGCCTACTTTTGCCGTCAGAAATCATTTATTAACTCAAAAATAAGATTATGGTAAAAGCAACTTTTTTCGAGAATCCTGTAGGGTATTTACATCGGTGTGTATTCGCTGGTCTTGACACCAATGACCGACCTCAATGGCTGATGGTTGACCAGGGCGAGGAAATGAAAACCC
>JAEEGG010022057.1_pt1 | contig 12587 bp, 10 predicted proteins | sample 9134161 | NCBI WGS metagenome assembly JAEEGG01 (sample SAMN16246543, study PRJNA631951) | gut metagenome | biome: gut microbiome; feature: rumen; material: CR-attached | host: Bos | place: Iran: Karaj | collected 2018-10
AGGATCGATGCCGAAGTTCCAATGGCTGAAATGCTGAAGTATGCAACTGAGCTGCGTTCCATGACTAAGGGCAGAGGCTCATACGTTATCGATTTCGATCGTTATGAAGCTGCTCCTCAGAACGTAACTGATAAGGTTGTCGCTGCTACAGCTGCCGAAAGAAAAGACGAAGACGAAGATTAATAAGTCAAAACATAATAAAATGCCTCCCGTATTTGCGGGAGGCATTTTTGATCGTTATTCGTGGATCATTGCCTGCAGGATGACGTTGAATTTCATCTCCTGATCATTTCGAATGACGGTTACCGTAACCTCATCACCGATCTTTCTGTTGTCCAGAGCTTTAGACAGATCTCCATAGGAAGATATTTTTTCATCGTCGATAGCGATGATGATATCGTTTTCCTGAAGACCGGCTTTTTCGGCACTGCTGTTTTCAAAGACTCTGGTGATCAGCACGCCATTGATCGAGTAATAGGATGAATAGCCTCTGTTTACCGTAACACCGAGAGCTGCCCGATCGGTCACATATCCGTTTTCGATCAGATCGTTGATGATCTTGACGACGGTATTGGATGGTATGGCATAAGCCATTCCTTCAACTGAAGTCGTGCCGTATGAAGTAGAGGACTTCTTGGCATTGACGATGCCGATCAGATTGCCGTCGATATCAAATAAGCCACCGCCGGAATTACCGGCATTGACAGCGGCATTCGTCTGCAATACCGTCATATAGACACCGTTGATATAGATCTCTTTATCCAAAGCCGAGATGATGCCGTTTGAGCAGGAGATACCTAAGCCCAGCGGATTGCCGATGGCGATAACATCCTGACCAAGTACGAGATCCTCGGAACTGGCAAATGAAGAATATGGCAGATCTTTTGCGTCGATCTTGATCACGGCCAGGTCAGTCCGGCTGTCGTAGCCGATCACTTTGGCGTTGAAGATATCGCCGGTATAGATCGTTACCTGCAGGGTGCTTTCATCGACCAGTCCTTCTATGACATGGGCGTTGGTCACGATGTAGCCGTCATCAGAGAAGATGACGCCTGAGCCGGCAGAAGTGCTCGTTGTTGTCCCGCCGAAGAAGAAGAAGTCAGAAGCAGTCGTAGTCTGGACCTGACATTTGATCTCGACCACGGTATTATAGGCTTTATCAATGGCCTTGGTGTAGTCCGATTTTTCCATATTGGCGTATTGGACTTCATTGATAACGACGTTAGTGTCCTGATCAAGAACGGAGTTTTTGGAATCTGATTTATAGAAGGCAAGAACGCCATAGGTCCCTAATCCCGAACCTAACAGAGCGACAAGAAAGATGATAAGAATAGTTTTAAAATTTATTTTCATATTTGTCACTACCTCCTCGTCTACAATATTATTACCCCAATGTGAACTTAAACTGAATTTTACTAAGAAGTGTTAAAAAAGCTATAATTTTGTTTGTGGAAAAAAGAGAACACGTCGTATCGAAGAAATACGTTGCAAGACAGTTTGCTTCTATAGGGCTTTTGCTGATAATATATGCTCTTTTTACTCTGATCATCCCGCTGGTCCTGAATGTCTATTTTCAGGAAGCGGCCCAGGAGATCGTTGAAGATAAGCTGATGTATTATGGCATTTATTTCATAATCATCCTGTTTGGAACGGCGATTCCATTTTTTCTGATGCGCAAGCTGTTTAAAGTGACTCTGAAGAAATTCAATCAGAGCGTTGCTGCGAGCTTCATAGACCTGTTTGTGCAGGCTATTGTTTTCTTTGTGGTATGTATAGCTCTGACTTATATCTCCAATCTGTTATTCTCCTATCTGGGCATGGAGGGGAAACTGATCTCAGGCATCGGGCTCAGCTATGATGATGCCAATCTTTCTTATCCTCTTTATGTGTTCATGCTGATATTTGTAACACCTTTGCTGGAAGAGTATGCATTCAGAGGTGTACTGCTCAATGTGCTTTCAAGATATGGAAAGCGTTTTGCGCTGGTCGCTTCTTCGATCATCTTTGCTCTGGCTCACTTGAATTTTGCGGAAATGATCCCGGCTTTTGTGATGGGCATACAGCTGGGCAAGACCGAATTGCGCTATAAGAGCATTCAGCCGACGATCGTTATTCATGTTCTGTTCAACGCGCTGATCTATGCGCTTTGCGTCATTCCGGCTTCTATTACCAAATATATGGCTTATGGTCTGGCGGCGATTGTTTTCATTGCTGCTTATCTGATCATCTCCGGAAGATATGAAAGGATCAGGATCAAGAAACTGCATAAAAGCAAGACTACCAATATCCTTTTCTATACTTCACCGACAGTCCTTATCGCCATGTTTCTGATGATCCTTCATTCTGTCCTTTTCGCCTATTTTAACAGCAGATAGTCTGCCGCTGCAGACCATTTTTTTCTTAACAGCCGTAAAAGATCTTTTTGATTGTATAATGGATATATAAGTTAACAATCTTATCAATTGCATAACTGATACTTCTTTACAGGAATACCATACCCGCTGCAGAAAAGGAGGGCATATGAAAAAGAAGAACATTATCATTATCGGTATCTTGATCCTGCTGGTCTTTGCGGGCGGCGTTTTCTTCAACCTGAAACGTACTGAGGATATGATGAATAACAACTATCCCTATGAGCCGGATACTCCGGCGCCTGATCCGCATGATGGAGTATTCGTATCGGAACATGGAAAGATGACTTTCAATGGTGACGGCAGGACGCTGAGCTATGATTTTGATGAAGAGCTTGCCGATCTGTGCGGACTTCCTCAAGGTGAACATGAGGGGACTTACGTCTTTCTTTCCGGTGATCTTCCGCCGCACGGCAGCATCGATGTACGCTATGATATCGCTCATGAATGGCGGATCGAAGTTGATGATACGAGTTCATTGATCAGACTTGGCCTGGCCTCTGAAGACGGCAAGACAGCAACGGTGGGCGTGAACATGGTGACTGAATCAGAGATCCCGTTCTTGCTGAAGGTCGATGACAGGATGGTCTCGGTCATTTTTGAAAAGGAGTGAAGATGAAAAAGATCTATCTGGTGCCAATTCTCTGTTCATTACTGATGTTCGCCGGCTGTGCTTCTGAAAGAAGCAATGTCCGCTCGATCGATGCAGTTGAGCCAAAACAGAGTGAAAATATAATATCCGAAGAGCCAACGCCTTTTACGATCAGTGTTGATGCAAAAGATGCTGAAGGCGAAGTACTTGAACTTGCAGCCGAGGTCAGAAGAACTGTTCCTGAGGATAACAACGGCGACCTCAGTCTCCATGATTTTGATTTCTATTATGATCTCATGAATACAGGCATCCCAGCAGATGCCGATTATCCGGCCCTGCTGTATGCCGAAGGAGACTGGAGATACGACTTTATCATCCGCAAGGAAAATGCTGACGGATTCTATTACGAAGAGATCGGCTACAGTGAACTGCTTATCGATTACGACAAGGAGACTGTACAGATTATCCTGCATCCAAGGTTAGCTAATGATGGTTTTGAAGCGTGGCTTTTGAGCGATGAAGAGATCGGTTATGAACCGTTTGATGGCGGTTTTGATGAGAACGATGTCCTCAAACTGATCGGCAATAACTGCGTATTGACTCCTACTCATTACTACAGGTCAGGTGGAAAAGAATACTTCATCGGCGATCTGTGGATGTCAGAACAGGACTCTGCGCTTTTCATGATGACCAGAGACTGAAACTGATCGCTCAATACTTCATGACAAATGTTAAGCCCTGCATGTGCAGGGCTTTGTATTGATTCTAACTGATGATCTCCTTGATCCTGTCGATGACTCTTTGTATATCGGATCGGCTCTTGATCTCTTTGATGACTTCGGTGGCCTGAACGACATTGTCGGTTATGACCGCATCAGCGCTGGAACAGAAGAAATAGCGCTGCGCATCTCTGCGGTTTGCGGTCCAGACCATGACTTTCTTGCCTTGTTTATGAACAGCGGCGATCGCATCGATCGTGGCTGATTCTTCTTCCAAAGCCAGATAGTCACAGTTCAGCAAAGCTGTATCGCCGAAGGAGGCAAAGGTCAGAAAACCTGTATGCATCTCCGGATAATATGTTTCGATATAATCGATCAGATCATACTTAAGAGATATGAAGACGACTTCATCTTCCATGCCGTATTCTTTAACGATGCGCACCGCATCATCGGCCATCTGTTTATCGGCCGTATTGCCTTTGAGTTCGGTAAACAGGATGATTTTTCCTTTTGATGCTTCCAATATCTCTTCAAAGGTCGGGATCGGTTCACCGTCAACGGACAGACTGCGAATCTCGGAGAGAGTCATCTCTTCCGGTCGGCGACCATCACCGGCGACTCGGCTGAAATTACCGTCGTGGTTCAGGATATAGTGGCCGTCTTTGGTCCGCTGAATATCGATCTCTGAGCCAAAAGCTCCAAGCTGACAGGCTTTCTTCAGTCCCGATACGGTATTCTCCGCACCTTCGATTCCGCCGCCGCGGTGTGCGATGATCTCTACCGATGTATCAAGTGGGAAGAGCCGGTCAAAATCGTTATTGATGATGGCGGTCGTTCCGATCAGGACCAAGAGCACCACGATGATTATCGCACGATTGATCACGAAGATCTTATTCGGACGGGAACGATAGTGGAATTCTTCATTGCTCTTGTAGGTGAAATACAGTTGAGTTGCCTTCATCATATAAAATGGTGTGGCCATGAGATCGCACAGCAGGGAAAGCAGCATACCCAGCTGCAGGAAAAAGATGATCAGCCAGCGCCTGAATGGTTCAGACATCGGAATGATCGAGGTCAGAAACAGTGGCAGTATCAGCACGATCAGCGTGACTATGCCGATCACCACGGCAATGACCATTATGAAACGGACATTCTGGAACAGAAAGTCTTTCCAGTTATTGTGCATGATGGTCCTGGATTGCCGATTGGCATCTTTTAAAGGCATCCTGTCGATGACGACGCCATGCAGGATGAACAGGTTGGCGATACCGATCGAGATGAAGATGATACCGGCGATCGTTGCCAGGATCAGATATAGAGGTGTACTCACAATGACCGAAGAGATGAAAGACGGGATATAGAAGCCTCTGGTCAGCGAGACTGAAAAGCCGATCCCGATGATCGGAGCGATCAGGATGATGTAGATGACGACACCTAAGCCTTCGAGATTGAATAAGGCAGAGACTCTTTCAACAGCGTAGGAACAGCTTTTCCAGACAGATACATCTTCACCCATAAGCAGGTTCTTGCTCATAATGATCTTGGCATTGAGATCCAGAGCCACATACATAAATAAGGATATCAGGGCGATCAGGATGATCAGAATGCCTTGCCAGGTCTGAAACAGAAAGGTGAAATCGCCGGAGGTAACAGCAACGCGACCTGTCGAATTCAGCAGAACGCGGAAAAGACGTCCCAGAACAAACAGCAAGACACCAAGAATTAACTTGGAGACGATCTGATATTTGATGATATCAGGCAGAGCCTCAAGATAAGGCCTAAGTCTTTCGTCTGCTTCTTTCATTCCGTTCATCCTTTCTGCTTAATAAACTGGTCTGTCATGTCCGGAAATTAGTAATCCTGACTCTTCTATAATTATAAATCTGTCTGTGGGAAAACGCACAGAACTGGGATTGATCATATTGTATAAGTAATAATATTTTAAACACACTTAATGCTGAAATATCTAGACGCCTAATAAGAAATTGTATAATAGAAACATAAATGATGAAAAAGAGAAGCTCAGTATTATCTCGGCCTATTTTGCTGATAACGTGCATAATGATGTGCGTTTTGTTTATTCAGGGATTGTCTTATGTAAAAGCTGAAGACAGTTCCTTTAGCACTGCAGGCGGCAAGCGCAATGGAACGGTGAGTGTTGATCCTGTTTCAAACAAAGAGGGCTTTTCAGCTGTTTTATATAATAATGCCAATGGTTTGCCCACTTCAGAAGCCAATGATATCGTTCAGACAAAAGAAGGTTTTATATGGATTGGCTCCTACAGCGGTCTGATCCGCTATGATGGCAGTCACTTCGAATCGTGGGAGAATACCACGGGCATTGTCGGAGTAAAGTGCCTTTATGTTGACAGCAGTGACAGGCTCTGGGTAGGTACTAATGATAATGGAGTTATTCTGATCGACAAAGGAAACCAGCACGAATGGAATGTGGCGAATGGCTTAAGGTCCAATACGATCCGCTCAATCTGTGAAGGTGATGAGGGACATATTTATATCGCCACAACTATCGGACTGGCTCATGTTAATAAAGATCTGGAACTGTCATATCTCAATGACACCAAAACTACTGAAACGTCTTTCAAGGATGTGCGCAAGGGTGCCAACGGTATTGTATATTGTCTTACCGATGATGGCGATGTATTTACATTGAAAAATGGAAAAGTTGATCGTACATACACATTTTCCAAAGATGGCAAGAACGGTTTAAGCTGTTTCCTTCCTGACCCTGAAAACCCTGAACTGTTTTATTTTGAAAACGCGAACGGTCAGGTCTACCACGATGCCTTTAAAGAGGATTATGCGGAATCACAGATAATTGATATCTCGCCTTTATTCCAGGTGGATTCTTTTGAATATCTTGACGGCGATGTCTGGGTCTGTGCCCGCAATGGTGCCGGTGTAATCAAAGAAGACGGATTCCATATCCTGGAGAAAATGCCGATGAACTCTTCGATCGGCCATGTGATGAGTGATTATGAAGGCAATCTGTGGTTTACATCGACCAGAGAAGGCGTGATGAAGATTGTCAGCAACCGTTTCATGGACATCTTTGATTCTTATGATCTGGAAAAAAGAGTCGTCAACTCAACATGCATATATGACGGGAAACTGTTTATAGCGACCGATACCGGCATGCTGGCACTTGATGATGACAAGACCGCTTCAGAAATACCTCTGAATGAACCGGTTAAAATATTTAATTCAGAGAACAGAACCGACAATCTGCTGACTTTGCTTGATAACTGCCGTATCCGTTCTTTGATCCGTGACAGAAAAGACCGGCTGTGGATCTCGACCTGGCGCAGTTATGGCCTGCTATGCTATGACCATGGTGATCTGATAGCCTTCAATAAAGAAAACGGTATGCCTATTGAATCGATCAGGACCGTCTATGAATGCCGTGATGGCAGGATTCTTTCAGCCGGCAATGGCGGAGTTGCCGTTATCGATAATGACGAGGTCGTAGCAACATATGGAAAAAAAGACAGCATCAGCAATGACGACGTTCTTAACGTAACTGAAGGAGAAAACGGCGATCTTATCCTTGGCTCTGATGGCGGAGGCATCTTTATTATCAATAAAGATGGAATTAAACGGCTTGGCTATGCCGAGGGCTTGAGTTCAAACTCTGTTATGAAGATCAAAAAAGACAAGTTCAAGGATATCTATTGGATCGTTACGGGCAATTCTCTTGCCTACATGAACAATAAATACGAGATCAACACCGTCCGCAATTTCCCATGTTTCAACAATTTTGATGTTTATGAAAACAGCAAGCAGGAACTCTGGGTATTAAGCTCTGATGGCATCTATATCGCTAAAATAGATGATCTCCTTTCAGACGATGATCATATCAGCACCGTTCACTATAGGCTCTCTGATGGTTTGCCATATATTACGACGGCCAATTCCTATAGCGAGCTGACTGAAGAAGGCGATCTCTATATTTGCGGAACCAGCGGTGTCGCAAAAGTAAATATTGAATCTTTCTATGATAATACGAACGAACTGAAGCTGGCCATCCCATATGTCAAGGCGGATGAACAGACGATCTATCCTGATCAGGATGGACGCTTCATCATCCCTTCTTATACGCAGAAGCTCATGATCTATGGCTATGTCTTCAATTATTCCCTGACCGAACCAATGGTCGAGTATCAGCTGAAAGGCTTTGATTTAGAAAAAAACAGAATAACACCATATAATACTTTCCCGGTATATTACACCAATCTTTCGGGTGGAGACTATAATTTCACTGTCGACCTTAAATTCTGGAATGAGGAAGAGACCATTTCGCTTTCCGTGGAGATAATTAAAGAAAAAGCTTTCTTTGAACAGCCGATGTTTTATGTGACATCAACGATCGCTTTGATCGGGATTATCTTTGGACTTGTAGGTCTTTATGAATATAAAAGAGAAGCGATTTTGGAGAAAAGGCATAAGGAAGAGACCGAAAAGCAGCGCATCGCAAATGAACTGTCAATGGGTTCCAATATTCAGTTCAGTATGCTGCCGCACGAATTCCCGCCATTCCCGGATCGCACCGAATTCGATCTTTATGCACTTATGGATCCGGCCAGGGAAGTTGGCGGCGATTTCTATGATTTCTTCTTTATTGATGATGATCATCTCTGTCTGATCATGGCTGATGTTTCGGGTAAAGGCATACCGGGAGCTCTGTTCATGATGCTGTCAAAGACTATCCTGCATAACACGGCAGTGTTTGGCGATGATCCGGCCGAGATCCTGCGCTTAGCCAATGAACTGATCTATGCGGATAATGCCGAACAGATGTTTGTAACTGTCTGGCTGGGTATTCTGCAGATTTCAACCGGAAAACTGATTGCCGCCAATGCCGGACATGAATACCCGATCTTCAAGATGCCGGATGGCAAGTTTGAGGTCTATAAAGATAAACACGGTTTTGTCCTGGGCGCCATGGAAGATTTGAAATATAAAAACTATGATGTCGATCTGCTTCCTGGAAGCAAGCTGTTCTTATACACTGATGGCGTACCAGAAGCAACCAATTTTGATAACAAGATGTATGGCTTAGAACGGCTGACCGATGCTTTGAATAGTGATCCTGACGCTGATCCAAAACAGCTGTCTGAAAATGTTCGGGCCAGTGTTGAGGCTTTTGTGGGCGGAGCTGAACAGTTCGATGATCTGACGATGATGGTTTTTGAATATAAAGGACCACAGGAAAATGAGGAGGATCAAAATGCTTGACAGGTTTTTTGAAAGAGGCTTTTTCAGTTTTGTTTCATTAACTGTTTTTACATTGCTTCTGTGCAATCTGCTTTATACATCTATCAGCAAATACATTGACCATCGTTATGAAAAAAATAAGCTCAGATCCAAAAATGTCTCATTTCTTCATGATACGACCAAGATCATAATCTGGGGCGCAGGTTTGGTTATTATCCTCAGTCAGATCAAGCCTTTAAAGCCTTTAGGAGATACACTTTTAGGAGCAGGAGGAATTCTGGCGATCGGTACAAGCATTGCTGCCCAGACTACTTTCGGCAATTATATATCCGGTTTCTTTCTGGCGATCCATCAGCCCTTTAAAGTCGGCGATATCGTCTATCTGAAGGAAAAGGGAGTGTCGGGCACGGTAAAGGAAATAACCATGCGCCATACGACCATTGAAACAAAGACCGGCTCTCTTTTGACGATTCCTAATACGGTCATGAATACGGCGATGATCGAGGATATGTCAGAACCTGGCTATACCAAACCTCTTGAGTTTAAAGTCGGAAATGGTACCGATCTGGAAAAACTGAACAAAATCATCAATGATGTATTATCGAGCAATAATCTGGCTGTTCAGAAAAATGTCAAAATCTCTGTTGAAAATTTTGACGGCACAAGCTATACGGTTTCTGTTCCGCTTTGTGCCGGAACACTGAACGATTACGAGATTCTGAGAAACAGTGTCATTCCTGAGCTGAATAAAGCGCTGAAGAAGCACAAGATCAATGTCATCTGAAGCCCCTCAATTAAGGGACTTTTTTACGAAAAAGTTTATATGTTGCGATGCAATATTTAATACTATATAATTTCATAAATATATTATGTTATACAGAGCAATCTGTAAGTTGGAGGTAACATTTATGAAAATAACAAGCATCTGTCCGCTGATCATTTCGCCTCAGGCAGAGGAACTCATCGTGCTTTTTGAACAGCTTGGTTTTCAAAGAAGTCATGTCAAATCGGATATCGAAGGTGGAGCCAACATCAACACGGATATGAAAGATGAGAATGGACATCGCATTGATATCGCTTCGAGTGAACGTCTGCCAAAAGATCTTCTTTCCATCAAGATCAATGTCGATAATTTTGAGGAAGCACTGGAGTTTTTTCTGAACCGCGGTTTTGTGAACAGCAGGGGTGATAAAGTTACTGTTACCAGTTCTTCAAAGGACACTTTCCTGATTTCTCCAAGCGGTTTTGGAATCACTTTGTGTGAACATCTCAAATAAATAAAGAATTATAATTTTGCATTCATTGCCTGCTTATCAAAATTATGAAAGCAGGTTTTTATTTATGTCTGTTTATGGTTAAATTATCCTGTTCAAGGCAGCAGACTTTCATATTTGTTCAGTTTTGGTATACTTTGAATTAAAGGAAAAGGACATGGATAACACGAATTTTCTGTATGAAATATTGCATCTGTTTGCCGGTATCGGTATTTTTCTGACCGGCTGTGAAATCATGTCCAGCAATCTGGAAGCGGTCTGTTCAGACAGGCTGAAGGAACTGCTTGCCAAAGTATCGAATAATAAGATCGTCGGTGTTCTGATCGGTACGCTCGCTACGATCGCCATCTCTTCTTCGGGTGCGACGACGGTCATGGCAATCGGTTTTGTCAATGCCAATATCATTACCCTCAATCAGGCTGCCACGATCATCTTCGGCGGCGAGATCGGCACTACTCTGACTGGTCAGCTGGTTGCCTTGGGCATGATGGGCAACAGCGAGATCGATCTCAACTTCCTGTTTTCTTCTTTAGCCGGCTTTGGAGTTTTCATTACCATGTTTGCCAAGAAGGAAAAGGTCAAGCTGTTAGGCTCAGTATTGACGGGCATTGGACTGCTGTTTGCTGGTCTGGATGTGATGTCTGGCGCGATGAGCGAATTCTCCCGTTCGCCAGTCCTGAAGGATGCGATCGCCAGCGTCAATTCATCACTGCTGCTGATCATCTTTGGCGCGATTCTGACAGCGTTGATTCAAAGCTCGACAGCCATAACTTCCATCTCTATTTCCATGGTTGCCGTGGGGCTGATCACCATCTCTCAGGGTATCTATCTCACTTTGGGTGCCAATGTCGGTACCTGTCTGACTGGCATGCTAGCAGGAATGAAGTCGGATGGCGTCAATGCGAAACGTACCTCTCTTATGCAGCTGATCTTCAATATCGGCGGTGTGATCCTGGTCTATGTCATCGACATGATCATGAAACTCTTATCGGGCGGTACACTGTCGTTTGGCATTATCTTTGAAAACATGTTCCCGGGTCTGCCGCATACACAGCTGGCAATGTTCCATACGATCTTCAATATAACTTCAGTCATCATCGTTCTGCCATTAACCGAAAAACTGGTCGATCTGACTAAGAAAATAATCAAGGATGAACCGCCAAAAGAGAAAAAAGAAAGATTCTATTTTGTCGACAGCAATATCCTTTCAACACCTTCAATCGCTGTTGAACAGATCAAACACGAGATCGTTCACATGGCCAATATCGCCATGCAGAATTTCAACATTGCGGTGGATATGATCAAGACACTGAATTTTGATCGGCAGGAAGAGCTTGATGACAACGAGGCAGAACTTAACTTTCTGAATAAAGAACTGGTTGAGCTGATCATTAAACTCGGTCAGGGTCAGAAAATGAATAAAAAAGATAATCGCTATCTGTCTTCTACGTATAAGACGATTGCGGATCTCGAACGTATCGGCGATTATGCGATAAACCTTTCGACTTATGGCAAAAACCTGGGCGAAGACCGCTTCTCATAAGAGATCATCAATGAACTTGAAGTCATGCGAAACATGATCAACCGTCTGTACATGATCATAATCGAGTCCTACAAAAACGATAAACGCAAGATCACCAAACAGATCAAGGATCTGCGCGACAATATACTCGGTCTGTCAAATCTGATGGTAAAGATCTATATCAGGAGATTAAATGAAAATGAGCTTACGACTGTAAGCGGCGGAGAATACCTCAAGATCTGCAATGACATGAGACGCGTTTCGGAACACCTGATCAATCTGATCGATACTGACTATATCCTTAATCACTAATTAAACAAAGGCCTGCAGAATTGCAGGCCACTGTTTATTATCTGTTCATTATTCAATTATTTATCCATTCATAGATCCACAAGGTGGAAGAAGAGGCGCCGTGGAAGAGGATCGCGATTTCTTCACCATCCTTATTGCCTTTATCAAACTCGTGATATACTTCTACCTCAGGACATGGCCAGTTACCGATCGTATCGAGATAAGCAGAGTTTTTCGCACCTTCTTTGGTGGCGGCAAACTTGATACCGCGGTTGTAAGCTATATCGGTCCGATTATCATCAGGTCTGCCGTAAGAAACGGAGCCGCTGACGGTTCTTAATCCGCAGTCGCCGCCATGTTCATCAGTGACCTGCACATGCATGATTACTTTTTTGCCAGGTATGATTATGTTTGGCGCTTGGGAACAGCTGGCTGTCTGATTGGCATGACCGGAATCGTGATAACTTGTCTTAGGAACGACCGTAGTCTGACTGTGAACCAGTTCGGAAGCGGTATAATAGATAGACGTTAAGATCTGCTCATTGC
>JAEEGG010022059.1_pt1 | contig 12585 bp, 10 predicted proteins | sample 9134161 | NCBI WGS metagenome assembly JAEEGG01 (sample SAMN16246543, study PRJNA631951) | gut metagenome | biome: gut microbiome; feature: rumen; material: CR-attached | host: Bos | place: Iran: Karaj | collected 2018-10
TAACTTCTTTAATGATACATTCCATTACCGCTTCTCTGATTTCGTTCTGGGAGATGTCGGCACGGTGCTGGGTGGAAAGAACCACGGTATCCACACCCAGGATCTTCTTGTCATCGTCGTAGATGAAGGTAATCTGACTTTTAGCATCAGGTCTCAGCCAGGGAAGGGTTCCGTTCTTTCTTACTTCTGCCTGACGGCGTACCAGACGGTGTGCGTAGGTAATCGGAGCCGGCATGAGAACATCGGTTTCATTGGTTGCATAACCGAACATCAGACCCTGATCTCCTGCACCCTGTTCCTTAGGATCGGAGCGGCTTACACCCTGATTGATGTCCGGAGACTGTTTGCCGATTGCATTAAGTACGGCGCAGGAATTGGCATCGAAACCCATATTGGAATCGATGTAGCCGATATCGCGTACGGTTCTGCGCACCACTTCTTCAATATCAACCCAGGCGGAGGTGGTTATTTCGCCGCCCACCAGTACCATACCTGTTTTAACATAGGTTTCGCAGGCTACATGTGCATTGCGGTCCTGCTGCAGAATTTCATCCAGCACCGCATCGGAAATCTGATCGGCAATTTTATCAGGATGTCCTTCAGAAACTGATTCTGATGTGAATAATTTGGTCATAAATACCCCTTGTTATCTGTCTGATTTTTTACTGCTGTCATTCTATCATTGTTTGATTTCACATTCCACCGGCAGAGCGGCGGGATTGTCAGGGGACAGGGGATAGAGAGCATATTGAAACGGGGTGTGGTATGATATCGGGCAGATGGCATAATGTGGATAAAAAAAGGATCCATGCGGAAGCAGGGATCCAAAAAACTTCAGAAATACTGAAGAGAGCACGGGATAAAACTGATTACTCATGCCGATATATATGAAATATCCGTGCCAACTTTTAAAAATTTTTAAAATATTTTTTAAAATAATTTAAAAAATATGTAAAATCAATTACTTAGCTAAGTAATTTTAATTACTAACGGTAACTGTTCGTAACTGTTGCAATAAAGATATGTTTGCATATTGCAAGCAATATATTGCAAAATGCAAAATTATCCTTGCATATTGCAATATAAAAATTGCAAAATGCAACTGCATTCGGATGTGGCAATTATCCCGTGACCGGACGGATCCAGGTGCTGTTCAGGAAAATGTGGTTATAATATATACAGAAAGTGCTGCCGTAAACTGTATGCCGGCAGCGGTCAGAAGAACTCCGGAAGATCTGAACCGGTAATTTCAAGACTTTCCGGTGTTACCGAACAGTGAAAGAAGACCGTACCAACACCGCAGGAAACCGCCTTCCGGTAGTTTTCGGCAAACTGCGGATCGATGTCTGCTGCAGGTTGAACCGATTTAATTCCGTTAATCTGAATGACGTAGCCGATCCAGCATTCGTAACCGCAGGCGGCAGCACCTGCCAGTTCCAGAAGATGCTTTGAACCGCGCACTGTGGGTGCATCGGGAAAATATCCGCATCCACCGCGCTCCAGTGTACATCCCTTGATTTCCAGCAGAATTCTGCGCTCACCGCGTTTCAGGAGAAAATCAATCCGGGATTTGCCATAGGTGAATTCAGGAATGATTTCGTCAAAACGGTGCACTGATTTAAGATATTCGGCGGCGACCCTGTTCGGAGCCTGGCTGTCGATATTGATCCATCCGGCGCCCTGCCTGTTTACGCTGATCAGATCGTAGCGTGTTTTTCTGGCCGGATTGTCTGCCCGGGCAAGCATTACATCGCAGCCGGGCAGCAGCAGTTCCCTGCATCTTCCGGTATTTTTGACATGAACCGTCTCACGTCGGCCGTCAACTGCAACATCTGCTTCGAAGCGGTTGAGTCTGGTGATAAAGGTTGCCGGTGTGCAGTTACGGTAGATCATGATCATTCCTGCAGATATAGTGGATGTAGCGGCCGAGATTTATAAACCGGGGATCCCTGGCGTAGGTTTTTTCGTATTTAAGAATTTCATCGAATTTTTCAGTCTGGATTTTTTTGTCCCGTACGTAGTCATGAAAGACCCTGATGCCGGTTTTGCGCTGGATGGTGAAACCGAGTTCCTGCAGGGTCTGCTCCAGTTCCGCCGGCACCACCGGATATTTCGGGGTGAGCTTCTGCCGGTGCTTTGATTGAAAGTTGCAGCTGATATAGTTGAAATTACCTACAATCAGACTCTGGTAGAGCAGTGCATCCCTGTTGTATACCAGCAGGGAGAGTTCTCCGCCCGGACTCAGTCGTGATTTGATGATTTCCAGCAGTTTTCTCTGATCCTCCACCCACTCCATGACGGCATGGCACAGGATCAGATCGTAGGTTCTTCCGGTGATCTGACACGGAAGTTCAAAGGCGCTGGCGCAGAAGAAATTCATATTCTGCTGTGTATGCTGCGCAGCGGCGTATTTTTCCGCCTCCGCAATCATTTCCTCCGATACATCGCACAGATCTGCATGATGTCCCTGTGCTGCAAGTCTTGAGGAGAAGAAGCCAGTGCCGCAGCCGAGATCCAGGACGCAAAGAGAGCCCCGTTCCTTCATCAGCTCCATAATAAAATCCAGATCTTCACTGATGAGATCGGTTCTGATCCTGCCTTTGCTGGATCCGTAGATATTGTGGAGAAAGGTTGAGCCGAGACCGTCGAAGGAGACAAAATTATCCATGTTCTGTTATCTCTTTACAGCTTTGCGGGAAGGTTAGTTACAACCGCGGTCCGGTTCCACGATGATGCATTCAAGATACGGCAGCGCAATGCGATCTACATCCGGCTTGTCTCCGACCATTACCGAATGACGCAGATCGATCGGAAGTTTTTCACAGGCCTTCAGGATCATGCCCGGATACGGTTTCCTGGCCAGGCTTCTGAAACGGTACTTCTCAAGAACCGCCTCGGCGCACCAGGTGCAGTATTCGGCGTCGTCGAATTTAAGTCCGAGCTGTTCGTAGTGTTTCAGCAGCAGTTCTATATTCCTGTTCATATCGTCTTCGGAGAATTTATTTTTTGCCACTCCGGCCTGATTGGTGATCAGTACCAGGTAATATCCCTTTCTGACATATTCCTCCACCATCTTTTCCGACTCCAGGATCGGTCTGAAGTCATCGCCGTGCACGTAGCCTGAATCTACAATCAGCGTGCCGTCCTTGTCGACAAAAAGAGCCGGTCTCGGGGTGAGGGCCATGGTTGAAGGGATCAGATCCTGGGCCCGGTAGTAGTCGTCAGGAATGCCGATATCGATAAAACTTCCGCCCAGCGGCAGACCGTACAGCTGTCCGTTTTCGATCATCCTTGGAAACAGTTCAGTTTCAAGGGAGATGAAATTCCGGTTGAAATCCTTCAGGTAGGCTGTGAGCAGTTCTCTGTCCATCAGGTAGGCTCCCGCGTTGATATAGCCGTCGATCTGATCGGCTGGAAGAGCTCCCTTTTCGATAAAGCGTTCAACCCTGTATTCCCCGGAAATTTCCACAAAACCGTAGCGGTCGATGTTTTCAGTATATTTAAGTGCCAGCATTGCTGAAGGACCGGATGCAATCCTTTTTTTACAGTCGTACAGAAGAGAAAAATCGGCGGAGAAGAAGGTATCGCCGTTAAGCAGCAGAAACTCCGGTTCAAGATGTTCATAGGCATTCAGCAGTGCGCCTGCGGTTCCGAGGGGAGTCTCCTCCCTGATGCATACCACATTGCTGTAGTCCCGGAAGTAATCCTCTATGACATTTGATTTATACCCCGTAAGCAGAACAAAACTGTCGAATCCCCGGGATACAAGATAATCATACTGGTATTTGAGAAACGGAATGTCCCTGATGGGAGCCATCGGCTTCGGAACGTCCTTTACAACGTGGGACAGTCTTGTACCGAAACCACCTGCCAGAATTACTGCCTGCATCTTTTATCTCCATTCTGCTGGGTTTGCTTGTTTTCGCGTTTGTTATTTCTGCCGGAGTCTGCAGGATTTTATAACTGCAGAACTTTACGGAGGGTAAGTTTAGCGGTTTTAGCCCGGTTTGGCAAATTGTAACTGCACCGGTATTCAAGCTGAATGACCTGTCGGATTGAGAATAGTTTTTTTGTAAAAGGGAGTGATAGAACCTGCCGTTTCCCCCAAAAAGTTAAGTGTTGATATTTCGGATATGTTGTCTAATATATCCTTGTATCGAAGTACCTGCTGATCAGGGAGGGTATGCTGCAGCCCGGTGCAGTATGGAGTTTCCCGTCTCAACATACTATTCATACTATTCAAAAAGTAGGATGTTCGCGGTTGACGATTAAGTATGTTATGGGATAATGACGGTGATAGAGTCTTTTTGTGCTTCAATCACTTTGTGAACTGAGGTTCATGGAAAGGCCTTTTTCATCTGTGATGAACAGATAGTTGTATTCAGAGGGGAATATAATGTTGAAGTCTATAAATATCGGAGCGGAATCGTTTCATGAACTAATTGAAAGCAACAGTTATTACGTGGATAAAACTCCTTTTATCAGAACTGTGTTTAAAGAAAACACTTCGAAAGTCATGCTTATCACCAGACCGAGACGTTTCGGTAAAACGCTTACCATGTCTACCTTCTATGACTTTCTGTCTCTGAATATCGAAAATCCAGATGATACCTCACGTCAGGAAAATTGGTTCAGTGATACTGAAATCTTTGCAGATCGGGAATTTTGCAGCGAGTTCATGGGCAGATTTCCGGTAGTATTTCTTACTCTTAAATCTGTTGCCTTTGACAACTTCAATGATTCCTACTGCGAACTTGCTAGAGTTATCAACTCTATGGCTCTGAATTTTTCATATCTGAAATCAAGTTCTGAACTCGATAATGACGAGTTGAAAATTTTATATAAATTGCTGGATCTAGACTTTCTTAAGGATCCTGCAAATAAATATCTACTGACCGGTTCACTGGTAACTCTTACCAATCTGCTGTACAAACATCATAAAATCAGTCCTATACTGCTCATTGATGAATATGATGTTCCTGTTGCCAAGGCTGCACATTTCGGTTACTACCGTGAAATGATCAATGTGGTCGGTCAACTGTTGGCTACCGGATTAAAAGGCAACACCAATATGAAAAAAGCCGTGCTTACCGGATGTTTAAGGGCTGCAAAGGAAAGTATTTTTACCGGACTTAACAATCTTATGGTCTGCTCGATTCTTGATCCCGGAAAAAAAGATATATCTCAGGGGATCGGTTTTACCCGGGAAGAAACTCAGGAGGTTTTGACATATTACGGTTTCACTGACTATTATGATGAAGTAAAAAATAATTACGACGGATACCATTTCGGAACAAGTCACATGTACTGTCCGTGGGATGTCATGAACTTCTGTAATGACAATTATGAGATGCTTGGTGAAAACAGAAATCTCATTCAGGCCGGCAACTACTGGATCAACACCAGCGGTAACGATGTAATCGAAGAGTTCATGGGTTTTATCGAGCCTGAAGACGTTGATCTGATGCAGGAACTTCTGAACGGTAAATCAATAACAGCGGAAATAAGAACATCCCTGTGTTACGGAGATTTGCAGAACCATAACATAAATGACTTCTGGACTTTAATGCTTTATACCGGGTATCTCACCTTTGATCCTACATACCGTTCATCAAAAAAGAACGAATACAGATTGTACATTCCTAATGAAGAAATAAGAGACTGTTTCAGGGACAAAATTCTTGAGTTCTTCAAGAATAATTCCGTTATGAAAAACCATACCGCTGAACTGGTAAAAGGATTGTTTGAAGGTGATGCCGAAAAGGTTCAGGACAACCTTAACACGCTTCTAGGTAAATACGTTTCCATCAGGGATTTTGCCACAAACGCTCCTAAAGAAAACTACTATCACGGTTTTATGAACGGACTGCTGGTGAACGGTATTTCACTGATTGAAGAGCAGAAATCAAATTTTGAATCCGGGGAAGGATATATAGATTTGATAATCAAGTCTGTCAGAAGCATTGGAACTATCGTCATTCTGGAATTAAAACAGACTTCTGATGAAAACGAAGATAAGGTGCTTATTGCCCGGGATGCCGTTGAGCAGATCCTCATAAAGAAATATGCCGATCCGTATATAAAAAGGAACGATATACAAGCTGTTATTTCATACGGCATATGTTTCTGTAAAAAAGAATGCGCCGTTGTAGAAAAAAAAATGAAATAAGCAGTACGGGGTTTATATCCAATCCTTCTGGAACAAGCCTTTGTCCCAATGTGGAGTGCGTATAATACGCCGGCTTATTCGTGGACTATTTCGTCATGTATGCGCATCAAGGTTCTTGTAAATGCACAGAAACTTGAAGATTGATACTGAAAAAGTGCGGCAAAGACTAGATAACGTACATCTGAAATATGAATTGTATTTCATTTACAACCAGCAGAGTCAAAACTACAAAAAATGGTAAGACGACTAGAGCCCGGATATGCAATTTGGGTTTTATTTGCTGTTGTATGATTTTCCATAAATTAACCAATCTCCCAAAAAGCTTTGATTGGAGCGCTTAATCGAGCTTTTCAATCAGACACTGGTGTTCCTTTGTTTTCGGATCATAGTTAATACCGACGAGAATTATATTCTTTGTGTATTTTTTCGAATAACGCTTGTAATATTCCTGCGTTTTAATCTGTCGAAGAGCTGTTTCTGCAGATTCGCCGTACTTGAATTCAATGAGAATAAGTGGCTCAGCTCCTTTAACTGACGGCTCGTACACTAAATCCACTCTGCCTTTGCCTGCCTGATCTTCCCTATGATAGTCATAATCATCAAGTGTTGACCAGAGTAAACCGGTTATTACACAGAAAGTAAGAGCTGATTCGGAGTTGTAATCATAAATTGATACGGAAGGAGAGTTATGAATCTCCTGAATGAGTTCTGCAGTTCTATTTCCGTCAAGAGCTTTGATGGCTTTCAAAAGATTTTCGGATCGCTCTATGGTATCCATGCGTTCATACCATTCCTGCTCTTTGACAATATCCATTAATGCGGATTTTATTTCTGCATTAGGAACATAAGCAATTCGTCTATTTTTGTTGTTTGCTGTTTTAGCCTGTTCATCCTGTTCAATTTTTTCTGTTTGTTCTGTTGCTGCTTCATTGTTAGCTTCTGATGAATTTTCTTCTTCAGCATTATTGTCGTTTGGATCCTTGCATCCAAGATACCCGAGGCACACAAGAAGACAGAGTATATCATCTTCGCTTTTTATGCTGACCATGTCATTCTGGAATCTTCCGCAGTTGAACGCAATCTCCTTGCCTTCAATCAAATTCAGAATATCTTCCTTGATTCCGTCAAAGTTCATATTGATCAGTCGCACAACCTCTTCGTTTGATGATGTTCCGCTCCAATAGCTCTGGCATATACCATCGCTTATGGCAGAAACAACAGAGTTAGGATTATAAATATCCTTGCCGTTAAGTTTATAACCTTCGTACCATTGTTTCAGTTCCTGATGAGAGAGCTTACATTGCGGTAATTTAACTATTTCAGCGACATCATCTTCTGTAAAACCGAAAAATTCCTCATACGGTACAGGTCGCAGCATGTTAGATTCTTTAAAGGTATTCAAAGCAGATTGGGAATTGTATTTTTTGATAGGGAGAATGCCGGTTAGATAGGCAAGATAAAAGCAGGCCTTGCCACCATCGGATTTGAACAGACTGCGGAGAAGATCAATAAAATCCTCCTGCAACTGAGTATCATGTCGGTAATCACGATAAACCAAATCCCATTCATCCATAATGAATATGAATTTTGCCCCTAAGTCGTTTCGTAAAGCTGATAAAGCCTCAAGAAGTCCGGTATTCTCAACATTATTGTTTTCAAAACATTCAGAAAAATTCTTTTGTCCTCTGAGTTCCTTTATTATCGAGTATTCCAGATAATCAACCAAACTAGAAACCCCAGGTATTTTTTGGATCTTTTTCAGGTAACCTTTATACAAGCCACAGATGAAGTTCATATCAACGTAAATAACATCGTATTTATTAAGGTGCGTTGTGTAGCTTTTCTTTTCTGAAATCTTTAATCCTTCAAAAATATTCTGCCCGGCATATGCTCTTGAAAAGTAAGCCAGAAGCATATGTGCCGTCACTGTTTTTCCGAATCTACGGGGACGGGTTACAGCAAACAAACGTTTGTTTGCATTGAGCTTTGCAGACATTTTTTCTACGAAATCGGTTTTATCTACAAAAATATCTTCATCTTTCAGTGCAACCAACTCAACAAACGAATTGTTGTCAACCGGATTCAGAATATCTCCCATAACTTTATCTCCAAGAACTTTACATTCTCATTTTAGCACAGCACGGAATTTTGATCCGTGATATGCAATTGAACTTGAAAGGAACTGATGTCAGAATCTTACTTTCTGTTCTCCAATTTAACGATTATATGTGGATTATTCAATACTTATCTGATCGTGCTATATCTAAAGGATGAGGGTTTATGGCAAGATCGGATAAAAAATCGGATAGAGTGAACATTTGCAGATCATCTGTTTTGTGATATTCAGTCTTGAACTTTATAATAAAATCATGCTTGCTTGAACAGAAGGTGGTTTTTATGCTTGAAAATATCGTAATACTGACAGGCGCAGGAATTTCCGCTGAATCCGGGATCCCTGTTTTCCGATCTGAAACCGGTCTGTGGGAGGAACACAAGGTTGATGATGTGGCTACTCCCGAGGGTTATGAAAGAGATCCGGAATTGGTGCGCAATTTCTACAATACACTGAGAGCCAATCTGAAAAAAGTTGCTCCGAATCCTGCTCATCTTGCTCTGGCCGAACTGCAGAAAAAATGGAAGAACGGCAGAGTTACTATTGTTACGCAGAATATCGATGATCTTCATGAACGTGCAGGTTCGGTGAATATTCTGCATATGCACGGTGAACTTCTCAAGCAGAGCTGCTACCGAGCCCACGGCGGATGCGGTCGTGTTTTTGATATTCTGGAGGATCAGAAAGAGACCGATCAGTGTCCGGTATGTCACAGAACAGGAACTCTGCGACCTCATATAGTGTGGTTCGGTGAAATGCCGCTGTACATGGATCAGATAGCAAATGAACTGAAAAATGCAGATCTGTTTATTTCCATCGGAACATCCGGTGTGGTTTATCCTGCCGCAGGTTTTGTAAGTACCGCCCGCAGCTACGGTGTTCCTACTGTTGAATTCAATCTTGAACCTTCGGCAACCAAGGGGTATTTTGACTACGGTGTGTACGGAAAGGCTGGCACGACACTGCCTAAGTTTGTCAGTCAGCTGCTAGAAAGTGAAGGGGATTTTGAAAAACTGGCTGCGACGCTTGGTTAGTTTATAACCTGATATTTCGGTTGCAACCGTTAAATCCGGTCGGGCTTAAGAACAGTGTGATTAAAAAAGGGGTGCGAATGATTTTAGATTGCACCCCCTGCTTTTTTGCAGATCTCCGGATCAGTTCAAAGTGAAGATCTGGTTCGGACCGTTGAATTTGGCACATTTGTACATGCCTTTGTAATCCTGGTATTTCTGGTTGGCAAGTTTGGACAGCCCGAGCAGTGTGGCATTACTCAGTGAGGTCTGGTATTTATTATCTGCCGCAGATATTCCGCAGTCGGATGCAATGTGGTACCAGGCATATGCTGAAGCGTCGTTTTTGGTAACTCCGAGACCGCGTTCGTTTATATAGCCGAATGTATACATGGCCGGCGCATATCCTTTTTCAATACATTCCTTGATAAGTTCAATACCGCGTCTGGTGGATTTTTCCACGTTTTCACCTTTTATATATTCAACCCCCAGCAGATATTTTGCCGGAACGTACTGTTTCTTTGATGCCTGTTCAAGGAAGGAAATACCGCTGTTGTGATCCTCTTCATCGGATGAGGTTGTAATCAGCAGTTTCCCGAGTGTATACATGGCCGGGGTATAGTTGCTTCTGGTTACAAGCTCCCGGTAGGTTTCGATTGCCCGGTTGATATTTTTTTCTGTGCCGATCCCGTTTTCCTCCATCTGGGCCTTTTCATAAAGAGCTTCTGTATGTTTCTGGGCGGCTGCTTTTGAAAAATAAACATATGCAAGATCATTATTTTTCGCGGTGTGTTTGCCGTCACGGTAGAAACATGCCAGCTGGAACTGAGCCTTTGGATCCCCGGCATCTGCGGCTACCTTGAAATATTTGATAGCCTTGTCTTCATCTCTCGGGGCTGCCCGTCCCTTCAGATAGGAATTGGCAACATAGTTGGCAGAGAGAATGTCCCCATGATTGGCTGCCTTTTCATAGTAGGAAAGCGCTTTCGGCAGATTAACATCAGTGTTTACCCCTTTTTCGTATACGCGTGCCGCTTTATAGAGGCCTTTGACTCCGCCTTCAGATTCATAGTATGAAACGGCCTTTGCAACATCGATCTGGTTGTTTATGCGGCCGAACAGATAGATGTCGCCGAGATAGATGGCCGATTCTGAAATTCCCTGACTGTAGGTTGCCTCACATGCTTTAAGTGCGGCTTCATACTGACCGCGGTCATAATAGATCTTGCAGTCATCGAATATGTAATTTCTTGTTTTAGCCGTTCCGGCATCCGGATGCTCAACGCTGCTTGCAAATGAATTTTCAGGAGTGGAACTGCAGCCGCAGACCATTATGCTGCACATGGAAACTGCCAGTAAAAATTTTTTCATACGTCTTCCTTAATTATAATACGGCCGGAACCACCGGCCTGGAAAGAGTCGGCACTAGTCCAGCTGCGAACCGTCAGCACAGATGTTTTGCAAAACATGTCGACATGTTTGAAACGGTCCATACGACTTTCTGATTAGGACTCAGTGTCGGAATCACAATATAGTTTGCTCCCTTCAATGAGCCATTATAATTTGAATTTATTGTAATTGTTCCGCCTTCTATCACAATGTTGGCAACACTTTCGTGACGATTCTCGGTTAAAAACCGGTTTGACAGATCCCATGCGTTCAGATCGTCTCTGGTATTGGAATTGCAGATCTGCTGGAAATTTTCCGGATTGTCCAGAATACATTTTTCAACCATCTGTTTGACCGGTTCTACCGAACTGATAATTTTTCTGAACTCCTCAGTTCCGCTTGGTTTTAGCAGTGAGTGGATGATAAAAATACCCAGAACCATGATCAGAGTGACAATTGTGAGCAGAAACAGCCGGTGGGCCATCTTTGCTGCCATTTCATTCATCCTTTTTACCAGTCCCGGCTTCTGTTCAGGAATTTCTGAACTGCTACTGCTGTCTGAAGACGGGTGGAAGGAAGGATCCCGTCCGGCAAGAATACTTACCGCCTCATGAAATTTCGGATCGTCAACAGAAATCTGATCATTAAGGAATGATGAACCTCCTGCCGAGGTTCTGAAATCATCTGCAGATGCCGGCTGGATCCGGGCAGTGTTATTGAATGCCGGCTGAACAGGAGTGTTCCGGCTGCCTTTAACAGCTGTACCCGGTTTCTTCTTGCGCTCAATGATTACAGTTTTCTGGATTACATATCCGTCCTTTTCCTCCCGGTAGATGGTGGTCTGTTTTTCTGCACCCTCCATGGAGAAATTCTCAAGGTCGAACAGTTCATCCTGATTTGCATTACTGTCAGCCGTTTCTGATTCGGAACTGCTGGGTTCCGCCGGCTGCCGGTCGAATCCGTTGTTGAATCCGCGAATGAATCCTTCAGTACGGGGTTCATCCTCCGGTGCAGAATTATCTTCAATTGAAAAATCAGGGTTCTGTCCGGTACCGGTTAAACTATCTGACGACCCGGAGAAGCTGTTGCTTTCGGAAGAAAGCTTTTGCGGAACTTCATATTCCGCCGGATCATCCGGGGTGAGTTTATCAAAATCAGAAAAGGAATCTTTCTGATTGTTTTCTTCATCTATCTTACTGGAATTGAATTTTGTGAAATCGATTACCAGTTCGTCGTCATTGTCAAAAAAATTTCTGGAGCGGCTGTTCATAATTTTTAAAATATCGTGATAAGAACAAGGGCAAAAAACAATATCTTCATTAATTATAATAGGTTCGACTGCATATTCAACAGCATAATTGAGCCGGAAGCAGGATGTAAACATACAGGAGAATTTTTTTGCCTGAGGACAGCTGTTTGACGGTGAATGAAGGAGCCGGCCATTGAGTTTGAATGTAGAGGATGCGAACCTCCTGCTGAGCAGCTTCTGCAGGAATGCCTCCCTGATGCTGTTGCCCTGTAAGTATTACATTTTTTACTTAAGTTTCTGCACAGCAACGGAACAGCTTCTTTTGTAAAAACATATGCCGTATGCATAGATAGAGGTGATTGTTTCGTTTGCCAGGTATACATCTGCATACCTGGTATTGATAATCTGATTGATAGCCTCCAGGGCAATATTTCTGGTATCTGCCACTTTATCGTCTGTTCGTTTAAGTTCAAGTATGATAATGGAATCTCTTGAGGCTGAAAGAAGGAGCAGATCGATATATCCGTTACCTGATTCAAAATTGGAGTTCTGTTCCTGAATAAGAGAACATCCGTTGATCAGCAGACCGTTCATAAAACCGTGGTAGTAGTTTTCCTTCGGAGCGCTTGTGGCAAAGTCTCTGATGGAAACATAT
>JAEEGG010022062.1_pt1 | contig 12584 bp, 12 predicted proteins | sample 9134161 | NCBI WGS metagenome assembly JAEEGG01 (sample SAMN16246543, study PRJNA631951) | gut metagenome | biome: gut microbiome; feature: rumen; material: CR-attached | host: Bos | place: Iran: Karaj | collected 2018-10
CAAATACTGGTTGTTCAAGACCATCTACAACACCACTGATGAGACGCTTGAGGGCAACGACTCTGAGCTCAACGAATGGGGATGCGCCAGCGTGAGCAGCACAGCCACCTCCTACAGAATCCGCCTCACGGCAAAGGATGTAGAGAATCTAAAGAAATATGGTGCTTTCGTCAATGGCTACTATATCAATGTCACGCAGGTCAACCTGCTACGCAAGCAAGTTTCCTATGACGAATAAAGAAAAATAATAAAGGTGCCCCGCAAGGCACCTTTATTATTTATTTTCGTTAGAAGTAATAGCGCATACCCACCTGAATGCCGAAGCGCTTGATGCCATAAAAACTCATTATCCTTCAACTCGAAGCCTTCACAGCCAGGTCGAGCACCTGCTTGAAACTACCTTTTGCAGCCAGTCCGCCGTCAACAACTTTCACCGTACCTATCGCCAGCGTCTGCTCAGGCACCCTTTCATCCATTAAGAACACGCGTACGGAATCTGGTGACAACGCAGCAAATTCGCTGGTGTACATATCCATTACCACCCTCGGTGCACAGCTCGTCATCAGCAATGCGGCCATGCACAGGACAACAATTTTAATTTTCTTCGTAGCTATTTGTAACAATCTTTTCAGGCGAAAAGGTAAGACTTTCTTTTGAAACATCCAAATTATTTTTTTACAAAAATACAAATAAACTATCATAATAAAAAAATGCAAATTGTTTGGAGGATATAAAAAATTGTCCTACCTTTGTCGCGTCATTATGATAATACCATATAACAGGGACAGGCACTGTCATCATCAGCTCTATCCGATGGAACTCACAATAAAGTTCAAACGTCTATCCCATAAATCTCTTTTTACTATCTGATAAGCAAACTGACTCCCCACATAGCAAATATCCCTCCCAATGTAAAGACAACAGATCCGATACAGAAAACTATTGTAATCCTTTTCCATCTTTTATGCCAGTGTTCGTCCTCTTTCTCAAACTGCTTGAAGTATTTTAGATAACGATCTTTTGTAAAAACAGCTCTATAAGCTGGAATATAACACAAGCCAATAGGTATTAACAAAATTAATATGACAGTAATTGCATTCAAATGGTGATTACACATTTCATCTACTGCACCTAGTAAGGTAAACGACAGAAAACCAGGATATCCAGAATAGATATAGCCAAACCAATGATTGGCAAAACCTATGGATTCTCCCCATGTTTTCCCATACATAAACTCTTGTAAGTCCCTGTTCTTTAAACGTTCTTCCATTTTTCTTTGATAGAAGCTCTCAAAGTTAAAGAGTATCGAAAGACCATGAAATAATCTCAATACACATTTCTCAATTATTCTTGTTGACCATTTTTCTTCTAAATACAAACAGTAATGTATGGCATTTAGAAAATATTCAAATTTCTTTTTCATTATTCATCCATGCACAAATGGCCATTCTATAATTATCAACCTAATCCTCTAATTATTTGCTTTTAGGCAAGCAGAACTCCCCACATAGCAATGATACCCATAAAAGTCACTATAACAGAACCTATACAGAATAGAATCGTTATTCTCTTCCACTTTTTATGCCATTGCGCATCTTCTTTTTCAAACTGTTTAAAATATTTAAGATAACGGTCTTTTGAGAATACAGCCCTATAAGCAGGAACATAACAGATTCCGATAGGAATAGAAGCAGTAATCAGAACGATAAGATAATTCATTTCCTCACATAATCTGAAATAAAATCCCATTAAAATGAAGGATAGAAATGCAGGATATCCAGAATAGATATAGCCAAACCAATGATTTGCCCATCCTATATGGTATCCGTTTTTCTTGTCATAGAAGAATTTTTCCTTTGTCGTTTGTACTTTTGATAGACGTTCATCATACTTTTTCCTGTATTCTTTTGTAAAAAGATACTTTGGTACAGGGGAAAGCAGAATATCCACTACTCTCCCAATAAAATCACCAAATTTAATGTCGAAAAGCCACAAACAATAATGTATGGCATTTAGAAAATATTCAAATTTCTTATTCATAATCATAGTCACTGTCCATACTTCAAACCCTATTGATGACGCCCGCTATCTTTGACTTTGACGAGGACAAACTGTATCTGTGTAAATAATCCTTAGACCCCACCCAATCTCTCAAAACACCTTTATATAAGGGGAAAACGGATGGGTTAGTGATGTACTAACAGTCCCCCCAACACTCCACCTTACACTAACCCCAACGCAACCCCAGCACTATACTCATCCCTAGCCCCTTCTGTGTCAGTAGGGACAGTGACTGGCACCATGTGCAAAGGTAAGACTTTCTTTTGAAACATCCAAATTATTTTTTACAAAAACACAAATAAACTATCATAATAAAAATGCAAATTGTTTGGAGGATATAAAGAAAGAATAGCCTTTTAGTAAAAAAACTAAGAATAAATTTGGATTGCAACTAATATTTAGTTACACTTGCAAGCAAAAGAGAAAACAATAGACATGGGAACTAAAGAAAAATTGCGCGAAAGGTTTCTGGCAATGCCCTCGGACTTTACGTTCGACGAGATGCAACGACTATTAGAGGGCGTTACACAAACCACATCCTGGCAATATCATGAAAGAATATGCCATGAAACAGGTTCTGAATGATTTACGTGAAGCAGGTTTAATAAAAAAATAATAGGAGGAGACAATATGAATACAATGACGTACAAGGGGTATATCGGTTCGGTGAACTACAGTGACAAAGATCAGGTATTCTTTGGTAAGATTGAAGGAATTAACGGACTGGTAAACTTCGAAGGTGAGAGCGTTAAGGAGTTGACCACTGCCTTTCACGAGGCAGTTGACGATTATTTGGCCTATTGCGAAGATGAGGGCATTGAGCCAGACAAAAGTTATACAGGTGTATTGAATGTGCGACTATCTCCCAGCATTCATCGTCAGATAGCCATGCTTGCGTTAAAAGCTGGTATATCCATCAATGCATACATCAAGGACGCATTGGAGAAAAAGGTTGAAGCATCTGTGATATAGTCTTAAATGAAAAGAAATCACGATGAAGCGCATTTATCACACCTTATTGTTGCTTTTCCTGTTTCTGGGCCAGTATTGCATGGCTCAAACGGAGGCTGTGTTCAAGTTGACCCTGGAACATGGGCATTTCTATTGTGAGACGACCCTGAACGGCGCGAAGGCTAAGTTAATGCTGGAGAGTGGCGTACCAGGCCTGATGATGAGTGAGGCATTCTATGAAGCCCATAAAGACTCCCTGAAAATGGAGGTGAAGGAGTCTGACGAGAAAATCAGGTATCTTGGCGGATTGCGCCACGTGAAATATACGGCTCAGGCACGCCTGCGGATGGGTGACGCTATCTTTGAAGGACCTGTGAAAATAACCAGCGATGACAATGAGCTCAAGATACCTATCCAGATGCTCCATCATCCTCAGGACAACAGTTCTATCGTCAAAATAGACCTTGGTAAGTCTCAATTCTGCGTCTGCAGCAGGGATGCCCTACAGAAACTCGCAAGGGACGCCTCGGCTTGGAACCTAACCTACAACCAGTTTGGAATGCCAGATATCACGACCTCATTAACCATTTCTGCTGGTGGATATCAAAAAACCATCACAGGAAAATTTATTGCGGATATGGGAAATGCCTCGCTGCTTTTCCTCAATAAATGCAATGCCAGCGTAGAAAACCTTTTCAGCGATGGAAAAATCAGTCTGAAGGACGCACACGACAAAAGAACGGGAAAGGTGGTAGCACAGGGCGTCTATGCTGAAGAGCTGACCATCTGCAAGAGGATGTACGAGAATGTCTCTGTGGGTGTGTCCACCTTCAAGTCCTTGGAAGAATGTGGCTTCTTGGGACTGAAGTTCTTTACGATGCCCGCCATCTTTGACTTTGACGAGAATAAATTGTACCTGTGTAAATAATCCTTGGAGATCAGGGGGACATACAGATACAGATGATACAGAGGTTTTCTGAAAACGCTTTGCGTACACCTGCACATATACGTACGTACGCGAGAAAGTCTATAAAATGTACTGTATCATCTGTATCTGTATTTCTCAGAAGATCTTCTTCACAAACAACAGGCTTAGTTAGAAACCATAGGTTAAGGCATCCTAAGTCATAGACTAAGGACTCGTAAACCTATGACTTAGCAACCGTAAACCATAGAGTTACGACCACTAACTCAATGAAACGCGACCTCAAACTCACTGAGTTGCTATCTCAACCTCATTGAAGTGACTTATACCCCCAAAAACCTCACTATTTTTCTACCAAGATTCTGGCATCTACAGCGATGATATCGTCGCCATCAGCAAGGAGCGGATTGATGTCCATCTCCTTAATTTCAGTGGCAAAACGCAGAAGCGTAGAGAGGCGCACGATAATCTCGGCATACTTACGTTCGTTGATGCCTCGCTGTCCACGCGTACCTTTCAGTATCTTATAGCCACGCAAGGAACGAATCATGGAGTAAGCCTCCTCGTAAGACAGCGGTGCCAAACCAGACGACACATCCTTCAACACCTCCACGAAAATACCACCCAGTCCGCAGAGCACCACATGTCCGAAGCGCGGCTCGTACTTCGCACCAATAAACAGCTCGGTACCACGAATCATCTTCTGCACCATCACCGCCGTAGCATCAGGAATCTGCATCATACGGTCGAACTCAGCCGAGAGCACCTGTTGGGAGTGGATATTCAGCGTCACGCCACCCACATCACTCTTATGCACAGGACCAACCACCTTTACCACTACAGGGTAGCCTACTCTCTCGGCAAAGGCCACGATTTCGTCCTTGTCAGCACTCACATACTCAGGCACCGTAGGGATGCCGGCAGCAGCAAGGAGGTCGTGTACCAGGTCGGGTGCAATATATCCAACTTCTGATATTCCATCGATAATACGACGGATTTGCGGCACATCCACACCATTCACCACCACATTCTGTTCGGCAGGTGCAGGTGTCTTCATAATCTGCGTGAGGGCAGTGGCCAGCGTCACCTCGTCGCAGAAATTCACATGCCCACGTTTCAGGAACTCCTGCACCTCAGGACCAGCTGTGCTCACACTAGGCAAGATGGGGAAGATAGGTTTCTTGCATTCCAGAATCTTCTTGTGCAGCACATCATAGACCTCAAAGATCTTCACCAGCCCAGGCGTGCCAAAGATGACCATGATGGCATCGATATTATCCATCCGCTCACAGTAGTCGATAGCGATACCCAGATGTTCGGCCGTACCCGTGGCCAGGATATCAATCGGGTTGGCCACACTACTGCCAGGCAGCAACTTTGATTTCAGTTCCTCAGCAATAGGACCTGTGAGTGGCGGAACTTGCATGCCGCCCTTCGACAGGGCATCCGTCAGCATCACGCCAGGACCGCCGGCATGGGTGACAATCGCAAAAGACCCACCCCCAGCCCCTCCCTGAAAGAGAGGGGAGTATATAGACTTTCCATCAACATTCTCAGTAGAAGAGGTATCTACTCCCCTCCCTATAGGGAGGGGTTGGGGGAGAGTCTTTAAGATACATCCCACCGTTGTCAATTCCTCCCTTGAGAAGCAGCGCACAATACCTGCCTTACGGAAGAGGGCCTCAACGGCAGAGTCGCTACTGGCGATGGCACCTGTATGACTGCTGGCCGCACGACTGCCCGCCTGCGATGAGCCAGCCTTGATAGCGGCGATATGACAGCCCTTCCGGATCAATGAGGTAGCGTGATACAACAGTTTATCAGGGTCGGCAATGTTTTCTATATACAGTAACTTCACCAGCGAGTCGCGCTCGGCATCAAAATGCTCGTCCATATACTCCAGCACCGTCTCGATACCATTCTGCTTACCGTTACCGATAGACCAGACGCTATTAAACTGCAGTCCCTTGCTCACGGCACTCTCAAGGATAAACACCGCCGTGGCACCAGAGCCCGAAATAAAGTCGACACCCTTTGGATTGAGGTTGGGTATAGGACGCGTGAAGACAGAGTGATGCCAGCGCGTGAGCAGACCGATACAGTTAGGACCTATCAGCGCACAGCCGTATTGGTCACAGATATCCAGGATGCGCTGTTCGAGCAGGGCACCCTCGTGGGTCTCCTCACTGAAGCCGGCGGATATAATAATGAACGCACGCACCTGCTTCTCCTTGGCCAGCAGTTCCACGTAGTCAGGACAATACTTGGCGGCCACCACCAGGATAGCCAAATCTGTAGGCGGCAATTCGCGTGCATCATGAAAAGCCTTGATACCCTGCACCTCGTCCTCCTTGGGATTCACTACACGCAGCGTACCCTCGTAGCCACCACTTAAAAGATTACGCACAACGGCGCCACCAGGTTTATGCACATTATTAGAGCCACCAATCACCACGATGCTCTCTGGCTGAAGAAGTTGCTTGTTTATCATAGCGTTTTTAGTATTTTGTTGCAAAAATAATACAATTCAGGGAAAAGGCAAAAAGTTTCAAGAGGATTTTTTGGCTGTAAGCATTATTTGTTGTACTTTTGCACTACACAAACCTAAAAACATAGACATGATTTGGAATCCTAACAAAGAGTGCATGAGTCGCGACGAGATGAGTGCACTGCAGGGCAAGAGACTGCACAAAATTGTAGAGTACGTCTATCACAACGTGCCCTTCTATCGTAATAAACTTCAGGCAATGGACATCCGCCCGGATGATATTCAGACCATCGAGGACATCAAGAAGTTGCCATTTACCACGAAGAAGGACCTGCGTGACAACTACCCCTTTGGCTTGCAGGCTGCCCCGCAGAGCGAGATTATCCGCGTACACGCCTCAAGTGGCACAACAGGTAACCCCACTATCGTGGGCTACACCCGCAAGGATATTGGTGTGTGGAGCGAGTGTATGGCCCGCTGTCTGACAGCATTCGGCGTTACCCGTGATGACATTTTCTCTGTAGCCTACGGTTACGGACTGTTTACTGGCGGACTGGGTGCTCACTACGGTGTGGAACATCTGGGTGCCAGCGTGATCCCGGCCGGTACGGGTAACACAGAGAAACACCTGAAACTGATTCGCGACCTGGGTATCACTGGTATTGCCTGCACCCCATCGTATGCCCTTTACCTGGCAGAAACCATGGACAAGTTGGGCATCACAAAAGAGCAGATCAAACTGAAGATTGGTGCCTTTGGTGCTGAGCCGTGGACAGAGCAGATGCGACAGGAGATACAGGAGCGTCTGGGCCTGAAAGGCTATAACATCTACGGACTATCAGAAGTGATGGGTCCCAGTGTGAGCTACGAGTGCCAGATGCAGCACGGTTCGCATATCAACGAAGACCACTTCTATCCAGAGATTATCAACCCCACCACACTGGAGCCACTGCCACTGGGACAGACGGGCGAACTGGTGTTTACCACACTGACCAAGGAGGGTATGCCCGTGATTCGCTATCGCACACGCGACCTCTGCTCACTGTTGCCTGGCACCTGCGACTGCGGACGCACCAACGTACGCATGGGGCGTATAGAGGGTCGTTCGGACGATATGCTGATTATCCGCGGTATCAACGTATTCCCATCACAGGTAGAGAGCGTCATCCTGTCTATTCCTGAGTTTGCACCACGCTATATGCTGATTGTGGATAGAGAAAAGAACCTGGACACCCTGCTCGTACAGGCCGAGTTGCGTCAGGAGGTATTCACCTCTACTTTCGACACGCCCGCCGCTGTAGACGCATTGGAGAAGAAGCTGGCAGCTAAACTGAAGAGCGTGCTCAGTATCTCCGCCAAGGTACAGCTGAAAGCCCCCGGTTCTATCGAGCGCAGTCAGGGTAAGAGCGCCCATGTGATAGATAACCGAAAACTGTAGACCCACCCCCAGCCCCTCCCTGTGAGGGAGGGGAGTAGATAGTTGAAGCTTAGAATGAGTTACAAAACTGCTATTCCTAACAGTTATGGAGTGCTTAAAGCGCATGCACGCGAAAACAGGAAGAATCCAACCCCTGCAGAAACTATTCTATGGGATTGCTTACGGAATAACAGATTAGGAATCAAATTCCTGCGTCAGCACGTCATCGGAGACTATATAGTGGACTTCGTCTCACGACAAGAAGGACTCATTATTGAGATTGATGGCGGTTATCATTCAGAACCTCGTCAACAGATAGACGACAGGCTAAGAGAAGAAGATCTGGAGCAAATGGGCTACCATGTTATTCGGTTTACAAATGAGGAAGTGATTTATGAGACAGAATATGTCACAGAACAGATAAGAAACTATTTCAAATAATTACTAGATGAAACAAGAAAACGACCTAACGACAAAAGTATCTACTCCCCTCCCTCACAGGGAGGGGCCGGGGGAGAGTCCTTTCTTTAATCCTGAACGCGAAACCATGACACGCGAACAGATAGAGGCGTTCCAGCTGGAGCGACTCAAAGATACTGTTCGCCACTGCATGAACAACGAGTTCTACCAGAAAAAATTCAAAGAAGCGGGTATCACACCCGACGACATCCAGACACTGGATGATGTGCGCAAACTGCCTTTCACCACGAAACAAGACCTGCGTGAGACCTATCCCTTCGGCATGTGCTGCGTACCTATGAGAGACTGCGTGCGCCTGCACTCATCATCAGGCACCACAGGTAACCCCACGGTGATACTGCACACAAAGAAAGACTTGGACGAATGGGCCAATCAGGTGGCTCGTAACCTATGGATGGTAGGCTTACGCCCTGACGACGTATTCCAGAACTCATCCGGCTACGGCATGTTCACAGGTGGACTGGGCTTCCAGTATGGCGCCGAGCGTCTGGGTATGCTCACCGTGCCTGCTGCTGCAGGTAACTCCCTTAGACAGATTAAGTTCATCAAGGACTTCGGCACAACAGCCATCCATGCCGTTCCCTCATACGTCACCCGCCTCTATGAGGTGATGCAGGAGCAGGGCGTTGACCCGCGTCGTGATACCAAACTGAAGGTGCTGGCTATCGGTGCCGAACCTCACTCTGAGGAGCAGCGCAAGCGTATCGAGGATATGATGGGCGTAAAGGCCTACAACTCATTCGGCATGAGTGAGATGTGCGGTCCGGGCGTAGGTTTCGAGTGCCCAGAGCAAAACGGCCTGCACTTCTGGGAGGACTACTATATCGTGGAAATCGTAGATCCGGAGACATTGGAGCCCGTGCCCGATGGCGAGATTGGCGAACTGGTACTCACCACACTGTGTCGTGAGGCCATGCCGCTGCTGCGCTATCGCACCCGTGACCTCACCCGTGTATTGGGACGCAGTTGTCCTTGCGGACGTAACCATGTCCGTCTGGATCGCATGCGCGGCCGTTCGGACGACATGATGGTGCTGCGCGGCGTCAATATATTCCCCATTCAGATTGAGAAAATCCTGATGCAGTTCAAGGAGTTAGGAAACAACTACCTGATTACCCTGACCACCGATGAGGACAATGACAACATGACCGTTGAGGTAGAATTGGCCGAGATGTTTACCGACGACTACAACCGTCTGCAACAGCTCAGCAAGGACATCACCCGCGCCCTGAAGGACGAGATCCTGCTCACGCCTCGTGTAAAGCTCGTACCTCGCGGCACACTGCCCGTTAGCGAAGGCAAGGCCGTGCGTGTGGTTGACAAGAGAAAAGTTTATCAATAAAATCGAAATATTATGACAATTCATCAATTATCCATCTTTATCGAGAACCGTTCAGGCACTCTGATTAAGGTTCTTGAAGTACTGAAAGAGGCTAAGATCCAGATCGTTGCCTCAACCATTGCCGATACGGCAGAGTATGGTATCTATCGCCTCATCTGTAGTGAGCCTCTGCGCGCCTACGACGAGTTGAAGAAAGCCGGCGTTGCCGTGGCCCTAAGCGATGTGCTTGCACTGGAGCTCGACGACGAGCCCGGACGTGCTGCCGATGCCGTGAAGATTTTCAGTGATGCAGGCATCAGTATTGCCTACATGTACACCTTCCTGTTGCGCGGCAAGGGAATCCTCGTATTCCGTACCGACAACCGTGAGAAGGCACGTGAAGCCATCATCCTGAACAACATGAAGTTTATTGCAGAACAAGACCTGAGTAAATGGGTATAAACACAGTTAAATACTTGCTGTCAGCGCTGCTCTTACTGAGTTCGCTGACAGCATTTTCTTTTGATCAACCTCGCCGGCACCTGATGCCGAGCATCCCAAAGAGCCATCGTGCTGCAGAGGTTAACCGTACAAATATATACACAGGTGAAAAGCGCCAACTTGTGGTGCTTGCATCTTTTAGTGATTTGGATTTTCGACAGGCAGAACCACTGCCAATATGGGAAAGAATCTTCAACGAACCAAATTTCAAGGAAGAGTCCTACTATGGTTCCGTTCACGATTATTTCTATGATCAAAGTAACGGTAAGTTCAAACTACAATTCGATCTCTATGCCATCAAAGTAAACAACGAGCATGCTGTCTATCGCAGTACTGATTACGATGATTCCAATGCGGCCCTGCTCATTATCGACCTAGTCAATTCGCTGAAAGACATCATAACAGACTGGGCACCTTATGATTGGGACAACGATGGAAACATAGATCAACTCTTCGTCCTCTATGCCGGTATGGGACAAAGCAATGGAGGAGACCGTAACACCATCTGGCCGAACCAGGCTTCGCTAAGATTTTATGACCATGACCCTATTACAGTAAGCAGCAACGGAAAAGACTACTACATTGACAAGTATGGCTGTTTCCCAGAATATGGTAATATTTCTGTCAGTTTCGGCACTCTCTGCCATGAATTTGGACACTGTCTGGGGCTACCCGATTTCTATTATGATTCCATAACAATTCTTGACAGTTGGGACATTATGGATCATGGAAACTACAACAATAATGGCTACTGTCCCCCATGTTACTCTGCTCAAGAGCGCATGTTACTAGGATGGCTCGATGTCACAGAACTCACAGAGCCCACTTCAATCATCGATATGCCAGCCCTCAGCGACGCCCCCGTAGCCTATATGATTCGTAACGACAATTATCCGGATGAATACTATATTCTTGAAAACAGGCAGAAAAAAGGATGGGACCAGTCGTTACCCGGCAGCGGACTTGTTATCTTCCATATCGATTACGACAAGGACAGATGGACACAAGGAATCCCAAACACCTATGTTGACAAATGCTATGCGATTATCCCTGCTAACGGTTTTAACATTCCGCCCTATTGGCCCGACAAGGCCTCTATTACCAGCGGATGGGCCTATCCCTATGGCACAAAAGACTCGCTGACCAACAACTCCAACCCTGCCGCCACGCTGCGTCATGCAGCACAGGACGGTACCAAGCTGATGTCGAAGCCCATCACGAATATCCGTGTAAGCAACGGTCTGGTATCGTTTGACTTCATGGGAGGCGACAATAGTCAGACTGCCATCCAATCCCAGACCTCAAACCTAAAACCTCAAATCAAGGAGGTTTACGACCTGAGCGGACGTCTGATTCCTCATAATGCGATGGGAACAGGAATTTATATCATCAAATACGCTAACGGACAGACCAGAAAGGTGGTCTGCCGCTAGCGGCATTTTTCTTTAATCTTCTACAAACGTGATACGGCCTTGCGACTTCGCATAGGTTGCATCCAGTATGCCGTCAGCAAAAGAACTCAGGTAATCCGCCACACACTCCGCATACAGTTGCGCAGTTACAGGCAGTTGGGGACAGTTAGACATCATGCCACCCTTCAACGTATAGTCGATAGTACCTATCGTATAGCGGCGCTGCAGGTCGAGTGGCTTATAGGTATTGGTAGCAGGGTCGAGCACCTCCACATCCGTCACCCTGTGACTCTTGCTATGCACGGTGAAGCGCATGCCCGACACATGCGGGAAGTTACCCTCCTCATTTGGCAGTTGCGCAGTACATTTCTCGAGCATCGTCAGAATCTGCTGTCCCGTAGCCTCCATCTTGATGACATAGTTCTCGAAAGGCAGTGTGTTGAGCACATCACCATATGTAATCACGCCAGCCTTGATACTGTTGCGCAGTCCGCCACCATTGGTCAGACCTATCTCTGCCTGCACTGCCTTCCGATAAGCATCCGTTACGAGGTCGCCAAGATTCGTCTCACCGCTGCGCACCAGTCGCTTACCACTGGCATCATTGATGGTCAGTTCAAAGTCCGACTTGCACAAACGTCTTGAGGTCTGCTCATGGATTTGTGCCTTCACATCGGCCAGCGTAGCAGCCACCTTCTCACTCGTATAGGTATTCTCGGCAGCAGGTACGAGGGTGGTATATACCTTGCCATCCTTAATAACCAGTTTGCCGAAATTAGCAAACTGCGTGCCTGTGGAACTGACAGGAATCTTCTTGCCATCCAGATTGGCGATATCCGTTCTGGCATAGGTGTGATGCGTATGTCCGTCGAGCACCGCATCAATGCCTCGTGTCGCAGCAGCCAATCCGTAGGAGTCAACACCTGTTTCTGATTCCAGCTCACCCAGATGAGCCAGCACAATGACATAGTCGGCTCCCTCCTTGCGTGCCTTGTCGGCAGCCTGCTGCACCATCTGATAAGTCTCCT
>JAEEGG010022064.1_pt1 | contig 12582 bp, 10 predicted proteins | sample 9134161 | NCBI WGS metagenome assembly JAEEGG01 (sample SAMN16246543, study PRJNA631951) | gut metagenome | biome: gut microbiome; feature: rumen; material: CR-attached | host: Bos | place: Iran: Karaj | collected 2018-10
TTCACCGACACCAACGTCGAGATCTTCAAGAAAAAGCGCCGCGAACGTTGGATCGCAGCACTTTTCTATAGTCGTTTCGGCATCAGCGTTATCCGCCAACTGGCCAAGCATCCATCCCTAATCAAGCGCCTCTTCGACAAAGGCGTCAAGCCGAAATGATGGCAGATGGCAGATGGCAGTTATTATTTTGCGTGGGGGGGGAGCGATGATAACAAATTATAATTTAATAATTATAATAATAATATAATATATTTATTATATTATTATTAATTTTCAAATTCTCCTGTATGGGGTGGCGCAATATTTTAACTGCCATCTGCCATCTGTACCAAATCACAACTTTTCGAGCGTGCTTTTTTGCGTGCTTTTTCTGATATATATTTGCACAACTAACGATTTTTTCGTACCTTTGCATCGTCAAAATCAGAACCGCAGAGGCGGGTATTTAATTGCAAGAATTGCGAGGATTAAATCTAAAAATTGCGCAAATTAAATCTAGCAATTGCAAGTACTAATAGTGGCTGCAGAAGCGATAAACAGGCATTAACGAGATCATTGACTTTATTATTTACAAACCGCCACTGATGGCATTGCGAATCAGCGATAGTGACAAAAGGTGCTTCATACCAGATCGTTAAAAGCGTTAAAGGAATCACGTAACTCGGTGTAGATGCGCTGTACGGGCAGGCCCATGACATTGTAATAGCTGCCGTTAAGACCCGTGACGCCGATGTAGCCAATCCACTCCTGAATGCCATAGGCACCGGCCTTGTCGTAGGGGCAGTAATTAAAGACGTAGTACCGTATCTCTTCGTTGGACAACTGCTTAAAGGTAACGTCGGTGGTAACCGAGAAGGAGCGCTGTTTTTCGGCAGTGAGCAGCGATACGCCAGTGATGACCTGATGGGTGTGACCACTCAAACTGTACAGCATGGCGATGGCATCGATTGCGCCTTCTGGTTTACCAAAGATCATGTTGTTGACAATCACTACTGTGTCGGCAGTGATGATGAGTTCGTCGGGCTTAAGCGTAGGCTTATAGGCTGCAGCCTTCTTCTCGGCGATATACTGGGCAACCTGGTCTACTGGCAGCGAGGCGGGGTAGCTCTCGTCGATACCATTAATGACGCGGACTTCGAAATCCAAGCCCAAACCTGCCAAGAGCTCGCGACGACGCGGAGAATTACTTGCTAAAACTATGTTATACATTAAAGATTAAACATTAAACATTATTACCAGCCGAAGGCTTTTTCGTTCATGACCCATTTGCCTTGGGCGCGGAGAACTTGCTCGATGACATCGCGGCCACAGCCGTAGCCACCGCGACGATCGCTGACGTAGAGCGACAGAGAGCGAATCTCGGGACAGGCATCCTTAGGGCACACTGGGCACCCTACCCTGCGCATAATCTCCATATCGGGGATGTCGTCGCCCATATACATTATCTCATCGTCGGTATAGCCGTACTTGGCCAGGAACTCATCGTAGGTGCGTATCTTGACAGCACAACTCAGGAAGATATCCTCGACGCCAAGGCCCTCGTAGCGGGTGCGCAGACTGTCGACACGGGCACCAGACAGGATGACAATGCGAAGACCAAGCTTCATGGCCAACTGGATGGCGTAGCCGTCCTTGATATTAACTGTGCGCAGGGGCGTGCCGTCGGCTCCGAGATTGATAGTCTCGGCACTGAGCACTCCGTCGATGTCGAAGATGATGGCGCGAATGCGCGATAAATCGTAATTTATCATTAAACATTAAACATTAAACATTAAAACTTGTTCAGGTGGACATTTTCCCACTTGAGTTTCTCTTCGTCTTGAGGTTTGCGCTCGTCGGTCCAGTGACCAAGGGCAAGGATGCAGAGACAATTCATATTGTCGGGGATGCCAAGGACACCACGGATAACCTCGTCGGCTGTGGTGCCATCGGTAAGACCGCGACCACGCATCTGTATCCAGCACGAACCCAGACCGAGCTCCTCGGCCTGATACTGCATGGAGATGGCGGCGATAGAGCCATCCTCTACCCAGCAGTCGTTCTGCATGGGATCGCCCAGCACGGCGATGGCTACAGGGGCGTCTTTAAGAAATGCACTGCCCATGCTCTTGGCATCGGCTAACTTCTCGAGGTCCATCTTATCGTCGACAACCACAAACTGCCAGGCGCGCTGACTCTTAGAGGTGGGCGACATCAGGGCGGCACGGAGGATGAGCTTGAGGTGCTCGGGATCGACCTCCTGAGCCGAGAACTTGCGGTGACTGCGGCGCTGCTGCGCCAAATCTTTAAAACTTGTCATAATGATGATATCTAAATTTTCGGCTGCAAATATATAAAAAAACTGTGAAAACTACAAAAATTTCCATGTTCAATGTTCAATGTTCAATGTTTTTTATATATCTTTGCACTATGAATCAACTAGTTACTACCATCTATACCAAGTGTAGCCAACTGCCACCACTGGCAGAGGGCAGCTTCTTCCACAGCAGAGAACTGATGGAGATGTGCGAGGCTACACCTAAGCAGAAGCCGTATATGGTGGTAGTGACCGACAGCGAGGGGCGCGAACTGAGCCACATGCTGGGCATAGTACGACTGCGCACGGTGATACTGCCACCATGGCTGCTGATGAACTGCACAGTGCTGGGCGAAGGCGTGTATACCGACGCGGAGCGCAAGGACGAGCTGATGAGCGAGATGCTGAGCGCTCTGACACACAAGATGGACAACCGGGCGCTGTTTATAGAGGTAAGCCACCTGAGCCAGAAGATGCTGGGATACAAGCTGCTACGACAACTGGGATACTATCCGGTGAACTGGGTGGGTATACACAACTCGCTGCATCGCCGGGCGCCCGAGGAGCGTATTACCGAAAAGTTGCAGCGCAAGATAGACCACGCACACCAGCGCGGAGCGCGCACCGAACTGGTGCAGACGGAGGACGACCTGAAGGCTTTTCTGAAACTGCTACGCAAGCACCACATGCTGAAACCTAAGCGATATATACCTGACGAGACTTTCTTCCGCCAGCTGATGAACAGCAAGGGCGGCGACCTGTATGTGACTAAGTATCACGGATGGGTGATAGCGTGTGCAGCTGTGGTGTACAGCGGAGGCGACGCGTATCTGTGGTACTCGGCATTCAGACGAAAATCATTCATAAAACTACATCCCGACACAATAGTGGTGTGGGATGTAATGAAACGTGCATACGAACAGGGATACCAGCACATGAGGTTTATGGACGTGGGACTGCCCTACGGGCGTAATCCTTTCCGCGAGTTTATACTGCGATTCGGCGGAAAGGAGCAGAGCACCTACCGCTGGTTCCGCTTCTCGATAAAATGGGTGAACAAACTGCTGGCGTGGATATACCGCGAGTAGTTACTGCTTAAGCGGATCGGCCTCCTTAGTGAGTTCGCCACTGCCGCCACTCATCACATCATTTATCTCAGCATCGCTGGCATTCATATCGACGTTCTTATCCTTAGGGATATCGGGGACCTCGAGTGCGGCATCGTTGTCAATCATGCCTGAATTGGCAATAGAGTCGATGGCGGCCGAATCGGTGACCAGCGGACGATACTCGATGTTTTCCTCGACATACTCTGTGCGCTGCTCTGAGCGGCCGCGACATGCTACCAATGTGAGAATTGAGAGGGATAGAATTAAGAGATTCTTGTTCATATCTGTTGGGTTTTAAATACGTTCTACTTGTTTTACACCCCTGACGGTGCGAAGCTTCTTGAGCAGGGCTTCGAGTCGCGAGGTGTCTTCGAGCATGACCACAATATTGCCACTGAACAGGCCATCGTGGCTGTCGATATTGATGCTGCGAAGCACCAACTTCTCTTCCTTTGAGATGATAGAGGTAAGATTGTTGACAATGCCGATATCATCATTACCGATGACACGGAGCGAAATGCTGTACTGCGACGAGCCCTTACCGCTCCACTTAGCCTTGACGATGCGATAACCGAAACGGCGACGAAGCTCGGGGGCATTGGGGCAGTCGCAACGGTGGATCTTGATGCCGCCATTGACGGTAACGAAGCCGAAAACATCGTCGCCATAGATGGGCGAACAGCACTTGGCCAACTGATAATCAAGGCCTTTAAGGTTGCGGTCGATGACCAGAACATCATCGTTGATGGCAGTATTAAGGCCAGCAATCTTAGACTCATCGAGCTCGAATTCGGAGGCCGAACGAGCTTGATTATCTCCTAGAACAACAGTCTCTTTGTCCCTGAGTTCCAAGAACTTATCGAGCACATCATTAGTATCGACCACACCGTCGGCAATGGCCTTATAGAAGTCGCTCACCTCCTTGTAGCCCATCTTACGGATGACGTTGAACATGATGCTATCATCCTGCTCGATCTTGCGGTTGCGGAACTTGCGCTCGAGCATCTCCTTGGCAAAGAGTCCGTCCTTGACCTGGGTCTCCTTAAGGGCCAGACGTATCTTGGATTTGGCGCGCGAAGTCTTGACGATATTGAGCCACTCCTGACGTGGTTTCTGATTGGCCGAGGTGAGTATCTCGACCTGGTCGCCGCTCTTAAGCACGTAGCGGATGGGCACTACCCTACCATTGATGCGACCGCCCGTGCACTGATTGCCCAGTTTGGAATGGATGTGATATGCAAAGTCGAGCACAGTGGCGCCAACGGGGAACTTCCACAGATCGCCCGCAGGGGTGAACACAAACACCTCGTCTTCGTAAAGTTCCATCTTGAACTGGTCCATAGCGTCGAGTCCGTCGGCATGTTCGAGCATGGTGCGGATATTGGTAAGCCACTCGTCGAGTCCGGTCTCGCCCTTAACACCCTTATAGCGCCAGTGGGCAGCCACACCGCGTTCGGCAATCTCGTCCATACGTTCGGTGCGTATCTGCACCTCTACCCACTTCTGCTCAGGGCCCAGCACGGTGATATGCAACGACTCGTAGCCATTTGACTTAGGCACAGAGAGCCAGTCGCGCAGGCGCTTGGGGTTGGGCTGATACATATCGGTGATGATGGAGTAAGCCTGCCAGCACTGCATCTTCTCCTGCTGTAGCGGACAATCGATGATAATGCGAATGGCAAACAGATCGTAGACTCCCTCGAAAGGGCACTTCTGCTTCTGCATCTTCTGCCAGATGGAGTGTATCGACTTGGTACGCCCCTTGATATGGCAGCGTATGCCGGCGGCCATCATCTTCTGCTCAACTGGCTTGATGAACCGTTCGATATAGGCATCACGGGCCTGCTTGGTGGCGCTCAGTTTTTCGCGGATATGATAGTAGGCATCGTGCTCCATGTACTTGAGCGAAAGGTCTTCGAGTTCGCTCTTTAGTTTGTATAGGCCCAGTTTATGGGCCAGCGGAGCATAGAGATAAGCGGCCTCTTGCGAAACCTCGAGTTTAGCATCCTGATTCTCGGTATCGCGTATCTGGCGCATCAGGTTTACGCGATTGGCTATCATGATAAGGATGACGCGCATATCCTCGGCAAACGACAGCAGCAGGTTGCGGAAGTTCTCGCTCTCGACGGCAGGATTCTTGTCGTAGAGCTTCTGTATGCGGTCTAGTCCGTGAAGTATCCTGGAAACAGATTCGCCGTGAGTCTTCTCTACCTCATCGAGCGAGATGAGTCCTGCCTCGATGTCGGGTATCAGCTCGACGGCTGTGATGGCATCGCCCTTAAGTCCGATCTCCTCGGTCAGAATCTCGGCCGTCTGGCGCGCCATGCGTTTCTTCTGTTCGTATGTGAATGCAAATTTTTCTGCCATAAAGTATAAAATTACGGCACAAAGATAAGAAAATCATACGAAGAATATGCAGATTAAAAGATTATTTTAATTTTTTTCGGGTTTATCTTGCTTTATCTAAGTTTTTTTTGTAACTTTGCGGCATAAGTTATCTAAATACCTATTTATATTATGTTAGACGAAAAAGACTTGAAACAAATTGCTCAGAAGGGTATAACCAAGGAGCAGATTGAGAATCAACTGAATGAGTTTAAGACAGGCTTCCCATTCCTGAAGCTAGAGGCTGCAGCAGGTATCGGCAAGGGTATAATTGCCCCTGAGGCCGACGAGCGCAAGCAGTTGGCAGACGCATGGAACGAGTACAAGGCCGAGGGCAAGCGAGTTGTGAAATTCGTGCCTGCCAGTGGTGCCGCAAGCCGTATGTTCAAGAACATGTTTGCTTTTGTGGATGCCGACTACGACGTGCCTACAACCGACTTTGAGAAGAAGTACTTCGACCAGATTGAGGACTTTGCATTCTTTGATGCTCTGGACGCTGTGTGCCAGAAGAACGAGGGAAAGGGAATAAAGGCACTGATGGCCGAGGGTAAGTATAAGGCTGTGGCTGCCAACATGCTGAAGGCTGAGGGGCTGAACTACGGCCAGCTGCCTAAGGGACTGCTGTTGTTCCACAAGTATGCAGAGGGTCCACGCACACCTATGGAGGAGCATCTGGTGGAAGGCGCGCTATACGCTGCCAGCAATGGGGAGACACACGTACACTTCACCGTAAGTCACGAGCACATGGAGCTGTTTAAGGCTAAGGTGGCCGAGAAGGCAGACTTCTTTGCCAAGAAATACGGTATAAAGTACGACATCACATTCTCTGAGCAGAAGCCCAGCACTGATACTGTAGCTGCTAATCCGGACAACACCCCATTCCGCAACGATGACGGCAGTCTGTTGTTCCGTCCTGGTGGACACGGTGCTCTGATAGAGAATCTGAACGAGATCGAAGCCGACGTAATCTTCATCAAGAACATCGACAACGTGGTGCCCGACAGACTGAAGCCAGAGACAGTAGAATGGAAGCAGGTGATTGCTGGTGTACTGGTAACGCTGCAGAAGAAGGCATTTGAGTACCTGCGCAAACTGGATGCTGGTGCCAGCGAGGCTGAGTTGAAGGAGATAGCCGAGTTTGTAAGCAAGAACCTGTGTACAGATGCTAAAAATAATAAGGTGGACGCCGAGTATCTGCGCAGCAAGCTGAATCGCCCAATGCGCGTGTGCGGTGTGGTAAAGAACGTGGGCGAGCCTGGTGGTGGCCCATTCCTGACATACAATCAGGACGGCACAGTGAGCTTGCAGATACTGGAGAGCAGCCAGATAGACACCAACAACGAGGCATACATGAAGATGTTTACTCAGGGTACACACTTCAACCCAGTAGACTTGGTATGCGCTGTAAAGGACTATCATGGTAAGCCATTCAATCTGCCTGAATTTGTAGATAAGACCACTGGTTTCATCTCATCTAAGTCGAAGGCTGGTAAAGAACTGAAGGCTCTGGAGCTGCCAGGACTGTGGAACGGCGCAATGAGCAACTGGAGCACAATATTCGTTGAAGTGCCTCTGGGAACATTCAACCCAGTAAAGACTGTAAACGATCTGCTGCGCGAACAGCATCAGTAAATAAAAGTCCCCTCCGAACTGGAGGGGATTTCTATTTTTAATTAAGTACTTTATCAATCATCGAGTCGATGGCTTCGATACCCTTATCGGTACACATACCTCGCAACGACACAAACACTATATCGCGGAATATATCCTCGATGCTATACTTGCGATAGAGCTCCTTCTCCATGATATATGCACCCATAGCATCGAACAGCAGTCCGGCTATCTCGTAATTCACATCCTTACGAAAGTAACCCTCTTTGATACCACGCTGCATAAACTGAAGACTATTCTCGCGCATATGGTTGTTCTGCTCAACCAGGAACTGATGTAGCTGGGGATAACGTACCATCTCGGTGAAGAAAAGCGGGTTGGTATTCTTAAAGTCAGCAACCTTCATGCGATACACCTCAAGAAGTATCTCCATCACATTATTGCACTTGCGGAGAACAAACTCCATGTTGTCGAGACGCTGCTTGAAGTGAGCTACTACTACATCAAACAGCAACGCCTCCTTATTATCGTAAATCTCGTAGATGGTTCGCTTGGATATACCCATCTGCTTGGCGACATCGTCCATACGGACTGAATTGATACCATTAGCCAGGAAGAGTTTCATTGCTACTTCAGGTATTCGACCTCGAAGACTCTTCTTATACTTCGAAATTTCAAGGTTTTCTTGCATATAAATCCATTTTGGCAGCAAAGTTACAAAAAAAATCGAAAAACCCAAATGTTTTTCAATAGTTTTTTGTATTTTTGCGGCCGTATTTCAGAATAATCACAAAAATATAAATAATACACTATGGTTAAGATCTCGAAAGAAGCCGCACTTGAATATCACGAGAGCGGACGCCCAGGTAAAATCGAAGTAAAGCCTACTAAGGCTTATCGCACACAAACAGACTTAAGTCTTGCCTACTCTCCCGGAGTGGCTTACCCCTGTTTGGAGATTCAGGAGAATCCCGATGATGCGTATAAGTATACAGACAAGGGTAATCTGGTGGCAGTAATCTCGAACGGTACAGCTGTGCTGGGACTCGGCGACATAGGCGCGCTGAGCGGAAAGCCAGTAATGGAGGGTAAAGGACTGCTGTTTAAGATATATGGCGGTATCGACGTGTTTGATATCGAGGTGGCCGAAAAGGATCCCGAGAAGTTCTGCGAGGCTGTGGAGCGCATCGCCCCAACATTCGGCGGTATCAACCTGGAGGACATCAAGGCGCCTGAGTGCTTCTATATCGAGGACCGACTGAAGAAGACTCTCGACATCCCCGTAATGCACGACGACCAGCACGGTACCGCTATCATCAGCGCTGCCGGACTGAAGAACGCCATGGAGGTGATCGGCAAGGATATCAAGAAGGTAAAGATAGTAGTAAACGGCGCAGGAGCCGCTGCCATCAGTTGTACAAAACTGTATATGGCCATCGGCGCACAGAAGGAGAACATCGTGATGCTTGACTCTAAGGGCGTAATCTCTACAGAGCGCACCGACCTGAACGAGCAGAAGAAGTTCTTTGCTACCGACCGCACTGACATTCACACTCTGGCCGAAGCCGTGAAGGATGCCGACGTATTTGTAGGACTGTCGAAGGGTAACGTGCTGTCGCAGGATATGGTTAAGTCGATGGCTAAGGACCCCGTAATCTTTGCTCTGGCCAATCCTGTGCCTGAGATCAGTTACGAGGACGCTATGGCTGCCCGCCCTGACGTACTGATGTCGACCGGACGTACTGACTATCCAAACCAGATTAACAACGTAATCGGTTTCCCATACATCTTCCGTGGTGCTTTGGATGTTCACGCCAAGGCCATCAACGAGGAAATGAAGCTGGCAGCAGTTCACGCCATCGCCGATCTGGCCAAGCAGCCTGTACCCGACGTGGTGAACGATGTATATAAGGTAAACAACCTGACATTCGGTCGCAACTACTTCATTCCAAAGCCTGTTGACCCACGACTCATCACCGAGGTATCATCGGCTGTAGCCAAGGCTGCCATCGAGAGTGGCGTGGCTCGTAAGGAGATTAAGGACTGGGACGAGTACAAGCGCTCGCTGTCGGTACTGTTGGGACAGGAGACCAAGCTGACACAGAAACTCTACGCTACCGCAGCCGCCCACCCACAGCGCGTGGTATTTGCAGAGGCCGTACACCCAACAATGCTTAAGGCTGCCGTACAGGCCAAGGCCGAGGGTATATGCTACCCTATCCTGCTGGGTAACGACGAGGTTATCACAAAGCTTGCCGCATCGCTCGACCTGAATCTTGACGGTATCGAGATAGTAAACCTGCGCCACCCCAACGAGCAGGAGCGCCGCGAGCGCTATGCACGCATACTGACAGAAAAACGTCAGCGCGAGGGATATACATTCCAGGAGGCTAACGACAAAATGTTTGAGCGCAACTACTTCGGTATGATGATGGTAGAGACCGGCGAGGCCGACGCATTCATCACTGGATTGTACACCAAGTACTCTAACACCATAAAGGTAGTAAACGAGGTGATAGGTATACGTCCTGAGTACAAGCACTTTGGTACTATGCACATCATCAACTCGCCTAAGGGAACATACTACATCGCCGACACAATGGTGAACGAGAATCCTGACCGCGAGACACTGCTCGACATCTCGAAGCTGATATCTACCGCAGTAAGATTCTTCAACGAGAAGCCTGTAATCGCTATGGTATCGCACTCTAACTTCGGTAGTAGCACCAGCGACGGCGCTTTGAAGGTAAAGGAGACTGTGGCCAAGATGCACGAGCTATACCCCGACCTGCCTATCGACGGTGAGATGCTGCTGAGCTTTGCACTCGACAACGAGCTGAGAGACCAGGAGTTCCCATTCACCAAACTGAAGGGCCAAAAGGTTAACACACTGGTATTCCCCAACCTGACATCAGCACGCTCATCTTACAAGATGCTGCAGATGCTGGGAAGCGACGCAGAAATCATCGGCCCGATCCAGATGGGACTGAACAAGCCAATCCACTTTATCGACTTCGGCGCAAGTGTACGAGATGTCGTAAATATCGTGGCTGTAGCGACAATTGATGCGTATGTGGACAAAATTAAGAACAAATTGTCAGCAATAGGCAAGTAATTGCTTACACATTATTATATATATAGGCCTCTTTTTTGTGCTCGGACACAAAAAAGAGGCTTATTTTTATCTTTTTGACTTGATATACATCAATAAACTTTCAAAATGATAGTATTTTTGAGAAAAAAGTGATAAAAAGTTTGTTATTTCAAAATTTTGCTGTAATTTTGCAACCAGAAAATTTAAATCAAACATCAAACAAACAAAAAAGGTATTAAGATTATGAATGCAGCAAAAGTTGTAGAGGAGTTGAAGCAGCGCTTCCCCAATGAGCCGGAGTACATCCAGGCAGTTTCTCAGGTACTTCCCACTATCGAGGAAGAGTATAACAAGCATCCCGAGTTTGAAAAGGCTAATCTGATTGAGCGCCTTTGCATCCCCGATCGTGTTTGTGAGTTCCGTATCACATGGGTTGACGACCAGGGTAAGGTACAGACCAACATGGGTTACCGTATCCAGCACAACAACGCTATTGGCCCTTACAAAGGTGGTCTTCGTTATCACAAGAGTGTTAACCTGGGTATCCTGAAGTTCCTGGCTTTCGAGCAGACTTTCAAGAACTCTCTGACAACCCTGCCTATGGGTGGTGCTAAGGGAGGTTCAGACTTCTCACCACGTGGCAAGAGCGACGCTGAGGTAATGCGTTTCTGCCAGGCATTCATGAACGAGCTCTATCGCGTAATTGGTCCTGATGAGGACGTTCCTGCTGGTGATATCGGCGTAGGTGGTCGTGAGGTAGGCTATCTGTTCGGACAGTACAAGAAGCTCACACACCAGTTCCAGGGTGTACTGACTGGTAAGGGCCTCTCATTCGGTGGTTCACTCATCCGTCCTGAGGCTACTGGTTACGGTACTGTTTACTTCCTGACATCAATGCTGGCTACTCGCGGCATCGAGCTGAAGGGTAAGAAGGTACTGATCTCTGGTTCAGGTAACGTTGCACAGTATGCTGCTGAGAAGTGTCTGCAGCTGGGTGCTATCCCTATGACACTCTCTGACTCAGACGGTTACATCTACGATCCAGACGGAATCAACTTCGACAAGCTGGCTTATGTTAAGGAACTGAAGAACGTTGAGCGCGGACGTATTAAGGAGTATGCTGAGGAGTATCCTAACGCTGTATACCACGCTGGTGAGCGTCCATGGCACGAGAAGGCTGATATCGCTCTGCCTTGCGCTACTCAGAACGAGATCAACGGTGAGCAGGCTCAGGCTCTCGTAGACAATGGTGTTATCGCTGTTGCTGAGGGTGCTAACATGCCTTCACTGCCTGAGGCAATCAAGATCTTCCAGGATAACAAGCTGTTGTATGCTCCTGGTAAGGCTTCTAACGCTGGTGGTGTATCAGTATCAGGTCTTGAGATGAGTCAGAACTCTGAGCGTCTGAGCTGGACTGCTAAGGAGGTTGACGACTACCTGAAGCGCATCATGAACGACATCCACGAGAACTGCGTGAAGTACGGTACACAGGCTGATGGTTACATCAACTATGTAAAGGGTGCTAACGTAGCCGGATTCATGAAGGTTGCTAACGCAATGATGGCTCAGGGTATCGTATAAAAAAAGTAATATAAATGAGGCCTTTAGGCATCGTTAAGAATGCCCGCGGGCCTCATTTAAACCTTTAAAATTGAAGCCATTAACTTGTAAATTTGATAGTTAGTAAAAGTAAAGTATAAAAGGTTAAAACTGGAATGGGAGGGGCTAGCTCGTGAGAGTTGGCTCTTCTTTTTTGTTAATAATCTATAAATCTTTCAATTATCAATTTTCAATTTTCAATTTTCAATAAAAATATTAGTACCTTTGCACCCGATTTTCTCCCCCGTAGGGGGAATAGGGGCCGGAACAGGCGCTAGCTCCTATCTATTATTAACCCTTTAAATATGGTCTGGTAAACGTCTGTGCAGACCCCGCCCCGACACACAAACGAGGGGCACAAATTTTACAATTATGTCAGAATTAACAAAGAACGTTAAGCCACTCGACGATTTCAATTGGGACGAGTTCGAGAACGGAACAGTTGCTAACATCAGCAAGGAAGAGCTCGACAAGGCTTACGACGAAAC